>Ga0181556_1005218_pt1 | contig 10190 bp, 16 predicted proteins | sample 011ome_14_FD_148651 | JGI IMG/M metagenome (GOLD analysis project Ga0181556, IMG submission 148651) | Coastal salt marsh microbial communities from the Groves Creek Marsh, Skidaway Island, Georgia - 011505AT metaG (spades assembly) | ecosystem: Environmental > Aquatic > Marine > Intertidal zone... | reverse complement strand
ACTAAAAAGTCTATCAAAGCATCTGGGGTGTATTCCCTCTGGTATTGTGTACAACGTTTAGTCCCTTTGATGTTACCCGCAATTGATCGTGTAGGTATAGCCGTGTTTTTTGGTGGTAGTGGTGGTAATTGGTCGCGTGTTATCCCTACGATATACAGTAGCGTTTTCTTTGGGGCTACGTGTCCGAAGTCGTACTGATCAATTTCGAGGGTAAAACCTCCATGCTCGTCTGTCTCGTTTCCTGTTGGTAGGTTTTGCTCCTTCCACAGTTTAGAACCCTTTGGGTGCTCTAACACACCGCCATATGTGCGAACAACTCCCAAAGCATACAGGGCTAAATCTTTCTCTCCCGGTCGTGGGTTCGCCATGTGAGACAGCCTACCCCACGCTCTGCAGGGAGGGTGTGCGATAACCGGGACCCCTCCTTTAAACGTGTATGCGTTTCTGTCCGCATCGTAAACGTCTAACCCTTGATGCTTTTTGTAGGCGCTATCACGCCTCGCAAACAATACAGCGATCATGCTTCGTTCTCCTCGAACATTGATGCCCACTCTTCGGGCGTTGTACCAGTCAAAATAAACTCTCGCTGCTCAGGGGTCAGCATGTAGAACACATCCTGAATCATGAGACCCTCAGCCTTCCAGCGGTTGTGCAGGATACCGTAGACCCGCTCAGTCAGCGGTAGGGTCATGGTGTGGGGTTTCCCTGTAAGGCGGGACACCTTGAATAATTCCATCATTTTTTTTCTTCCTTTGATTCAAGCCAGTCAGCGACCAGCGCCAAGATACCGAACAGCCCTGACACGCAGGACACGAACAGGACCATGATAATAACATCGTCTAGGGTCATGCTGCGTTCTCCTTCAGAATGAGCTTGTCCTCTTCCACAGTGAACGCATCATTGTACGTGATCAGCCCTACGTCCAGCAGGGCGCGCTTGTAGCCGAAATACTCCCCTCTGGCTTCGTCTACGGCATCGCCCATCATGTCCACGCCTTCCAGTACTGCCAAGTGGTTCACCTGATACTTGAACCATAGTCCACGCAGGCGCTTTAGTGCTTTTTCTTTGGTCATTGCATGTTCTCCTTCAGTGCCTCTAAATCGGCTGTTACTTGTTCCAAAACCTTCTCACGTGAACCCTTGTACCCCATGGACTTAAGGACTGCATAGCAGGTCCGTCCACGGGTTACACGCAAGCCCCTAATCTCGCTCTTGAGACCGACCTTCAGGGTCGCCAGTCGATACCCTTCGATTTGCTGCGGTGTGTCTAAAATCATGGTTCATGCTCCTTAAAAAAGTCGAATTACAAGGTCTGCGACTACACATAGCACACAGATCACCAAGTAGCCGTAAAAAAATGTTTGGGGGTTCATGATCAACTCTCCTTCACTCGTTGAATACCTAGTATATGGTTCTTTTTACCTGCTGTCCAGTCCTGCACTTCACCATTGACCAGTGCGAACACGTGACCCCTAGTGTAGACCAGATACCGACCCTGTGGGTATGCTTTGCCGATGGTCTTGGGTGTGTACTTGGACCCGTTGGGTTTCCTAATGATTAGGTACTTCTGTGGCTCCTTCCCTAGGCTTTTTACTGCCTTCCTGATCTGCTCATGGAATGCCCCTCTGCGTGGTTTCCTGCCTGCTGCACGCATGGCAACATGTGCAAGGTCGTAGTCAACCCTGCAGGTCAAAGCCACCGCGATAACTGAGCAGTCCCCATGCTCGTTGTAATCGGCTCGGCGTAAGATACAGTGCTCCAATGGTGTCATGCTGTGTGCTCCTTCCTGTTTTTGTACCGTACGATTCTAAAGATACCAGTGGGCAACATCTCCCCATGTTCAAAAAACATGCTGTCAATGTGTCGCTCCATGCCCAGTGTGGCAGCCTGAAGGCTCTCGTAATTCTGTGGGTGCAACCTGTGCCACCCGTGCAGGGTCCGTGTCTGTATGTAATAGGTCCGTGGTTCCATGCTGTGTGCTCCTATCGTAAAACGTGCATTGTAGCCCGCTGCCCATCACTGTGCAGTGCTGCGACCCTGTGCTGGTCCGTGATCGGCTGTTCTGTGTCTTTGAACACGAACGAGTCGAACCTGTAGGGGTTGTAAGTGACCTGCTTACCTGCGCCCTGTGTGATGCCCACAAGGTCACGGGCTTTGGCAGGGTCCATGTCGTCACACCAATGCCCCACGACCCCAGCATGGACGTTCTTACGCTGCTCCTGCAGGACCCGCTGCCGACCTGCCTGCGAGACCTTAAACACAGGACCGTGCAGGATGACGTTATCTTGGTGGGCTACAACGCGACCCTTCCGTGACCCTTCGAGGGCTTTGACGCTGAAGCACTTTTTATGCAGGTTGAAATAGACAAATACCTTCATGATGTGCTCTCCTTAGTGCATAGGGTAGACAATAACTTGGACCTGCTTGTCAGCGCAGGCTGTGCAGGCACCACACTTGGCATTGCCTGCGACCGCAGGGCACACCTTCGCGTTGATACCTTGTGCCCGCAGGTCACGGACGAAGGTGATCGCCTGTGCACTGTGTGCCCGCTTGTTTTTGCCACGAGCCAGCTTGTCGCCTTTGACAGCACACGATGCCACATGCCCTGCCTGCAGGACCTTGTGCAGGTTCTCTGTCTTGGTCGCGACTGAAACCCTAGGCGTAAACCCTGCGACCTTCAGCATGTCAGCTTTGGCGATTGTCTCTGTGGGGAAATGCACACGTGTGTGGTCCAAGGCTGCACCAAGGGTCCGAAGGTGCTTGAAGTCCTGCAGGGTTAGATCAGCGGGAGCAGGTATAGACCCGAAGGCTGCGAAACGGACCCACGGAGCCCGCTGCAGTTTACCGATAGCCTTAGGTTCTACCAATGCCTGCAGGTATTCGCTGATGTTCTCCTGCTTGCGTTCTAGATTGATCGTAATGCTTGGTTTCATCGCTTCAGTGGTGATCGCGTAGCAGCCGTTCCCCTTAAGTGGGCATGAGTCATCACAGTGCCTGCCACCTGATGTGGTGAAGTTAACAGTGGCGCTGCCTGCAACCCCTTTGCCATAAGTTCCGATGAGTGTTCCGAAGTTCATGATGTGTGCTCCTTAGATGTCGTGCTTTTCAGTGTAGATGTCGTCACGGACCTGCCCTGCGATCTCAGGGAAAGACCCCATAAGGTGGCGCAGGGTGCAGTCTAGATACGGGTCTAGGGTTCCCTGATCGTGCAGGGTCAGTAGGTCAAAGATCGTGCAATAGATCGTGGTGTGCTGGTCTTCGTTCATGATGTGTGCTCCTTAGATTGTTTTGACGCTGAATTTATGAATGCCGCCCTTTGGACCTAGGATGATCGTCACGAACACCAAGCGTTCGTAAGACTCCTTACTCTCAAGGTTCGACCCAAAGATAATGACGCTGCCCTCGAAGTCGTCAGCACTGAAGGCCATGCCATCACTTACCAGCCCTTTGGACTTCCAAGACAGCCACTTAGTAGATGTCAGTGTCTGTGCTTTCCTGATCTGTTTTGCATTCATGTGGATATCTCCTGATTCAAAGGCTGCGACATGCTGCCTGTGGTTTACAACATGCACACATCGTGCCAACTTGAGAATACCTAAGTATTGAAGACCTAAGTACTACTATTCTACTTATATAACCACTTGCTTATGCTTCGTTATGGTGCATAAATCCCCACATTGGTGCACTAATGAACCACAATGGTGCAAACTGTGGATAACTCGTAATGCTGGGTTGCCTGTGGATAACTTGTGTGGTCTTATGGGGTCTTGAGGGGTCTTGAGGGTCCTACAGTGCCCCTCATGTTTTCCCTGTGCAGCCAGCCCCTAGTGTATCCTTTGGACAACATGTGTATATAACCATGAATGAATATAACCATATAACCATATGTGTTCATAAGTATATAAGTATATAACCATATATGAATATAAGCATGTACTGATGTACCCCCGGGGAGGGGACCAGGGAGTTGTGATTTTACTGGTACCCGCCCAGATACAAAAAAGTAGGAAATTAGACTCCTTAAGTCCCCTTTAGTCCCCTTAAGTCCCTTATGACTACCCAATAAACTAAAGTAATTCCTATATTACTGTAAGTTATGTAGACTATTGTTTTCCAAAGGTAAACTGTGGATAACCTGTGGATAACTAAAGAATAATTAGGGACAGATCAGAAATCACTTGACAAAATGGATTTTTTGTGCTATAATAATAAGTATATAAAGAAATAAACACGAGAAGAACCATACAAGACCATAGTGATGAACATTTTGGTTATAATTTAAAGAACACTAACCAAAGTATGCAAACTCGTGTATAGCCTTAGGAGTTCCTAAGATAACTATGGAGACTTTATGTCTGAAGAAAAAAGAAAAGTTGGAAGACCCCCTAAGAGTGAGTTGTCTTCTAACATTAAACGAAATGCTGTAGGTCGCCCCAAAGGTGATGCTGCGATTATCAATGAATATAAAGCTAGGATGTTGTCTAGTCCTAAGTCAAGGAAGGTCTTAGATGCCATCTTTGATGCGGCCCTAGATAACGAACATAAGAACCAAGCAGCAGCATGGAAATTGATTGTCGACCGAATAGTACTTGTGTCTTCCTTTGAGCAGGATGTTATTAAGCAAGCTGGTAGGTCTGCTATTCAGATCAATATCACAGGCCTTGGGGCAAGCGTAAGTGAGCCTGAGACCATTGATGAAGTAACTGATGTAGAGGTAAAAGATGAGTGATCTACAGATTAAGTTACTTCCTTGGCAACAGGAGGTCTGGAATGACGATCATCGGTTCAAGGTCGTAGCTGCTGGTCGTCGTACTGGTAAGTCTCGCCTAGCTGCTTATTTGCTTATTGTGAACGCCCTACAGACAGATAAGGGGCATGTCTTCTATGTCGCTCCGACACAAGGACAGGCTCGAGATATTATGTGGCAAACGCTGCTTGAGGTTGGTCATCCGGTCATCTCAGGTAGTCATATTAACAACTTACAGGTGAAACTTGTCAATGGTGCTACCATATCCCTCAAGGGAGCCGATAGACCTGAGACAATGCGTGGTGTGTCTTTGAAGTTCTTGGTCATGGACGAATACGCAGACATGAAGCCAGAGGTCTGGGAACAGATTCTCCGGCCTGCTCTGGCTGACCAGAAGGGGTCTGCGTTATTCATTGGAACCCCTATGGGGAGGAATCATTTCTATGAGCTATATCAACATGGACTACGTGGTGATGATCCAACATTTAAGTCCTTCCATTTCACTTCTTTTGATAATCCTCTTCTAGACCCTAATGAAATTGAAGCAGCTAAAAAGAGCATGTCCTCATTCAGCTTCCGGCAGGAATTTATGGCTTCCTTTGAAGCAGCCGGTGGTGAGTTGTTCAAAGAACAGTGGATTAAGTTTGAAGAGGACGAACCCGATGATGGAGACTATTATATTGCGATTGACCTTGCTGGCTTCGAGGACGAAGGAGCTATTGGTGTCAAGAACAAAAGACTGGATAACACGGCTATTTCTGTTGTAAAAGCCGGAGACAAGGGTTGGTACGTCAAAGAGATTATCTATGGTCGCTGGGACGTAAAGAAGACAGCCAAGAAGATATTTGATGCAGTGCAGAAGTACGAGCCAAATGCTGTGGGGATCGAGAAGGGTATTGCTCGTCAAGCTGTTATGCCTTATCTTTCTGACATCATGCGCCGGACACAGACTTTCTTTAGAGTCGATGAGTTGTCCCATGGTAACAAAAAGAAAACAGACCGAGTTGTCTGGGCACTGCAGGGTCGTTTTGAGAATGGCTATATAACGTTAAACAAGGGAGAATGGAATAATGAGTTCTTGGACCAGTTGTTCCAGTTCCCCAATAAGTTGGTACACGATGACTTGGTAGACTCGTTGTCGTATATCGAGCAACTGGCAAAGGTGTCTTACGTTGCTGATTTTGAAGAAGACGATTGGGAACCACTAGACGCCGTAGCAGGCTGGTAAAGGAAAAACATGGAAAATTACGAAAAGAACTTCCCCGATCAAAAGATCGAACACTGGGTTATGGACAAGGCTGAACGCTGGCGTGACCACTATGATAACAACTATAAAGAAAAGTTCGATGAATACTATCGTATCTGGCGTGGTCAGTGGGCTGCTGAGGATAAGACCAGAGAATCAGAGCGTTCTCGTCTTATTTCTCCAGCACTCCAGCAGGCAGTCGAGAGCGCGGTAGCGGAGGTCGAGGAGGCTACTTTTGGTCGTGGCAAGTGGTTTGACATCCATGATGACCGTAACGACAAACAAAAGGCTGACATTGAGTATCTTAAGAACCAACTAGACGAGGACTTTAAGTTTACTAAGACTCGTCGTGCTGTAGCAGAATGTCTTATTAACTCTGCAGTCTTTGGCACTGGGTGTGCTGAGTTGGTGATGGAAGAAGTCAAGGAGATGAAGCCAGCTACCCAGCCAATCATGGATGGTGCTATGCAGGCTGTGGGTGTAAACATAGCAGACCGTGTGGTTGTTAAGCTACGTCCTATCCTACCACAGAACTTCTTGATTGACCCTGTAGCTACTTCCATTGACGAAGCCTTAGGTGTTATCATTGATGAGTTTGTTCCTAAGCACCAAGTGCTCCAAGGTATTGACTCTGGTATATACAATGATGTTGAAATTGAAGATGCTGACACAGATACAGACCTAGAGGCAGACAAAGAACTGACAGCCTACGATGATGACAAAGTTCGTCTGACACGTTACTATGGTTTGGTACCTAAGCACCTGTTTGTTGATGCCACAACCGAAGAAGACGAAGACGAGATGTCTGACTTAGAGGAAAAAGATGATTCTGAGGCAGAAGCTGGTTTTGTTGAGGCTATTATTGTCATTGCGAACGGTGGAACGCTTCTTAAGATCGAAGAAAACCCCTACATGATGCAGGATCGCCCAGTTGTGGCTTTCCCATGGGACGTAGTTCCCTCTCGTTTCTGGGGTCGTGGTATCTGTGAGAAGGGCTATAACAGCCAGAAAGCCCTTGATGCTGAGTTACGTGCTCGTATTGATGCGTTAGCCTTGACTGTGCACCCCATGATGGCTATGGACGCCTCACGGATGCCTCGTGGTGCCAAGCTGGAGATTCGTCCCGGTAAGACAATCCTCACAAACGGCAACCCAGCAGAGATTCTCCAGCCATTTAAGTTCGGTCAGTTGGACCAAGTAACCTTTGCACAAGCCGGAGAGCTGCAAAAGATGGTCCAAATGGCTACTGGTGCGGTGGATGCAGCTGGTATTCCCGGCAGTATTAACGGAGAAGCCGCTGCAGGGGCTGTAAGTATGTCCTTAGGCGCTATTATCAAGCGCCATAAGCGTACTTTGATCAACTTCCAAGAGTCTTTCTTGATTCCTATGATCGAAAAGACTGCTTGGCGTTATATGCAGTTTGATCCAGACAACTATCCTGTTGCAGACTACAAATTTGTCCCCTCTAGCTCCTTAGGCGTCATTGCCCGTGAGTATGAAGTCGGTCAGTTGGTTCAATTGCTCCAGACGGTAGGTCAGGATAACCCTGTGTACCCAATGTTGATCTCTGCAGTTGTGGATAACATGGGCCTAAGCAACCGTGAAGAGCTTATTGCACAAATGCAACAGGCAGCCCAACCAAACCCTGAAGCACAGCAGATGCAACAGATGCAAATGCAGATGCAAATGCAGACTGCCCAGCTTCAGCTGCAGCTTTTGGAGGCTCAGGTGGCTGAGACACAGGCTAAGGCTCAAAAGTACGCCATAGAGGCTCAATTGGAGCCTGAAGTGGTTAAAGCCAAGATGGCAGCAGCCCTGTCTACTAACCTCCAAGAGGGTAATGCAGACGATTCTGAGTTTGCCAAGAGAGCTAAGATTGCTGAACTAATGCTCAAGGAGCGGGACATTGTTAGTAATGAACGTATTGCAACTTTACAAATGATGAACAAAAAAGCTTGACATTTTAGTAAATTTATGGTATAATATTATTAAGGATCTCTCCTAATACGAAAGGATAAAGAGATGGATCAAGAGTTACAAAAGTATTACGATAATTTACTACACTTGTTTACTCAAGATGGGTGGAAAGATTTCATTGAGGACATCAAAGGAAACGCTGATGTTCTTGGTGACATTCTAACCATCACAGATGAGAAACAATTGTGGTATAGGCGCGGACAACTTGAAGCTGTTAACCGTATTCTGTCATACGAGTCTACTATTAAAAATAGTTACGAGGATACAGTAAATGGCTAAACGGATATTTGAGTTTGTTTGCGAAGATGGTCACTTATTTGACAAGCTAGTGGACTCGGAGCTACGAGCAACCCCATGCAAAATATGTGACAAAACAGCTGAGAGAATCATAAGCACGCCAATGGTCAAACTTGAGGGCGTGACTGGCGACTTTCCCGGGGCAGCAATGCAGTGGGAACGAAAACGTGCTGAGAAACTCAAAGCTGAACGAAAGAGTGCCGCTGAATAAGCACAAGCACCTGTTTTTTTCCACAATGCTTTTACAGCACGGAGTACAATATGGCAACATTTATTGATGAAGACGAGAATACATCTCAAGCAACTGAGGACGATCAATTCGACACCCTCGATAGTGAAACTGAAGATTCTATAGAAGAACAACCTGAGGTTTCTGAAGAAGAAGAAGACGACATTCCTGAAAAGTATCGTGGCAAGTCTGTTAAAGACATTGTCAGGATGCACCAAGAGGCTGAAAGAGCCATGGGTAAACAAGGGAGTGAAGTTGGTGAGCTTCGACGATTAGTAGATGATTATATTCGCGCCCAAACCATCTCACAACAAGCCCCTAAAGTCGAAGAAGAAGAAATTGACTTCTTTGAAAACCCTGATGCAGCTATCCAAAAAGCTATTGAGAAGCATCCTAAGGTTCGTCAAGCTGAAGAGCTAGCGACCCGAATGAAACGTGCAGAAGCCCTGAATAACCTTAAGGCTACTCACCCTGATTTTAACGACATCGTCCAAGACGGTTCGTTCCAAGAGTGGGTGATGAACAGTAAGGTTAGGCAAGAGCTGTATGCCCGTGCTGATCGACACTTTGATTTTGATGCTGCCAGTGAATTGTTATCTACATGGAAAGAACGAAAGAATGTAGTCCAACAAGCCGCTGATGTTGAGAAACTATCTCGCAAGCAAGCAATAAAAGCTGCTAGCACAGGTAGTACCAAAGGCACAGGGGAAAGTTCAAAGAAGACATATCGACGCTCCGACATAATTGAACTCATGCGGCGAGACCCTGAGCGTTACCAAGCTCTTTCTGATGAAATCATGAAGGCTTACGCTGAAGGTCGAGTCAAGTAAAATCATTCTGAAAGGAAATTAAAATGGCACTCGGAAGCAATCACGTCACAAATACCACAGCAGCAACTTTTATCCCAGAGTTGTGGAGTGACGAAATTATCGCTGCTTACAAGCAGAACCTCGTTATGGCAAACCTCGTCTCTAAGATGTCCTTCAAGGGCAAAAAGGGCGACACCTTGCACATCCCCAAGCCAACTCGTGGCACCGCTGCTGCTAAGGCTGCATCTACGCAAGTCACCTTGCAAGCTGCAACTGAGACAGAAATCCAAGTCTTGGTTAACAAGCACTACGAGTACTCACGCTTGATCGAAGACATCACCGAAGCTCAAGCTTTGGCTTCACTACGTCAGTTCTACACTTCTGACGCTGGTTATGCCTTGGCAAAGCAAGTTGATACCGACTTGATCCAGCTGGGCCGTGGTGTTGGTGGTGGTTCAGGCACCGCAGCTTACAACAAAGCTGTTCTCGGCGGTGACGGTTCTACTTTGTATGTCGATGGCACCAACGTTGGTACCGCACTGACTGACGCAGGTATTCGTCGTGTTATCCAGACTCTGGATGATGCCGATGTACCTATGGACGGTCGTGTGATGGTTATTCCTCCGTCAGCACGTAACACCTTGATGGGTCTGTCTCGTTTCACCGAGCAAGCCTTTGTTGGTGAAGTCGGCGGTAGCAACACCATCCGCAACGGTCAGATTGGTGATGTGTATGGCGTTAAGGTTTACGTAACCACCAACGCTGACACAGCTACCACTAACACTACCCGTGTTGGTCTGATGTTCCACAAGGACGCTTTTGTGTTGGCAGAGCAGATGGGCGTTCGCTCACAGACTCAGTACAAGCAAGAGTACTTGGGTACGTT
>Ga0181556_1005208_pt1 | contig 10201 bp, 8 predicted proteins | sample 011ome_14_FD_148651 | JGI IMG/M metagenome (GOLD analysis project Ga0181556, IMG submission 148651) | Coastal salt marsh microbial communities from the Groves Creek Marsh, Skidaway Island, Georgia - 011505AT metaG (spades assembly) | ecosystem: Environmental > Aquatic > Marine > Intertidal zone >... | reverse complement strand
GCGCGCCGTACGCGTCGCCATGCAATGACCACCCGTGTGACGCTTGGCTACGCCATTCGACGCCGCACCGCGCGCCGCCGCAATGTCCGCGACCAACCTACCGCCGATACGAACAACGTTGGATGATCGCGATTTCCCCGGCACGCGATTCGTCAACGCGGTGTCGTCGAAGATTGAAGATTTAGCGCGACAATGCTCGCCCTGTGCCGCGTGTGCCGACGGCACGGCGCGACGGAAAGCCGCCGCGGACGGGCGCGAGAGCGTCGAGCTCGACGCGCCGCATGAAAACGATGGCTCGAGTCCGCGCGATGGCGGCGGATCGGCGCCTTGGACGGATACGTACGCAGAGTTTAGGGAATCAACCGTCAAGGCGCGAGGCGAAGACGTCGTCGCGAGTCAGTTGGATGAGATTAACGAGCGGTTAGCGGCGGATTTAAGCGCGATCGAGGATGGGACGTGTGATGAAAAATATGCCTCGCCCGTGGTCGTGCGTGAAGTGGCGGGGAGTGGGAATTGAGGGGTGAATTCGTCGAGAGCGCTCGCGCGAGGCGGTTGGAGCTTTGTCTCTCTCTCACGCGCGCCCGTGCCGTTGAACTCTACACAAATTTGTTCCCGGCGTAGAGCGTTGCTTTATATAACTTTTAATGATGATTGTAAATACTGTATGTGTACATCACGACGATCGCTGCGGTGCGCTCGAGCAGAACAAAGGCGAACCGGCGAGTCACCGTCGCGTCACTCGTCGGCGCGCGGCTCACCATGCCATCGTCGTCGACGACGACGACGGATTTCAGTAAACCTCCAGACGCAAACACCTTACGCATACTCATCGCCACCGACACCCATCTCGGCGCGCACGAATCGAACGCCATACGTAAAGACGATGCGTTTCTCGCGTTTGAAGAGATCTTTGAGACAGCCATCGCTGCGCGCGTGGATTGCGTCTTCCTCGCAGGCGACGTGTTCGATATCAACAAGCCCAGTCGTGAGACGTTAGTGCGTACAATGGAGATTCTTCGTAAGCACGCGTTCGGGGATAAGCCCGTTGCGGTGGAGGTGGTGAGCGATACAAAGGAGAACTTCCCAAGCCGAGGTGCGCGGTTTGAAAGGCGACTCGCGAAACCGTCTCGGCGCGCGTCTCTCTCTCGCGCGTGCGTGCGTGCGTGCACGTGGATGGTGACTAACGACAGCTGTTGTATTGCTTCATCGCGATTGGTATCGTCGCAAACGAACAGGTATTGTGAATTATGAGGATCCGAACGCAAACATCGCGTTGCCGATTTTCAGCATTCACGGCAACCACGACGACCCGGCGGGCGAAGCGAATTTAAGCGCCATGGATATTCTCGCCCAAGCTGGGCTTGTGAATTATTTCGGCAAGCATGGGTTAGGGGGTGGTGGCGCGGGACGGGTGGATTTAAAGCCCGTGCTCATGCGTAAGGGATTGACAAAGCTGGCGTTGTACGGGCTCGGGTACATTCGAGATAATCGTTTACATCAAATGTTTAGCGTGAAGGGATGCGTGCGATGGCATCGACCGGCGGAGACGAGCGATTGTGCGTCTTCATCGTGGTTTAACGTGATGCTAATTCATCAGAATCGCGCGGCTCATTCGAAGAATGCGATTTCGGATCGGTATTTGCCAGAATGGTTGGATTACGTCGTGTGGGGGCACGAGCATGAGTGTTTAATTGAACCCACGGAAGTGCCCGGTGGATTTCATATTTCCCAGCCAGGGTCGTCCGTGGTGACGTCATTAATCGAGGGTGAAGCCAAGGAGAAGAAGATATGCGTATTGGAGGTGAAGGCGGATCCGGAGAACCCAAACGGGGCGCCGTATTGGCGCACGACGGCGATTCCGCTCAAGTCGACGCGGCCGTTTGAATTTGAGCAAATCGCGCTCGCGTCGATCGGTGAACTTGAAGCCACAGATCAAAAAGGTTTATCGACATATCTCGAGAATCGTGTAACCGCGATGATTTCGCGCGCGCATAAAAAGGCGCGCGAACGTCACGCACCAAAAGCGTTTGATGTTTTGGATCGATTAAACTTGCCGCTCATTCGCTTACGCGTCGATTACTCTGGAGGTTTCAGCACAATCAATCCGCAGCGATTCGGCCAAAAGTTTGTCGGCAAGGTCGCTAATCCGAATGATATATTGTTGTTTCACAAGAGCTCAAAGAAGCGCGCCGGTAACGGGATGGATATCGACGAGGACATGGCACAGGAGGACGAACTCGCCATGGAGGAGGAGGCGCAGGCGGAAGGCTTACTCGAAGACCAACGACGCATCGATCGTCTCGTGCGCGAGCACTTGAGCGCTTCTGAGGGATTGCAGCTTTTAACGTCGAATGATTTATCCGCTGCATTGGATGATTTCGTCAATCGTGATGAGAAGACAGCCATTGCCAAGTTGTGCTCGACGCGATTGAAGGATGTGCAAACGTCTGTCAATGCCGAAGCTCAGAACGCCGATGACCCAACGCAGCTCATGACAAAGATTCAAGAAGCTGTGGAATTGCAAATGAAAAAACCGACGAAACACAAGCCCGTGCTTGAGGAGAACGCGAATGATGGCACTAGTACGGCGGCGCCAAAGCGACGCGGACGCGCTTCGACGGCGGCGGCGGCGGCCGATGTTGAAAATGAAGCGGCCGCGGCGAATGATGCACCGACACAGCCACCGACGCAAAAAGCGACGCAAAAGAAGCCCGCTGCGACGCGACGCGCGCCGGCGAAGAAGAAGACGCCGACGCCAGAACCTGAGGTGATCTCTGATTTTGACGACGAAGACGAAATCGAAGACTCTGACGCCGACGTCATTCCATTGAGCCAACCGGTAAAGACGGCGGCTCGTCCATCACGCGCCGCGGCGATTGCCAGCACGCGTGCGATGCGCAAGCAAACGCCTTCGTCACCAAACGAAGTCCCTGATTCCGAAGACGAGTTCGACGCCGACGATGAGGTTATTGAGGCATCTGATTCCGAAGACGACGTCGGCATCGCTCCAGCGCGCGGACGTAAACGTGCAGCGCCGGCCGCGAAGAAGGCTCCAGCGAAGAAACCGCGCGCTACAACATCACGCGCGAAAGCTCCAGCGCGACGCGCAACGGGCGACGATAGTGGTGATGACGTGGACGACGTCGCGCCTACGCGCGGACGATCGACGCGCGGGACACAGAACACGCAAGGCACGCAAAACACGACTCAAAATAACACTTGGGGCCGCTCGCGTCGCGGATAGTCTAACGCGCGGCTCACTCAATTATTGATACGCACATCGCATAGAAGATACATCACTAGAAGCGCACTATAGCCGCGATAGACATTCACAAAGATGAAATGAAACGTTTTGTGTACTGTACAATTGCTATTCTACCAACTTTTCCCCATCCGCGCATACGAGATTGAATAAACGCAAATCTAAAAACGGCTGCGTCGACCATACTGTGGCGCAGCCGCTTAATTCTTCATCATTCATCTCACCGCGCCGCAAGTAATCTAAAATTTTCTCGCGCGTCTCGCATTCGCGTTCGAGCTGGTCAACCACTGACGTACAAATCCATAACCACTGCTCGACTAACAGCGGCTCGCTCGATCCCCACGCGAACGCTGTGCGCATGATGGGAACGGGAACGTCATCAATCCAATGCGCATCCATGGCTGACGACGATGACGGCGACGTGGTCCCAGGGGCTCTGTCGCTCGCGTCTCCAACGCTTCGCCCGCTCGCGGCTTTAATCAAATCTCCCAACGCCGCATTCGCGCGCGTCACCACCGATGCCATCCCACGCACGCACGTTGCAACTTCTTCAATCGCGCTGGTGAGTTTCTCGGGCGCCGCCGCACACTGACTAGGATGCGCCCATCCGTTGGCGATGAACGCCGTCAACCGAGCCGACGCCGACGCCTGAACCGCCGCGGCGCTCGCCTCACCGAGCGCCCCGATCGCATCCTCGGTTACGTCATGCGTGCACAACGCATACCATCTCGGAATGCTCGCCAATGCGGTGTCACCACGAAAGTGATAACGGCGAAACTCTCGAGCGAGCTCGCTGAGCTCGGCGACGCCGCTGACGTCCAATTCATCGGCTTCGTCTTCTACCATCGCTTTCGCGCAGCGATAATCCCCCTGGTGTGGCGTCAAGCGCGCTTTGTGTGCCAGCGCGCAAGACTCTCCGAATATCGTCTATCGTACGCACGCCTACGAGGTGGAAGATACCGACGACGCTCGCGACGCCGACGACGCACACCGCCGTAGACGCTCCCAACGCTTTCGAACCTAAAATCGCCGCACGCCAATGCGTTCCGGGCGGCAAATCGCGCTCAGCCTTTGTACGCGATCGCGTGTACGCAATTGCGCTCGCACTTACGACCGCGGTGGACGTAAACGTCGCGAGCGCGGCGGTAAAGATGGATGCGTGCGAACGAGGCGCGGCGTCTCGCCAACTTTGAATGAACTTAAACCCGTCGATTTGCGGTTTAGGCGCTGAATGCGATGCGTCAGAAGGTGCGTTACGTGGATTTGCGTCGTGTGCGCGCGTTGGCATCGACTGCGTGGTGGACACCGACGCGGCGCGTTTTGACGTTGACAGCCGTCGTCGCTCGTTTGGAATGAATACTACGGTACATTTACATGACAGCCTGCTTTTTCGCCGCCTTTTTCGCGCGCTGTGCCTCGTACGCGAGCCACTGGTCTTTGATTTGACTCGATAAAGCTCCAAGTTTGGCAAAGACTTTCTCGCGGTCGTCGCTCGCGACGGTAAATTTACTAAATCTATCCGGATGATACATCAACATGAGCCGTCGGTACGCGGCTTTGACGTCTTCCGCCGTGGCGCGCTTGCCTCCCGCGGCGCCGAGGAGAATCCGACTCGTCGTGGGTGGAAACGGAATGTCCTTATAGCGCATCTCGCGCGCGTTGGTGTCGGCGAAATCTTCAATGAACACTTTCCACGCTGCGTGGTGCTCGAGCCATAAAATTTCTTTTTGTCGTTGCGAAGACGTCGACGTCGACTCGTCTTTCACACCATGCCCGACATCGGCATCGTCGCGCCGCTTCGTTGACGACGACGTACCAAACGTGTCGGACGTTTTTGTCGCATCTCCGTCGTAGTCCATGGCGTCGTCTTCTAAAATCGCGCGCATCGCCTCAAGCTCGCGCTCTCTTTCCCATCGCTCCCACGAGTCATCCTCCACGCCGCGGCTTTGGTAGCCCCCTTCACTTACATCATACGCCGCGTTGCTTTGCGTAGTATTCCCCATGCGTGCGTTGAAACTCACCTTCATCTTGTCGAACGCGCCATTCAACGCGTCGCCGACGTCCTTGGCGCGCGCCAAGGCTTCATTCTTCGACCGCTCGAGCCGCTCTTTAATGTCAAACACTCCAGAGCAGCTCGCGGAGCTCGGTCGCGGCGGGAAAAACGCATCCATCGCGCGCCGCCCGGCGTTATTCGTCATTAATCCATCGACAGTGCCTCCGATTAAGCCTCCAATTAAGGGAATAGCGCGAGATGCCGCCATGGTGGCTGAACGGGACGCGCCGCGTTCGGCAAAAGCCGTAGCCGCCAGTCGCGTGAGTCGCCACGAAGAGCCTTGAAGCGCCGCGCCCTGCGCGCGGCTCGCAGCATACTGCACATACTCATGATGCACGCCTCGACTCACGCCCACGGCAGCGGCGTGCGTCGCCGCCGCAGCGACTGCATCCTCGATGTCTGGCTCGTCAGCGCCACCGTCGACGACGTCTTCGATGTCCACCTCATCGACGACGCCTCCGATGGCTGCCGTAATCGCTCGCGCCGCCACAGATGGATCCAAAGGATCTTTGCCTGCTAAAATTGCCAACGCAAACGACAAGCGCAACGCGACGAACGCATTTGCTATCAATTGCGCCGGAATTGTGATGGGCAGCGTCAACATGCCGCCCAGCCCGGCGACGAAGCCAGACCCAAAATTCGCCGCGCTTTGCCACGCCACCAACGCATCTGCGCATCGAAACAGCGCAACATCCGTCAGCAATGCATCGGGATCGGCGTCCGCCGGGCGATAGGCTGCCGCCAACGCTCGCGCGCTGAGCACGCGCGCCCCGCTGCGCGGCTCGTCCCGGCCAGACAACGCTAACCGAAGCAACATAAAGAGCGCGCGCGTCGGTGCAGATTCGTCCTCAGCCAATGCGCGCCAAAATGCAATGGATTCCACCGCACGTCTCGCATCGAATCGCGCGCGCGCGGCGTCGCCTGCGGTTGAATGCGCGCCAACGGTTGTCCGCGCGCGCTCGGCTCGGAACCTCGCGGCGCGCAACTTCTTCTCAAAGGCGAAGCGTTCGCCGGGAAGCGCGGTGAGCGCGCGTTCGTCGGCGAGAATACGCGTGAGTGTGTCCGAAATCGCATCTAACGGCGACGGCGTCGATGACGTCGACGAAGAATTTGCACATAAAGATGACTGCGCTGGTGACGATGAAGATGACGATGATGAAGAAACACGCGATTCGTCGCCCACGTCGCGCCCCGCACGCACCACCATGGCGTTCAAGCACGCACGCACGCACTATGTCTCCTACGCGTTCGAGCCCGTCGGAGGCGTTCGCATGGCGCGCTCGCGCGTCAGACTGTGTCAACACAAAACAGTTGAAAGCGCATGAAATCAATCATCCGCACACGTCGACGCGCGACGCGTCGGACCGCGCGCGCGCGACGCGACGCCACGCGATACGAGACGCGCGTCACGCGGTATCATGGCGCGGCGGCGACACACCGTCGCGCTCGCGACGTGCGCGTTGCTTAAATTCATCGCCTTGTGCACATTCGCGCGCGGTTTCTTGCTCACGCGTAAAGCGTCGACGTCGCGCGCGCATTACGCGTACACGGACGACAGCGGCGGGGATGTGTTAGTGTCCAAGGTGGTCGTGCTCGTGATTGACGGCGCGAGGCATGCGTGGGTGCGCGAGGATGCGGGCGCGCGCGCGTTGGCGTTTACGCGAGCGCTCGGTCAGTCTCGTAGAATCGACGACGACGACGGTGTAGGCGGTACAGACGATACGAAGGGGTGTGGGAAAATGTTTAAATTCGTGGCTGATGCGCCGACGACGACGCAGCAGCGATTGAAAGGGATATTAACTGGAGGTTTACCGACGTTTATCGACGTGAGTGCGTCGTTTGGAGGCGCGGCGCTCGACGAGGATAATGTCGTCGCGCAGTTACTCGCGCGCGGTAAGCGCATGGCGTTTAGTGGTGACGATACTTGGGGTGAATTATTTGATTTGAATGTCACGTTCACCGTGGATGCGTCTCCGTTTGAGAGTTTTGATGTCAAGGATACGACGACGGTGGACGCCGGCGTTCGGCGGCGGATGCGCGACATGTTGCGACGTCCAGACGATTGGGACGTGCTCATCGGGCATATGCTCGGTGCAGATCACGTTGGACACACGTATGGTGCGACGACGGATGAAATGGAGGATAAATTGCGCGAGAATGATCAAGATGTACGCGACATTGTGGAGGCGCTGCGCGCCGACGCTCGGTTTGCTGAAACTCTCTTCTTTGTCTTCGGCGACCATGGAATGACGGATCATGGTGATCACGGCGGCGGTACTGCTGATGAAACAGAATCATTTTTGCTTGTGTATCATCCATGGGCGTCAAAGTGCACGGAGAGCGGGAGGATGTCGGACGAGACGATGCCGCAAGTTGATTTTGCGCCGACGCTCGCGTCGCTCGTCGGAGTTCCAATTCCATACGGTAATTTAGGCACCGTCAACGAAAAGATATTCAACATCGCGCACGGAGGCAAAACTCGCGATGATGATGTGTTCACCGCGTACTCTCGCGCGGTGTTTTCGAATGCGGAGCAGATTTGGAACTATATAAACACGTACGGCGACGCCGAGCGCTCAAGTCCGTTTCGAGCCGAAGACGAGACGCGTCTCCGAGACGTAATGCATCGCATGACGCGTGAATCCAATCCAACACAAAAACTCACGAACGCTTTGGAATTCATGAAGATGACAGCGGATATCGCGCGCGCGCAATGGGCAGAGTTTGGCCTTTGGCGCATGACGATTGGGTTCGTCGCGCTCGTCGGCGCCGTCGGCGCCAACGCGTTCGCCGCCTACACGTTGACGTACGACGACGGCGACAATACGCACACGTCGACGACGATGATGAAGACGACGAAAGACGAACCAAACAATGAAGATTACACCATCGTCGCTACCGTCGGCGTTGTTCTCGTCGCTCTCGCGTCGGTGTCGCGATTATCGAATAGTTACATTGTCGAGGAGCGGACCATGTCTCAATTCCTCTTCGCGACGTACGTCGTCGCCCTCGGCATTCGCGCCGCCACGTTCACGCGCGCAAACATCGCGCACGTCAGCGTGTATACGGCATTGGCGCTGTTCGCCAACGTCGCCATGTTCAAATTAGGCACGAATTGGATTAAGAGCGACGCGAGCGTGTCGCGGGGCGCGGGACTCGGCTTTGCATTCGTCGGATGCGTGGGATGCCTTGCGTTTGCCTACATGTCGCATCTTTTCGTCGCCCGTCGTTTTCCGCGCACGATGCCCGCAGTGATTTTAGTCATACTCGCGTGGTTCGCCGTCGCTGCGCGTTGTGTTGAGGTTTTGGTGTTCGGAGGGGATGGATTTGTCGCCGCGCGGATGTGCTACGGAGCGAGCGCGTCGGCGGCGTTTGCGGCTTTCGCGCGCGCGCCATCGAAGGCACCCGACGTCGACACCGACACAATCGTTCGTCGGTGTGCACTATTCGTCGTAGTAATTGCACCTACGCTTACCATGCTCGCTGGACCGGCTTTGGGGATGATTTACTTTGGGTTAACGGTCATCGCGTACGGGTCGACGGCGGCGCTCGCGCTCGGCGGAGACCCGTCGGCGGCGACGGTTCGATTGCGCTGTCGCGGGTTAGAAACCACGCTCGCCACTGGTGCGTGGTTAGCGAGTACGGTTGTATTTTTTGGTGGCGGTCACGCGTGCTCGTTTGATGGATTACACTTTGCCGCGGCGTTTACCGGATTTAAGACGTTTCACTTTTACGTCATGGGCGTGTTGTTGGCGTGCGAGACGTGGAGCGCCGATATCCTCCTCGCCGCGTGTGCGCCGATGATTTCCGCCATCCTACACCGCGGCGATAAGACTCAATCTATGCCATCGTCCATCGTCGTACGCGTGGCGCAGAAGATCACGCTGGTGCGCACCGTACCCGTCTTATGTAGCGTCCTGTGCGCCGCCGTGCATCGCCGGCATCTCATGGTTTGGGCCATCTTTGCCCCGAAATTCGTCTACGACGCCATCGGCTCCACCGTCGCCGACGTCTGTGCTATAACTCTCGTCATTTTTGCCACGCGTACACCGCGAGCGAGCGCTCGAGCAAAGACCAAGGCGCAATAGTGCATCGATTCATGACGCGGCTCGCGACCGACGTCCCAGCCGACGGCTGCGCGAGCGACGGCTGGGACGCGCGAAGCTCAAACGTCTTCATTCCACCGCGCACGATGTTCGCGCGAACACCCACCGCGCGCGCGCTATACGCCGCCGTGCGGCCTTCGCCGATGCACGCGCGTCGCGCCCCAGCGCTCGTCGTCGCGCGTTTACGTCCGGGGCGACAAGGCATTCAACGCATCTACCGCCTGGCGCGCGAAAAGGAAATGATTGGCGAATACGAATACCTCGAGTCTATCGGCGTGCCCCGCGCGCAAGCGCTGCAGGTGATGGCGCAGGCATCGACAGCGTTCGAACGCGAGGCGGTGAAGCGCGGGATCGATCCCGGTACGCTCACGTATGGCTCTGAAGATATGTCTGAGGTTGTAGAGTTTTTAATTGAAAGCGGCGTAGCCGCGAGCGAGGTTGGCGCGCTCGTGATTCGACACCCCGCGGTTTTGGCGTATGGTGTCGAAACGCGTTTAAAGCCTTTATTTGAGTACATGGAGTGTACGTTCGGGAGAGATGCCAAGGCGTTCGTGGAGGATGTCACGCGTCGCCCAAGCCTGTTGGGGTTAGACGCCGACGCCAACGCGAGGAAAATGATTGAGTACTTGTTAGACAATGGCTCAACCAAGGAGGAGGCGATGGAATATTTCTTACGGTCGTTATAACCATATATAACCTAGTAGTGCGCGCGCGTGCACGTGTGCGGTAGAGCATGATTTAATCAATTGTACAGTACCTGTTTGCGCGCGTCGATGCGAC
>Ga0181556_1005206_pt1 | contig 10206 bp, 9 predicted proteins | sample 011ome_14_FD_148651 | JGI IMG/M metagenome (GOLD analysis project Ga0181556, IMG submission 148651) | Coastal salt marsh microbial communities from the Groves Creek Marsh, Skidaway Island, Georgia - 011505AT metaG (spades assembly) | ecosystem: Environmental > Aquatic > Marine > Intertidal zone >... | reverse complement strand
AGTTCTGACTTGTGAAGTTGGCACTTTTGAATAAAAAAAGGAACCAAACCTGTGTTTAACTGAACAAAGATTGATTCCAATTGTGTGTATTCTTCGGGATGATCACTGTCTGTTTTGACAAGAATTTCCCCTTTAAAACTGTATTTTCCAACGATGGTTCCTACGTAAAAGCAGTCTTCTTTTTTCATCGTTGAAGAGAAGGTTTACTGTTTTTCTTCTTCTTCCTCAGTTTCTGTTGCAGCTTCTTCTGCGGGTGCTTCCTCAGCATCGGCAGCTTCTACTGGAGCCTCTTCTGTTGGAGCTTCAGCGGCAGGGGCTTCTTCAGTTTCAGCCTCTTGTGTTGGAGCTTCTTCGGTAGATTCTTCAGCAACAGGAGCTTCCTCTACAGGCGCTTCTGCTTCTTGGGCAGCAGCTAGGCGTTTTTCACTTGCCGCTTTTTCATCGGCTAGACGTTGAGCAGATGCATCTGCTGCAGCTTTAGATAATCCGTCTTTTTTTGCTTGAATTTTAGCTTCTTTTTCTTCTAACCAAGCTTCTAATTTTTTATCAGCTTCTTCTTGTGTGAGCGCTCCCTTGCGAACACCACCATTCAAGTGATGTTTTAACATAGCACCTCGATAAGATAAAAGCGTTCTGGCAGTATCAGTAGGTTGTGCTCCTTTTTCGAGCCAATTTACTGCTCGGTCAATATCGATTACTACTGTAGCAGGATTGGTGTTGGGATTGTAGGTACCTAATTTTTCAAGGTAACGTCCGTCTCTTTTTGCACGGGCATCTGCGGCTACTAACCAATAAAAAGGTTTTCCTTTTTTTCCGTGTCTTTGAAGTCTTAGTTTAACTGGCATATCATATTAATTTGTGAGGATACACGACCCTCTGGTTATTAATTCTGGGCTGCAAATATAACGGATTTTATTTGTTGTGCATTCTTTAAATGATTAATTCTTTCTTTTTTTAGTAGAAACGAATTAAGAATGCCTAGGCTTAGCGCTTAAAACTTTGTCATGGCAATAAAAAAGTGTAATTTTGCGCACTAAATTTTTTAGTATATGAACATCAGCAAAACCGATATAGACGCTTTAAATTCTGTAATCAACATCCTAGTAGATCGAAAAGATTATGAAGAAAATGTAAACAAAGTATTGAGCGATTACAGAAAAAACGCAAACATCCCCGGGTTTAGAAAAGGTCATGTCCCTATGGGAATGATCAAAAAACAATACGAACAAGCAGTTATTGCTGATGAAGTAAACAAATTGCTAAGAGAAAATTTAGAAAAATACATCCAAGAAGAAAAGCTTGAGCTGTTGGGCAATCCAATTCCAAAAGAGAGTGAAGGGGGGATCGATTGGAAAGCCGATCAAATGAATTTCGAATTTGAATTGGGAGTTTCGCCAAAATTTGATGTTAAACTGGATGTTTTGAAAAAAATCACTCGTTATGAAATTGAACCCGATAAAAAGATGGTTCAAGAGCAACTCGACTATATCCAAAAACAATACGGGAAACTGATCTCTCAAAAGCAAATAAAAAAAGGTTTTGAGATTACAGCACAATTTCGCAATGAGGAAGTCGAATTAGAAAAAATGGTCCACTTTACATTAGAACAGGTAAAATCTAAAAAGGCGAGTAAAGCACTTCAAGAAATGGAAGTAGGAGGAGAAATTCAGCTCACTGCCAAAGGTTTCTTCAGTGATGATGATACTGCCAAACGCCTTTTGGGACTCGACGATCAAAAACTAGCCAGCCTGAATAAAACCGATTTTATTGTAGCCCTTAAAGAAGTCAATGAACGCATTCCTGCAGAACTGAATACGGAACTTTTTGATAAACTCTACGAGCCAGGAACGGTAAAAACAAAAGCTGATTTAGAGGAAAAAATCAAAACAAGTCTTAAGGCACAGTTTGAACCTCAGGCCAACCAAAAGTTGATGAACGATATTTCTGAAGCCCTAGTAGAAAAAACAAAATTTAAATTGCCTGACAGTTTCTTAAAAAAGTGGATTCAAACTACTGCAAAAGAACCGCTTACTGAAGAAGCTGCTGAAGAGGAATACAACAAATCTGAAAAAGGAATCCGCTATCAGCTTATTGAAGGAAAAATCATTAATGAGAATCAGCTTAGTATGACCTTTGATGAGCTTAAGGAGTTTACAGCAAACCTAGTTAAAAACCAGATGATGCAATACGGACAAATTCCAGAACAAGAGCAACTAGATGGAATTGTCTCTAATGTTTTGTCCAATCAAGAAGAGACCAAGCGAATTTCTGAACAACTGATGGGAGATAAAATGCTTCAATTCTATTTGGAAAAAGCACCTTTAAAAAACAAAAAAGTTGCCTTTGACGCCTTTGTTAAGGAAGCTTACGGTAAAGCATAATAATTTCATTAATTTTAGAGAAAATAAAGCGAGATGGACTACGGTAAAGAATTTAAAAAATACGCTACAAAACACCACGGAATCAATGCGATGTACTACGATAAAATCGTGAGCAGCATGACTCCATACATTATTGAAGAGCGACAGTTGAATGTTGCCCAAATGGATGTGTTTTCCCGTTTGATGATGGATCGTATTATGTTTTTGGGAACAGCTATTGATGATCAAGTGGCAAATATTATTCAGGCCCAATTGTTGTTTCTTCAAAGCACAGATTCTAAAAGGGACATTCAAATGTACATTAACTCTCCTGGGGGTAGTGTTTATGCTGGTTTAGGAATTTATGACACCATGCAGTTTATCACACCCAACGTAGCCACCATCTGTACAGGTATAGCAGCCTCTATGGGTGCTGTGCTCCTATGTGCGGGTCATGAAGGAAAGCGTTCTGCACTACCACATTCGCGCGTAATGATTCACCAGCCATTAGGAGGTGCACAGGGACAGGCTTCAGACATTGAAATTACAGCAAGAGAAATTTTAAAACTCAAAGATGAGTTGTATCAAATCATCTCGAAGCACTCAGGTCAAGATATTAAAAAAGTTACTGAAAACAGCGATCGTGACTATTGGATGAAAGCTGAAGAGGCTAAAGCCTACGGTATGGTTGACGAAGTGCTAGCAAACGCACCCGAATAAACCTAAACACCATGAGTAAACCTGACTTAAATTGTTCTTTTTGCGGTAGACCCAAACCCGAAACCCAACTATTGATTGCTGGTTTGGATGCTCATATTTGTGATCGGTGTATTGTTCAAGCACATGGAATAGTTCTCGAAGAATCGACAGGTGAGGAAGGAGATAAGGTATCTATAGATCTTAAGCCACCAAAAGAAATTAAAGCGTTTTTGGATGAGTACATTATTGGACAAGAAGCATCGAAACGTGTTCTTTCTGTAGCTGTATACAACCATTATAAACGTTTGATACAAGAAAGAAGTAGTGAGGATACGGTAGAGATTCAAAAGAGTAATGTCCTTTTGGTTGGTCCAACAGGTACCGGAAAAACCCTTTTGGCACAAACCATTTCACGTTTACTAAAGGTGCCTTTGGCTATAGTCGATGCAACTGTATTGACAGAAGCGGGTTATGTGGGAGAGGATGTAGAAAGTATTCTAACCCGACTATTGCAGGCTGCAGATTACGATGTAGAGCGCGCAGAAAGAGGGATTATTTTTATAGATGAAATTGACAAAATTGCTAGAAAAAGTGATAATCCTTCTATTACAAGAGACGTTTCTGGAGAGGGTGTTCAGCAGGCACTACTCAAGCTTTTAGAAGGAACTGTTGTTAATGTTCCTCCTAAGGGGGGTCGGAAGCATCCCGATCAAAAATTTATTGAGGTCGACACCTCTAATATCTTGTTTATTGCTGGGGGTGCGTTTGACGGTATCGAAGCCCACATCAACAAACGTCTGAACTTACAAGCAATTGGATACAAAACAACAGTTGAAAAACGGGAGCTTGACAAAGAAAATATGTTGCAGTACCTCACCCCTAAAGACGTGCGTACTTTTGGATTGATTCCTGAAATCATAGGTAGACTACCAGTATTGACTTACATGAGCCCTCTGGATGAAGCGACACTTCGCTTGATTTTGACCACACCAAAAAATGCTTTGGTAAAGCAATACATCAAGCTCTTTTCTATGGACGGTATCGAGCTGCAGTTTACCCCAGGAGCTTTGGATTATATTGTAGAGAAAGCTCTTCAATACCAGTTAGGCGCAAGAGGATTGCGATCACTTTGCGAGGCAGTTTTAAACGATGCCATGTTTGAATTGCCCAACAGTGACGTTAAGAAATTAAAGGTTACCAAGCAGTACGCAGATCAAAAGCTCTCTAAAATAGAATTACCCAAACTAAAGGTAGTTTCTTAGTAATTTAACTTTAACAACTCTTCTAGAGCTTCTCTGGAATTCGAAAGACGAGGCACTTTGTGCTGTCCACCCAATTTTCCTTTCTTGAGAAGCCATCGATAAAAAAGTCCTCTTTCTGCTTTGTGGATTTTTGGAGGAAGTAGTGTCATGTTTTTGTATCGCTTGGCCTCATAGTCTGAATTTTCTTCTTTTAATGCATTATCTAAACACTCGCAGAAATAGTCAAAATTTTCTGGCTCTTTTTCAAATTCAATAATCCACTCATGAGCTCCTTGTTTATTTTTTTTCATAAAAATAGGGCCAGCAGTATAATTAGAAATAATACTCTGAGTTTTCATGCTGGCTTTTTCAAGAGCCTTTTCAGTATTGTCGATTATGAGCTCTTCGCCAAAAACGTTGATAAAGTGTTTGGTTCTTCCTGTGACTTGGATGCGATAGGGGGCAAGAGAGGTAAAGCGTATTGTGTCGCCAATTTTATAACGCCACAAGCCTCCATTGGTAGTTATTACAAGAGCGTAATTCGTATTTAAATTTACTTCTGAGAGGGGGATGATTTTAGATTCTTCTTCACCTGTTCCCTTTAGCGGAATGAATTCATAAAAAATCCCATAATCAAGCATAAGTAAGAGTTCGTCAGAATCATTTTGATCTTGTATTGCAAAAAAGCCTTCAGAGGCATTGTAAATTTCGTAGTATTTAAAATTGTCCTTAGGAAAGAGGCTTTTGTACAACTCTTTATAGGGTTTAAAATTTACTCCACCATGAAAGTAAACTTCCGCGTCTGGCCATACCTGAATGAGGTTTTCTTTACCCGTTGTTTCTAGTACTTTTTGCAGTAAAATCAGCATCCAAGAAGGAACGCCAGCAAGACTGGTTACTTTTTCGTCAATTGATTCAGCTACTATGGCTTTCATTTTTGTTTCCCATTCTGGCAACAAGGAAGTTTTATTACTGGGTGTGCTACTGAGTTCTGCCCAAAAGGGGAGGTTTTGTATTATAATGGAGGAAAGATCTCCAAAATAACTGTTGTTTTCAGAGTACAATTCGTTACTTCCACCTAATCTCAACGATTTTCCTGTGAGGAGTTGTGATTCTTCGTTGTTGTTGAAGTACAAGGAAAGCATGTCTTTCCCAGCTTTGTAATGGCAGTTTTCTAATGCCTCTGTACTGACAGGTATAAATTTACTTTTTGCAGCGGTTGTTCCACTGGATTTGGCAAACCATTTTATGGGAGTTGGCCAAAAGATATTTTGCTGTCCTTTGCGGCACCGTTCAATGTCTTCAGCTATAGCGTCATAAGTACTTATAGGAATGCGCTCTTTAAAAAGTTCATAGCTTTTAATGGAATGAAATTCGTTCTGTATTCCCATTTCCGTATTTGAAGCTGTTTTTAACAAATCGTAAAGCAGTTCATTTTGCACCTCTATGGGGTATTTTATGAATAATTCCATTTGGTGAATTCTCTTTTTAAGAATCCAAGAAGCGATTGAGTTAAATAGGGGTATGGGCATAAAATAATTAGTATCTTATCAGCGTAAAAATAACCAATTCTTTAGGAGTAGATGTTTGAGGGGACTTTAAAAAAAATGATCACAGAACGCGCCGAGCCAATTCAGTATTTTTTGGAACTGTCAAGGGGTTTTATTCACCTTAATAATTTTTTAGATCAGCAGGTTTCTATAACGCATACTGGTTCACAGTGTCTCAATTGTCATCAAGAGCTTCCCATTTTCCGTCAGGGATTTTGTAAATCTTGTTTTTTTGAAATTCCAGCTGCTGGTGACTGGGTAATGCGCCCAGAGTTAAGCAAAGCTCATTTGGATCAAGAAGATCGCAATTTGGACTACGAAAAAAAGATGCAATTGCAGCCCCACATTATTTATCTGGCTCTCAGTAGTCATTTGAAAGTAGGTGTAACCAGAAAAAGTCAAGTCCCCACACGTTGGATAGATCAAGGGGCTCATCAGGCAATGGTCCTTTTGGAAGTGCCCAATCGCTATCTGGCAGGAATAGGAGAGGTCGCCTTAAAAGAAGTTTTTTCGGATAAAACCAACTGGAGGAAAATGGTCCAAAACGAAGCCGAACCCGTACATTGGGATGCTGTTTTTGAAAAGGCACTAGATCACTTACCTAAAGAGCTCAAACCCTATATGAAGCCTGATGAAAGACATCTAGAGAAAATGGATTTTCCAGTACTCCATTACCCCCTCAAGGCGCAAAGTTTAAATCTTACTAAAACCCCTTTTTATCAAGGAAAATTAATGGGAATTCGAGGACAATATTTACTTTTTGAAGATCAAACGGTATTCAATATTCGCTCTAACGAAGGGCAGAAAATCAAATTTCAACCTATTCTTTAAAATGTTTGTTTGATTCGGACAGCAGGCTGTTCAAAGCATTCAACTCTTTTTTAGTCAAATCTCTGTATCGTCCCACTTTTGTATCGAGCTCTATATTCATGATCCGTATTCTTTTTAACTTGACTACCCTGTAGTCGAGATGTTCACACATTCTTCTAATTTGCCGGTTCAAACCCTGAGTCAGAATGATTCGGAACTGATTTTTGTGTATTTGTTTTACAAAACATTTTTTTGTTACGGTATCTAAAATAGGGACACCACTTCCCATTTTTTCAATAAATTCATCAGTTACGGGCTTATTGACAGTCACTACATATTCTTTTTCGTGATTGTTTCGAGCGCGTAGTATTTTATTGACAATATCCCCATCGTTGGTCAAGAGAATTAAGCCTTCGCTCATTTTATCTAAACGGCCAATTGGGAAAATTCGACTGGGGTAATTGATGTAGTCGATGATGTTGTCTTTTTCTACTCGTGTGTCTGTGGTGCAAACTATTCCCACAGGTTTGTTGAAGGCAAGGTAAATAGGTTTTTCCTGAAGATCTTCAACCAGAATACCATCCACCTCAATACGGTCTTGGGGCGTTACTTTTTGACCCATAACCACTACCACATCATTGACCTTAATGCGTCCTTGTTCAATCAATTTATCTGCTGCTCTTCGTGAGCAGTGACCTATTTCACTTAAATATTTGTTGAGCCTTACGCCTTTAGTTTCTTCTTTCATGTACTAAATCTCGAGTTCATCTGTAGGTTGTAGGTCAAATGTTTTTCGGAAAACACCAACAAACAGATAAAGTAAAGGAGTGTCTAGGGCGGCAACAATTACTTTAAATAAAAAACCTGAAACGACAAGCCCCCAAAAGAGGCGCCACTCCAAAACTCCAAAAACACAAAGTAGTCCAACTACCAATACCGTATCGATAAGTTGTGAGCTAAAGGTGGAGAAATTATTTCGCAGCCAGAGTTTTTTTCCTTGGGTGAATTTTTTCCAAAAATGATAAATACGGATATCTACAAATTGCGCAAATAAATACGCAATCATAGAAGCAAGGACCGCAATGGGGGACAATGCAAATACTTGATTGAAGGTTTCGTTATTTACAGGTGAGCTTTCAATAGCAGGTACTGCATTGGCAATCAGGAGAATTCCCATTGAAAAAAAGGAAGCAAAAATACCTGTAATAACCACTTGGTTGGCTTTTTTCTTACCGTAGATTTCAGAAATTAAATCGGTAATTAAAAAGGTCAAAGGATACGGTAATATTCCAACAGACAGTTCAAAAAGAGGATTTCCTAAAATCTTCATATCAAAAGGATACCAGTAGAAGAATTTCTGAAAAATCAAGTTAGAGACCACCAGTGAGGTAATGAACAGTCCCGCTAAAAGCAGATAAATATTTTTTGCAAGTTCTTTTTTAGCAGTAGTCATCTAGTGTATTCTTAATTCATAAGGAAGTAGGGTTTGAATGTAATTTGGGATTGAATGGGGTGGTGAATTTTCTAGTTTTAAGAAAAGCGGCTCTAGGGGTGCGGCTAAGGTTTCTAAAGGGGTATTCCCTTTTAAAACCGGAGAAATTCCTTTCAATAAATTTTCTAGGTTTTCTTCAAATTGAGGATAGGGTAAAACATTATAGGCTTCAATACCTGCTCTTTCTGCTGCATAAGCAATAGCATCTTGTAAATCTCCTAAGCGGTCTACAAGTCCTAATTCTAGCGCTTTTTTTCCGCTCCATACTCTTCCTTGGGCCAAACTTTCTACCTCTTCAGGACCTAGCGAGCGACCCACTGCTACACGTTCTTTAAATTGTCCATAAGTGTGTTCAATCCCCTTTTGAATTTGACTTTCAAAGGCCTTGCTCATCTTTTGAAAGGGGCTGTATCCAAGGGCATTGGGATGTGTTTCTACAGATCGGGCATGGATTCCAATAGATTCTATAAAATCTTTTCCATTGGGTAAAGTAGCAAAAACTCCAATAGAGCCTGTAATACTCATGGGGTCAGCAAAGAGGTACTCTGCACCTGTAGCGATATAATATCCTCCAGAGGCAGCTACATCTCCCATAGAAACGATAAGTGGTTTTGTTTTTTTAACGTTTTCTAGTGTTCTCCAAAGGAGTTCTGATGTCAAAGAACTACCTCCTGGTGAATTGACCCGAAGTACAATCGCTTTTATCCAGTCGTCTTTCGCAAGTTTTTCCAAGGTTTCTATAAAAACTCCTTGAGCAATTACAGTCTCTGTTCCTTCTCCATATAAAATAGGTCCGTTGGCAAAAACTACTGCAATTCGATCTTTGATACCACTGTCATAGGAGGGAGAACTTGAATTCATCCTACTGACGGTTATTTTGTCAAACGAGTCCTCTTCGGATATCTCTAATCGATCCTTAATCAATTGGTCCACCTCGTCTTCATAAAGCAACCCATCTATAAGAGATGTGTTTACAGCATCCTGAGGAATTGCAATAGCATTTGATGTAGCTAAAGCGTCTAAAGTTTCTGGAGTTAAATTTCTTTCGTCGGCAATTTCATCCCGTAGGGTTACCCAAAGGTCGTTAAGCAAGGTGCTGATTTGAGTTTTATTGTCTTCACTCATTTCATTTTGTAGGAAAGGTTCTACAGCACTTTTGTATTTTCCGTGTCGAACGACTTCCATTTTAAGACCGTATTTTTCTTGAAAATCTTTGTAATACAGAACCTCAGATGCCAGTCCTTTAAATTCAAATACACCTGCAGGATTCAAAAAAACAGAATCTGCTACTGAAGCGAGGAAATACCCTTTTTGGGTAAATACATCACCATAGGCATAGATGAATTTCCCTTTGCTTTTAAATTTTTTAAGAGCATTTCTAATACTGTGCGTCTGTGTCCAACCTGCTGAAACAAAATCAGATCGCAATCGAATCCCTGCTATTGATGGATGCTCAGCAGCTTGTTGAATGGCTTTAATCAGTTGAGGTAGACCAATTACTTGTTCTTCTAATCCCAGTATTTTTTGAACTTCATCAAAGGCAGGGGCACGTTCTACGACTGGGAGGTTTAGGTTCAGATCTAAAACACTTGTTGAATTGATTGAGGAACCCATTTCTGAACTGTTTAAAACGCTAGCCACAGCCGAGATAATCAAAAAAATCATGGCAAAAAATAAGCCAATTGCAGTGAGTGTTCCTAAAACGGAGGCAAAGAAACTTCGAAGAAAATTCATGTAACAAGTATTGGTAATACAAATATAGGGTTTTGTAGTTTTGTGAACAGAACAACTAGGTTTTGCAAGATCAAATTATCCTTTCCTTAGGCAGTAACCTCGGAGACCGTATATTAACCTTTCACAAGGCATTAGCATTGATGGAGGAACAGTATATTCGCCTATGTTCTTGTTCAAAAGTTTATGAAACCCCCGCTTGGGGTTTTGAAAGTACTCCTTTTTACAACGCTTGCGTAGTGGTTGAGACGGATTTAAAAGCTGAAGAACTATTGGAGTTGCTCTCGGGTATAGAACGTAAACTGGGAAGACACCGTACTGCA
>Ga0181556_1005202_pt1 | contig 10210 bp, 10 predicted proteins | sample 011ome_14_FD_148651 | JGI IMG/M metagenome (GOLD analysis project Ga0181556, IMG submission 148651) | Coastal salt marsh microbial communities from the Groves Creek Marsh, Skidaway Island, Georgia - 011505AT metaG (spades assembly) | ecosystem: Environmental > Aquatic > Marine > Intertidal zone... | reverse complement strand
CAGCTGGAATGGTCCTTCTGGAGCCCGACGGGAACTCGAGAAAATCAATGGAGACCACAGTGTCAGAAATCTCAGCCCCGTAGGCTCCAATGTTTTGAATCACCGACGCTCCTACAGTCCCCGGAATCCCACTCAGGGTCTCTAGCCCTCGAACTCCTTGGGCGAGCGTGTGAGACACAAAGTCATCCCAGTCTTCACCCGCTTCCGCATGAATCTGAACCCTCTGACCTGTTGCTTTCTTCACGGTGATGCCACGGGTCTTGATATGGAGAACGTGACCGTCAAACCCAGCATCGCTCACGACCAGGTTGGATCCAGAACCCAAAGCCATCCACTCATCCGTCTCAGCCCAAATTTTCTTCGCCCCAGAAATCAACGCCCTTGTCGACGAGAAGGAGTGATAATGCCCCAGAGGACCACCCACCCTCATGGTGGTCATGTCAGAAAAACTCGTCACCGAGGTGACACCACCACAAAGGCTTTGCCGAGCACCGTCGTGCCGTCTTGGTTTGTGACTGATAGTGCAAGAGTCGCTGACCCCGCTGTGGGGTCATCAACCTTTGCGAGTGATACAGACACAGCGACGGTAACCGCACCCTCGGCGGGCACATAAACAGGCTTGGTGAATCGAACCTGGTAACTAGAGACAAACCCTCGGTCCCCCAGCCAGGCGGTGACGGGTGCAACAGCGAGACCCATCGTGAGCATTCCGTGAGCGAGAACTCCCTCAAGCCCCACCGACTGCGCAACGTCGTCACGATAGTGAATCGGGTTGAAATCTCCGGACGCACCGGCGTATCGAACCAAGGAGTCTCGGGACAATTCAACAGAGTCCTCCACGAGGACATCGCCGATATTGCGCCCATCCCATAGTGTCGACATCTCTAGCCCTCCTCTCCACGAATAACGAGGGTGGAGGTTGCCACAACCACGGGCTCCCCCGCAATGGTGGTGACAGTGGACTCTGACGTCACCATGGTGTGGCCGCCAAGAGACTGAATCTTGGTGACTCGAAGCGTCGCGACAACCTCATCGCCTGCGACCAGCGGTCGTTGATACTCAAACTTCTGATCCCCGTGAACGACCCGGGAGAAATCGATTCCAGCACCCGGGCGAGAAAGCAGCTGCTGCAACGTCTTCTCCTGAATCACGATGGGGAAGGTCGGAGAAGCGACCACATCCGAATAGCCCGCAGCAATCGCCGCCTCCACATCATGGTGAATAGGGGCGGTGGCGAACACTGCAGAGGCGAACTCCCGCACTTTCTCTCGACCCACCACATAGGGCTCCGTCGGTTCGAAGACGGTATCGAGCAATTCGGGGTTGACGCTCATGCTGCCCAGTCTATTCCGGGGCTTAGAACAGAGTCATGCCCAACAGCGAGTCGAACATGTCTCGTGCCCTGAGCTTTTCAGCCTTTGTCGCCGAAGATCCTGCCGTGGACGCTAGGCTCCGCACCGCTGAGACCGCGTGGTGGGCTTTCAGCATGATGACGTCGTCTTCCGTCATCTCCCGTTCATAACCTGACAGGAAGGCAACGCGGAGCTGAGGATCGGTTCTCCAGTAGTCCTGCTCCAGCAGGAACACATCGACTATCCAGGGATCGTATTCCGCCATCGCAAAGTCGATGAGTCGAACATGACCTCCAGGATCCACCATCCAATTCCTGGGGTGGTTATCCCTATGGGCTGGAACAAGGGTCGACGAGGACAGGTCCATGGCCCGGGCGATCAGGAGTCTGGCCTCGGAAAGTAAAGAGGATGCCATCACTCCCTCGAGTGAACCTGCGGCTTCTTCAAAGCGCGCAGCACATTGCCTCGCGAATTGATCTGACACAACAGGTTGCGAGGATTCATGCAGTCGGCGGATAAGATTGCCCGCCTTGTAGTGAACCAGGGGGTCCCATTCTTTCGCCGTTCCTGCTGCTGGCTCGCCCTGGAGCTCGCTGATCAGGAGCATCTTCAAGCCCTCGTCGTGATCGATGAGCCTGGGAGCGTCGGAGCCAAGGGCTGGGGTGTAGTGGGTGAGAGCATCCCACTCCCGTTGGTAGTCCGTTTGGTCTCGGTACCACTTGACGAATGATGAGTCACCAGAACGTGTGACGACTTTCACAACTCTGCCCACCGTCGGACGAAGAGATTGGTCATCGGCAACGTCGACAGGTCCGAGAACCCGATGAACCCGATCCAGCACCTCCGCGTCGGAGGCCAGACCGGCTCGACCGAGAACAGTCTCACGCATGGAGCCTCCTGTGGGTTAGTGGCAATGAAAAACCCCCGCCCACGGTCATTGTGGTCAGGGGCTTTTACAAGCTCATAGGACTACTGGCAGCTGTCACACTGGAGCAGATCCATAGGATCTACCGGTACCGCGTAGCCTCCAACGTTATCTTCATTCACGGTGGCCTCCTTATTTTTTCGGCGGTTAATGTCGGAGCACCACTATATACCCCTAATGACAGTCATGTCATTACCCCATATCTTGTGGTTACGGCGTGTTGGCGTCCGCTGTTTTCGGATCGTCAAGACTGTTTGTCAACTCCTCCAGTGCCAAACCCAACGAGTTGGTGTCGAGACGGTAGCTCGCGGATCGGGGATCGCCACCCTCCAGCATCAACGCCTGCGGAGAAAGCTGCCGATAGTTTGCTTGGGAGACGAAAGCTATGTTTTGGTACCAGTTGTCAGGGTTTGCGCTGTCCCAGGTCCACATGAGGCAGTTTGACCCCGAAGCAGAGAAAAGCATGTTCGCCCAGCCGGCACCATGAGGCCCGATGACGAACTCCGCTTCCCGAAAAATCTTCACCGATTCGCGGTACGTGAGATCCTCCATGTAGTGCTCCGTGAAACCAAAAACTGCCGCTACAGCTATAGCCTCATCCTGATTGTAAGAACGGGCATTTTTTTGTCTCCTCGCCAAGAAAACCCTCTTGTCGCGTGAGATTTGAACGTTTCGAAGACCCAGTTGTGTCAGAACATGATCTCGATATTCGAGGAGGGGACCAGCTAGGACCGACACCCTGTCGCTGACGGTTTCAGACAGCACACGGGGCCCGGGCCTAGTTACTGGTTCGAGCTTTAACAAGTGTGCAACCCGAATCAGATGGCCATCATCCACAAAGCGGATTGGTCTGTCACTCGCTGCTAACCCCAAAGCTTGGATCCAATTTGGCCGCAACGAAACTGATCTAGGAACAATCAGCGGGTAATCGTCAAATTCCGCTGGCAGATACCTGGAAAAGTAGATGTTAGGGAGGGTGTCAATAATCCAGTGAAACCAGTTATGTGGGGCCATGGAGCCCGGAAAAATTCCTATCTCAGCTTCTTCATTCTGGCTTGGTAGCCGGAGGAAGACGCTCTCATCGTGCTGCCCAACGACACCCGCGACATTAGTATTGGGAAAAAAGACCTTTGGAATTCCGGGCTGCCCATTCTCGGGTACCACCAAGGAACGCCCGTCAAGAATCATCCCTCCTCTCCGGTCCAGAGAGACCAAAGCATCACTAAAGGCTCTGTACCCAATTGACCTGGCACGCTCGTCGGCGAGGTTCACAAGCCTGGCCCCATCCCACCTAGCGCGCACAACGGGAAACGGTGAAAACTTCTTCAGAATCCTCCTACCAGGAACGTCGGTCTCCTTGAGGATTCGAAAATGCTTCCACCCGACGAGTGCACTTACCCCAGGGAGATACCGAAGTAGTCTCCGAAGGATAGAGATCGTCAGCGTTCGCAGGGCACCCTCTCTCAGCCTCACCGGGGGGTTCGCTTCATCATTTTGCGTAATCTGTGCGACATCGCAAATTCATAACTGCCACACCCTCAGCCTAGGACCTCTTCGGTACTGCGATGGCAAACCGGAGGGGCGCCGACCGATGCAGGGAAAGACTCAACAACCGCATCTCACGACGTTCGCCAAGGTGTGCGATAACTCACTCAAAAAGTTTGAACACAATTCATGATCTTGCGAAGTCACAGATTTTTTTCCTGAATTCCTCTGGAAAGTGTCCTCATTCTAACGATGCTTCCTGCGCCACAATAGTGCCGAAGCGACTCTCTCCAATCGCACCCTTCAGCCGAGTGACATCCGCGATCAAGGAAGTCGGAACTCGGTCAATGTTCCCCGAATACAGCTCCAGTTGAACACCAAATTTGGATTCTGCAAACATCTTCACTGTCGCGCCCTGCCCAGACCCGATATTGACAACCCCTGATTCCTTCGACCTCCCCAGTTCTGCCAACAGTTCAGCCACTTGGGATGCATGAAGAAAGTCGCGAACATTATTCGCACCGGGAAGGTCAATTTTCTGTCTTGAGAGTTCTGGTCGGATTTTTCGGAGTAACGACGGATAAAGAAACGATGAATGCTGGTTCTTTGAATAAACTCCAAACACACGAGCGATAACCAGATCGACGCCTTGAGTGGCCTCAGCCACATACTGAAGACCAATCTCCCCCTCTAGTTTAGTTTGCCCGTAGAAGTTTTGGGGAGAGGCGGGACTCGTCTCGGAAATCGGGCCTGAATTTGAGCCGTAAATGTGGCACGTAGACACTTGCACGAACCGAATTGAGCGGTAATCGTTTGCGTTCAATATTCCTTTGAGGAGGACCGACGGTCCCTCGGCATTCACTTCTCTGGACCTCGAGCGATTCCGCTCTACCACTGCAATAGGAACCACTGCTGCCAGATTGAAAACGGTTTCAGGCTGGAAAATGGTTGCCCATTCTTCGATCGCGGTCTGGTCTAGGATATCCCCGTCGTAGCAATCGACTTCTAAGCTTGCATCACGACGTAGAGTTTCATATAACCGTTGGCCCAACACTCCTCGCGCGCCAGTGAGGCCCACCTTCCTGAGGGACACGCGCACCTCCGTAATTTCTCGCCGAACTTAGCGGCCAAACATCCATTTCTCATCTCACACTCTATTGGAAGGCAGAAACTGATAGTCGGCCGACCATAGGTAACCTGGAGGAGCGAGGCCCTCCCTGGCGGGCTCACCGCGGCGCAGAATGTCCAGTCTTCCAGCGGCTTCGATCCAGTTTTTGATTCCCACGCTGGACTTGAGTCCCAGGCACGAAGCCTGGGCATATTACGAAAACGCCGAAACGTCAAATCACATTTTCTGGAATAAAACTCTCTCTGACTTCGTCCAATGGGAGAAACTGAGCGAACGTAGACCGCTTTCCGTAAAGTCTTCATCTTCGGCAAGTTGCCTGACACGGTTCAGGTCGGCCAGTTCCTGCCAGGAGTCCAGCCCTATAACAGGCCAGCCGAACGAGCGACACAGTTGCCACTGGTAGTTACCTCGAAGGACTATCGGTAGAGCGCCCATATACAAAATCTCATAGAGGCGATGAGTGTCTTGGCCGCGTCCCTCAGGGCAGAGCGCGATTCCGCTTTCTCGGATCCGGGACAGAAATTCGAAACGAGATTCCGCCTTTGCCGACGGTTCTTGGCGAGTCACATGAGGCAAAGTTTGGACGTACTGATCTAGCTCCGCGCGATGGTGTGGCGCTGTCCAAACAGAAAAATTCGAATAAATCGTTGTTAGATCAATGGGGCGCCTTGGAGCCGGTGTGCTTTTCCAGGCTCGAATAAGTTGACTTTGATCGCCGTAAACTTGGTGCAGTTCGGATTCATGGGTGTTGGGGCACAAGCCGATTGGAAGACGCTTCATTCCCGCCAACCTGCTGAGAAATCCATCGTGTTTCAAATTGGTGACGAGTGCGCCCCGAAATCCCTTCAGCGCCTTTAACGCAAGAAGTTGGCTCACACTCATCGCACGATGGGAATGACCAATCAGCAGATTCTTCCCGCGCACGTTTGTCCGGACCAATGATTGATGTTCTGCCCCCCTCCACGTCATCCCTACGAGCAAAGCGTCGGCTTTCTGATAGTGAATGTTGGTTTGCTTAGAAAATTCCAGGAACTTTTCTACGCTTAAGTAGTCTCCAAGCTGGTGGATTTCAAGGAGATGCGCCTCACTAGCCGCGGAGATCACGAACCAGTCCCGACAGACGACGCTGAAGCGCGCGGTAATGATGAGTCACATGAGCATGTGGCCCAAGGTCTCGTTTGGCCAAGAATGGGCTCCGCTTTAGAGCCTCCCAATCCGCCCCTCGACCATTCTTGTTGGGGTACCAGTATTCGTAGGCCGATAATCGGAAGCCAATCATATTTTTCTTAACCCACAGAGAAAAAAAGCTCTGGTCGTGACGATGCGCACGAAAGCCGTCTGGGTTGGGAGCTACGGACTCGGTGTCATCGATAAGGCCAAAGTGCTGCTCAGCAAAGTCCCGCCACTCGAGCAGGAAGCTTCTTGCGGCCTTCGTATTCTTCACCGCGAAGAGACCGGCGCCGATTGTTGGAGTCCAAAGTTCTCGATGGTCCCGCATCCCCATGAAGTCGACTAAGTCTCCCTTGCACCAAAGCCCGTCCTCAAGTGACGGTAGTCGCCTTCCGTCATGGTTGAGGAATATCTCGGGGGGTGTTGCTTGGAATACCAGCAACCACTCCGAAGACATCTCAAATTGAGTAACCCAAGCTCGAAACCGCTTTTTGCCTTTCCGATTAATATGGAACCCGACGTCGGCGTAAAACAACATTGAATTTTCGGGTAGCTCTGACAGGCGCTCCAGCACCACTTGAGGCTTCCACATCCAGTAACCAAATCCTCGCACGGTCGGTCTTAGGTGCTCAGAATTTCTGGCCACAAAGTCTCGCTCTAATTCGGTTTGGTCCTTGACTTTTACCGTTGCAAACTCTTGCAGAAACTGCGCCTGACGGCGAAACCGTCGGGCTGGTCTGCGGAGACGTGAATCGCCAAATGAAACAAGATGAGGTCTATTAATTGGCCGCTTTCTTTTAGATTCAACCACGTGAGATTAATCTTCCTGTATGGCGCTCCGGGCTCTCCAACGTAGTGGTACGAGCCCATGGGCCGCCACTTGCCGCCAAATTCGTGCCATGAGCTTACCTGGCTTCCGGCCCAGGCGGCGAAGGGGTTCGACCCTTTGGAGGAATCTAACCAACCCAAGTCGGTCAATCAGTAGAAACAATCCCGCAATATTTGCAACATCCAGGTAGGCAAACTTAAGATCCTGGTTCCGATTTTCCGCGGTTGATGAAATCGTGATGGAGCCTGGGTGGGAACGAAAGTTGGCGAGCGGTTCCCCGACAAAACCGAAGCTCGGTCGGCGCATCAGAGCAAGAAGCTTCACAAAGTGGTCCGGTCCGACCCCATGGTAAACCTGATTTTGGATAGGTAACTTGTGGATGAAAAGACTGTCAACGAGATCTTCCTTCCGAAAAATTGCAGCTGAAGGTGAAATTAAGGGTAGCCGAACTTTTTTCCGATCCTTTCGGGTCGAAAATACTCCTGATTGCGGGAACATGGTTCCAAACAGCTCGCCTGACCGCTCACCCTCATGGTTTATAAGACTCACCGCAGAAAATACAAATCCAACCGCGGGGGAAAAAAGTTGCATGGACTCCTCAACGAATGTTGGCTCCAACGTGTCGTCATCAAACAGCAGCTTGACAAACTCAGTTTCCGCCAAAAGACATCCATCAAGCCATGCAAAGTGAGGCCCTGAGTCGAATTCGCGGCGAACATATTGAATGCGTTCCCCAAAGCGAATGGCTACTTCTGGCGTATTATCGGAGGAACCATGGTCGACAACTACTATTCTCACCGGCTCGGTTTGTGCGAGGCAGGACTCTATTGCCTGAACTAAATAGCGGTGCCTGTTGAACGTTGGGATTACAACAGAGACTCGAGGGTGCATTTAGAGCGAGGCCTGGCGCGGGGCTGGAAAGACTGGAACACCCACTTCGGAAACGATGCCGCATAGTCGTTCAATCTGATGGTCTTGAAGCATTGCGTGGTTAGGGAAATAGATTCCGAAGTTGTGCACAAGGTCAGCAACCTCGCCCGCGAACGGTGGTTTTTTCTTGAGCCAGAAGGGATGCCGACCCAAATTGCCGCAGAGGAGAGGTCGGCATTCAATTCCACTTTCCTGCAACCGAGCAGCCAACTCGTCTCGATTCTCTACAAACGTCCCGTAGGCAAATGAGGACAACACCGTCGAGTGGCTCTCTTGCGCCCAAAAATTTTTCAGCAAATTCCCGTAGATATCAAAGTTTCGTTGCCGTGCGAATCGGATTGCGTCGAGCTTCTCCAGCTGAGACAATCCCAGCTTGGCTTGGAGGTCAGTTGGACGCAAGTTGAAGCCATCGTGGTAAAACGTGTAGAGATTTGAAAAGTTATCGATATTCCAGGCATCTTGAAGACGCCCCCTGGCTTCCGGGCTGAGGTCGCGGGACCAGCCATGTGACCTGATTGACAACATAAGTTGGTAAAGGTCCTCATCATCCGTAACAACCATGCCGCCCTCTATGGTCGATATGTGGTGGCCGTAATAGAAAGAGAACGTACCTGCGGCCCCTAATGTACCCAACCACTGTCCATTTGGGGTGGTCGTCCCAAGAGCTTCACAAGTGTCTTCAATCAACATGAGGTTGTATTTTTCGCAGAGTGCGAGAATTTGATCCATGTGGTTCGGATGTCCGAGAACGTGGACTAGGAGCAGTGCAGCGGGGTCGAAGTCCACAATTTTTTGCTCCAGATCAACGATGTCGAGCCCCAAGTTGTATCTGTCCGCATCAACGAGCTCAACATCGAACCCCAGCTGAAAGAATGGTGTCACCGAGGTGACCCAGGACACCGCTGGACAAAGCACGCGGTTGTTCCGGAGGCGCCCTGATTGGAGCGCCGCGGAAGCAACAAGCAGGTTTGCCGAAGAGCCTGAATTGACAAAAACCGCGTGGGTTGAGCCGACTGCTTTTGCAAACCTATTTTCAAATTCTAGAGTTAGAGGCCCCTTTGTGAGCTGCGGGTCCTCTACCAACCAGTCGGCGAGAATCCGGAGCTCATCCGTTGAGATAGTCGCTTCAGCTAAGCGAACTAAAGACTTCGCGTCCATTAACTACCTCTCGGCTTGGAAATATGAAAACGGTGACTCTCTGCAGTGTAACGGTTCTGCGTGTTGGCGATTTTGCTAATATTTCGCGTGCTCATCGTGTTGGAGAACGTTGTCTGGTTCAAATGGACATTTTTCCCCGGGCTCGGTCCCTAGGTACTAAAGCTGAGGGACAAACTAGTTGTCGCGATGGACTAGCTTGTGAGTCCGACAATGGGTACACCCCCCGGGACTCGAACCCGGAACCCACTGATTAAGAGTCAGTTGCTCTGCCGACAAACTATCTTTCACAACCTATGTTCGTTCGTCTGACGATAGGATGTAGGTGTGCCACGCACCCCGCGATTGAAGCTAAAGTCAATCATCGTAGATTGGATTTTGCCCCCAGAAATCGCCAAAAAGCTGAAAAGAGCTCATAGATCGCTTTTTCAGTCTCACCGCGCGCGCAAAGAGCCAGACCCGTTGGACGAGTATCGCGGCGAAGAGTGGAGTCTTTTCCGTAAAGCCCTCGAGGGAGCCAAGAGCTATCTTGAATATGGATGCGGACTCTCCACGGAGTTCGTGGTCAATTCCTACGGTTGCCAGGTGAAAAGTGTCGACACGAGTTCGGAATGGGTTACTCGGGTTAAGGACAGGGTCGGTGACGGTGCTCAAATCATTTACGTCGATTTAGGCCCGGTTGGCGCTTGGGGTCGACCTCTGTCGTATGAGCGCCGCCGAGACTTTGTCCACTATTTAGAGGCGGGGTTTGACGATGGATATTCTCCGGAGGTGGTCCTGGTCGATGGCAGGTTCAGAGTTGCCTGTTTTTTCACCACGCTGCTGTCCGCTAGTTCTGGAACCAGGATCGTGTTTGATGATTACCCAAGTCGTCTGCACTACAAGGTTGTCGAGGAGATTTTGTCGCCCAATGCCATCAATTCTCGGCAAGCGCTATTTGTGGTTCCTCCTTCGATCGATCGCAAGAGGGTGGGAGAGTTGAGAGACGAGTTCTTGAACGTCATGGAGTAACCCATCACAAGATATCCGGTACACCCCCCGGGACTCGAACCCGGAACCCACTGATTAAGAGTCAGTTGCTCTGCCAATTGAGCTAGAGGTGCTTAGAGCTGTTAAGCGTATAACAGTTCCGTAGCGGGGGCGGGGCTCGAACCCGCGACCTCACGATTATGAGCCGTGCGCTCTGACCAGCTGAGCTACCCCGCCGCGTGACTGGATGTTAGACATCCGAGCCC
>Ga0181556_1005192_pt1 | contig 10223 bp, 23 predicted proteins | sample 011ome_14_FD_148651 | JGI IMG/M metagenome (GOLD analysis project Ga0181556, IMG submission 148651) | Coastal salt marsh microbial communities from the Groves Creek Marsh, Skidaway Island, Georgia - 011505AT metaG (spades assembly) | ecosystem: Environmental > Aquatic > Marine > Intertidal zone... | reverse complement strand
GTCAGAACAGTTAATTCTTTTGGAAATTGCGAGATTAGCCTTGCAGGACGCAGAGTTCTTTGATATTGTAGTTGAAAATACAGATATTACGGATGAAGAAATGTGTTCCCTCAGAAATAAACTTCAAGAGTATATGGAAACATCCGTAGCTTAACCAAAAAACATAAGGAGAATGAATGAAATTCGAGGTCGCAGAGACTCTGCTTGGATTTATTTCCGAGCTAGAAGCAAATGGGGTTGAAGTCCCCGATTTTGACCAAGTCTACGAGGCTTTGGTCGAAGAAACCCAAAATGAAAATGATGAACTCGCCTATGCGGTTAAGAAGCGCATTGAGTTTTGTGAGAACTTAAAAACAACCACTCAGGAAGAGGAAACCTTCCTGATAAAAGAAATAGCGTTGCTTAAAGAATGGCAAGATTTTTGTGGGAAAAACTAACAACATAACAGGAGAAAAAAATGACAGCAAGAGATAAATTCTTTTTGGGGCGACAGCACGACCGACCTGACCTCAAGGAGATTAACGACCTCCTCAAGGATATGGGGACAGAGTGGCGAGCAACACGCGCCAAGTCCCTTGGGCTTCATATTTGGAACCCATCATCACATGAATGTAGATGCCCTTCCGAATCAGGGTGGGTAACGATCCCCGATCTACAGCAGATGCAAGTACTCGAACAAACCAAAGGAGATAAAAAATGACAGTAACAGAAAAATATGAAATCGCCAAAAAAACCCTAAAATCCCTAGCCCAAGAAAATATCCTGATTCCATGTGAAACAGAGCATGGTATCTTTGGGGCAAAAATGCACTTCGAGCAAAAATACAATGAAATTCTGAACGAAACAGAAACCTACCTTGTTCTAAGAATTGGAGACTGGAGGCGCAGAATTATTTCTTGGACAACAGCTTATGAGGCTTACACTGGAGAAATGCCACCGGTCTTAATGACTAAAAAAATCGCGTCAGTAGCATAAGGAAATAACTATGTCAAAAAAATACGCAAATCATAAAACTCTAGTGCGAGCAATTCGCAGGATAAATCTAACTGAACCAAAAAAACCGTTAAAAGGGCGCGGTCACGAGAGGCATGACGATAACTGTTTTGGTGAACTCTTTAGGGAAGTCCTTAAGAACCACCCATCCAATCATATCGCCACCGTCTACGCCCGCAGAAGCACAAAAGCTCACAACCCCATGCAGTTTGGAGGAGATCAGGATGTTATCTCTCCTGAACTCAGGGATCTTGTGGCTATGAATGAGCATCTGTTAGCCCAGCTAGAGGAAGCTAGAAGGAAGTACGATTGGTTCGTAGATCAAACAAAGGAGTAATATGAACAGATTTCCCATTGTTTTTTCGGCAGTGTATATACTTAATGATATGAAAAAAGTTATAGCACTGTTATTTATCGCGTTGGGTTTGACTGCCTGTGTGCCAGTTGAAAAGATTACCGAAATATCCGAAAAATCTTATGTAGTTATCGTTAAGACTGAAAGGGTATTGCTTGTTGTTGAAGAAGAACTCCAAGGCACCGAGCTCCAAGAAGAGATTGGTGATGAGGTTGACGACATACAAATGGCAATAGGCGCGCTGAAGAGAACTATTATCTCAATGATTATCCTTTATGGCGGAGAGCCTCCGACGGTTGATGCCCTTACTGCTATCGTATGTGGCTGTTCTGACTGCTCATGTGGCGCAGAATGCATTTCCTTGTGCAGTTGCGACCTTAAGTGTGAGTGCCAGTCTAAAGACCTTAGAAACGCAGTAGAAGAGTTAGAGAGCTTGCTTTAATGCACGAGTTCCTCACCATACTAATCGTGTGGTTGGGATTCACTATAACTAGCATACTGGGAACGGTTATCTCAGACACTACTGGTCTATTGGATATTCAATTAGCTGAAACATCCTATCTTTCCAAATAAGAGTCCAACGCTTGTAAGAAAAAGCGACACCAAAATCTTACAAATAAGGGAAGCCTGAAACGCTCGCAATCTCCAAATAAGGCAAATAAAGGGGGGCAAATAAAGGGGGGGGCAAATAAGGGAATCAATACTCGGTTTTGGGGTCAAGGGCAAATATGTAACTCATTATCATTTTCCATGTGGTTCCATGATCCTCTGAGTGTGCCGTCCCGTATACCATACAATCCACATAATGGGCAACTTCATGTGGAATTACTTCATTTAAAAAGACCTTTTGATTTTCCTCTGCCCATTTCTGATTGACCCTAAATAAACAGTTTTTTGGGCTGATTTTATCGTCATACTGGAAATATGCAATGACTCCCTCCTCGTCTGGAATGTCATAAATTATTGGGATTTCTTGTAAATTTATCTGAAAAAATTCCACGGCCACCTCTAAGAAGTACCGCACTGTTAGTTCTATTTGAGTCTGAATGTTCATCCTTGTATTAAAACATATACGGGATAAAAAGTCAAAAACATAGTGACTTGGCATGAAACTGATTGAAAAGTAGGGTGCTTTTTGTTGTAAGTCGTTGCGGTAGAAGGGTTTACGCGATTCGGGATCCCCCCGCGCGCGTAAGTCGTTGCGTTGCAACAACTTACGAAGAAAAGTGGGGTAGTTTTGGAGGGTTTTCGTGCCAAGTCTTGGGCTGCGGGATAAAAAAAAGACCCGCCTTTCGGCGAGCCTTCTTTTTTGGATTATTGGCTTGACCTAGTTAGCGGAAAAGCCAGCAATCTCGTCCAGCTTCTGGTGCAGGACGTTTGACGGAGCAATCAGCGTATCGGGACGTTGACGCTTCCATGCCTCCGAGAAGGCATTGTGCAACGAGTAGGCGTTGCGAGCCTCGAACTCCTTGTGAGGGGGTTCGTACCATGCCTCGATCACATCAGCGATCTGAGTCTGGCCCAGAATCCCAGTGCGGAACGTGTCCACAATGAAGGAATCTGCCATGCGATCACCCACGGGGGCGACCTTGTATGCGGACAAGCGGTTAATCTGCTTCGTCCACCGCTTCGTGATAGCGGTCACACCTTCGGAAACGATCCGAGGCAGGTCGGCCCACACGTTGAGCGTGTGCCTACGTCCGAGTTTAACGTCCCCGTTAAACATCAGGTTGTCACAGATGAAAACCTGATTTCCGCAAGCGATGCTCGCAGGAATGGACTTGTCATAGGAATTGCGAATCCCAATGACGAAGCCAAGGTCTGGCTCATTGAACTGAGCAGATTGAACCTGCATCATTCCGAAGTAACGCTTACCTTCACGGGCGAGCGAGTGGACCTCTTGCAGAATTTCGAGGCCATTGTTAGAGGCTTCCTTACGCACAAGGTCAAGAACCTGTGTGTGGGAAACGGGAACATAATGTTCCGTGCGTTCTGGCAGAGCCGGAACCGCAATCTCCGCATCTGAACAGTAGTGCTTTTCGGCACCGCAGATGCTGAGATTTGTCAAGTGAGCATTCATATGCTGATCTCCTAGTTACGTTGGGGAACCATTCCCTAACTGTCTTAAAAGTATACATCAACAGGGCTAGAAAAACAAGCAAAAAGATTCGTGTTTTTGGCGGGGTTTAATGGGGAATAAAAAGTTTTTTTTCGTGGTGTTGGGCGCACCCCGGGGCGAAAAAAGTTTTGGACTTGGCACGGAACTGCTCGGAAAGTGGGGGTGTTTTCGTTGTAAGTCGTTGCGTTGCAAGGACTTAGGGCGCGCGGGGGGCGTTGGCCTCTGTAAGTCGTTGAGGCTCAACAGGTTATGGGTTTACCAGCCCCTAGTATTTTCGCGGGGAGTGAAATCGCTCTCCACTTCCCCCTCTTCTCCCCACCCGCATTTGGGGTCAAGGCATTCCTTGAATTCCCAAGCGGGCGAATAGCTCGCGCCGGGGTACTCCTGAAAAGCGGGCTCGAAAACCACGTTGATCTCGCCGCCACACTCCGGGCATCGTTCATCTGACTTGCTCATGTCTCTCTCCTTGTTGGTTGTTATTTATACTCTACTACCAAGGGGGTACGAAGTCAACGGAAAAGTTTAATAATTTTTGGCATAAATCTGCTCGGAAAGTGGGGGTGTTTTCGTTGTAAGTCGTTGCGCCGCAAGCACTTACGCGGCGCGGGGGAGGGCGACCCTCGTAAGTCGTTGCGCCAGAAGAACTTATGAAGATAGTTAAATGGCGTTATTAATCGGGAGCTTTATTCCATGTCTTGCCGAGATCTCTTGTCCAAGCGAGACAGTTACCGCATTGCAACCCCTCTCGGATAGAAAAGAGGTCACGACTTGAACAAGGTCTAGCTGGCTTGATTATTTTTGCTATTTCGGCGTGTGTCATTTTACCCTTACTTTAATGTTTATTTGTAGAATACCCCGCTTGGCTCAAGTTTTACGGCATTTGCCACAGTCAACTTTTCTTTGGTGTCCTTGTCTACGAAGCTATCGTATTTGTACGGATTGTATGTGGCTTGATTTTCTAAATCAAAGTCAATCTCTTCGTAGTTAAGGAACCCTTTTATAAATGCATGAACATTTTTCTTCTTTTCTCTCAACACCCTTTCACGGCCAGCTTGGCTAACCACAAAGGAGCATTCGTTAAGACTGGCCCACTGGGTGTGAGCTTTGACTAATCCGTTCTGTTTAATTGACCAACATTTTTTGTGCAGGTTACGGTATACTGACACAGGTTTGCTGTAGTCAATCTGATATCTGGGTTCTGATCTTGTTAAGTTCATATTCTTACCCCTCCACAAAGTTAAAGTAGAAGCGTGGTCGATGATTGAAGGCCAGTGTACCCTCGACATTATCTGCCTTGCGGATAACATCCACATACGGAGCCATAAAGCTAATCACAGAAAACTTTTCCGTCAGTTGCTCTGTGGTGTAAACTTCGCCGTACACTTCTTTGAGGTGGTTATATGCTTTTTGTTCTTCTTCGGTCATGATGTTCTCCTTGTTACCGGTTTCTGTTCTTGCTTCCATGGGCCAGCTCCACCATCCTTTTTGAATGGTGAGCCCTTTTCGTTTTCAGTTTCTAGATCGACAACGCGTTCCAGCCAGTGCTGGAATGACATTGTACCACCATCTTCCCTATACTCTGCCCATGCTTTCATCCAATAGTCTTTAATTGTATTTCTCCGATTGATTACTTATCATTTAAAAATATCGTTAAACATATTAGAAAGCTCATTGTTATAGCAATCCCACAGTTCTGCCTCTGCCCCGTCTTTTTTCGCTTTGGCCAAAAACGCATTCGCGCTTTTCTTGTTCGAGAAATCGTATGACTTCTTCGGGTAATTCGCGTTGGCTTCGGTAATTAGTACTTGGTATCTGGTTCTCATTGTTTCTCCTTGGCTGGTTGTTCACTATCTATTATCCATATATAGCAAGCGGATGCAAGCATTATTTTTTATTTTCTTTTGGCATGAAACTGCTCGGAAAGTGGGCGCGTTTTATTCGTAACTCGTTGCGTTGCAAGGGTTTACGGCGCGCGGGGGGCGCTCGCCGCCGTAAGTCGTTGGCGCGCAAGGGTTTATGATTTTAAGTGTCGCAATTTTCCAGCTCTTTTAGACGTTCCTCTTCATCCTCTGGGGCTTGGATGCCCCATTCGATATTTGGAAAGTAGGTGATCGTACCCAGACCCATGTTATCCTGTCGGCAGTACCCAAGTTCCTCAACCAAATCATTTTCTCCGTTTTCGATTAGCTCAGTAACAATGGCGATGATAACAGTGATAGGATTAACATAACGCCCGGTTTCAATTCCGAAACATTCTTTTCCGTACATTGACCTGCCAGAGTAATCCTCATACACAGAGGCTTCTTCGTTAAAATCAAGTAATGCTTCTTGAATCAGGTGCCGTTGGTATCCGCTTAGTTGCATGTCGTTAACTCCTCTTTATTTTTCTTCTCTTTGGCTTTTCGCTCGCGTTGGACTTTCGCCTTTGAAAGTTTTTCGATCTCTCCTCCAATCTTACGACGAAACCAAGCGTCCGTTCTTTGGTTTGCGTTGGTCGCTAATCCAATTCGATCCTCAAGGTTCTTTTGGGTGGGTGACCAAGGCTTAAATCCCTTTCCACCACCGATACAAGTTTGCCCAAGTGGACTATCAGCCTTTTCCAGCATATAGCAACGGGACAGCCAAGTGTCGATATTTTTTTCGGTGATTTTGTCAAGACCTGTAGCCATAGTGCCCCAGATGATAAGCTCGGTGATATGCTTTTCCTCGTCTGTTTTAGGAAGTTTGTTGAATACCTCTTCGTTAGTAAAGTCCCAATTTAAGCTCATAGTTTTTTTTCTCCTATTTAGATATAGTTTTCTTGAGTTAGTTATTACTCTTTAAAGGTAACCTGTTACGGATTCAATTGCAAGTACTATTTTCAAAAATCTTTGCATTTTCTTTTTCGATCACAACATAAGAATAAATCTTTTCATTCCATCCGTTCAAGCGGCCCCATGAATCACAAACATAATCGCCCCGGTTATCAATTTCGATCAAATCAAAAACGTCACCCTTTCTCAGCAATACGGCTCGCTTGCCGGAATAGGCGTTGTAGAATCCTTCGTTTTTTACTTCAATTTTCATACTGTTAATATACCTTTAACGGGGTGCATTTGTACAGCAAAAAAACAAAAAACTTTTCGTTGTAAGTCGTTCTCTTGCAAGGGTTTACGGCGCGCGGGGGGGCCGCGACCGCGTAAGTCGTTGCATTGCAACAACTTACGACTTATTTAGGTGCGTTTCTGGAGCAGTTTCATGCATTAGTACGCCTCCAGAGGTGCGTTGGCAATCTCCGCTTTCTGAGACGGAAGTACGCTGATTGCCACAGCCTTTGCTTCGTCTGCTGTTCGGCTGTAGCCCCATCGGCAGACAGCTTTGTTGACTCCGACTTCATCGGACTCGATGTACATGACGACAAAACCGCCATCCTGTTTTTTGACTATGTATGCTTTCATACTCATCCTTTCTTACTATGATTTGTTTCTCTTTTTCGGCATTATGAGTTTTACTCTTTTCCTTTGGTATTGTCAACCACAAAACCCGAAGAATCCTTTTTTGCTTCGCCCTTTGCTTTCAAGCCACAGACCACGCCCTTTTCGTCCAGAAAGCGGAGGTCGGATTCGTCGGCGTCAATAACTTTTCGCCCCATGTACGTCTCGGGCAACCCGCCGTCAAAAACAACTGCAACGTTTTGTTCGGTGTTTTTTATAACATCCAAAACTTTTTCGTCATTTTCTTCGGATCGAGAAAAGGTCAGGCTATAGTTTTCCGGTAGCTTTGAAAACATACGCTTGGGGTTCTTGGTGTAGTCATAGAAGGTCAGCCCTTCAAAAACTTGCATGATAGTTTTCCGCTCCCCGTTATGCTTAAACTTTTTATGCTCCCACGGAATATCCGAGGTGCCGTTCAACCTTACGACGGGAACCAACCCCTTGCGTTTTGCCTTACGAATTAAGGCGTTTATCTCTTTGACTAACTGATCAAAAAAACCTTGGTAATCGTCAAAGTAAAAATGGGTTCGGTTTATTCTCGCGGTCCTTACGTTATCAAAACGACCCCGGCCAGCGGTGAACAAACAAGCGGAAGCACACCCCTTGGAAGCATGGGGGCAAACATTACCACGGCCCGCCTCGGTAAATGGGGCCATGTACATAATCCCGGTCATATATCCCAAAGATTGCCCTTTGACTGTTTTTGCGTTGGTGTCGATTGAAAGTAATGCCATTATTTTTCTCCTGTTAAGATTACTTATTTATACTACCATGATGGACAAAGATTGCAAGCCTTTAGTATCTTTTTTTGTGTTTTTCTTTTCGAGAATACTTGTCCTTGCCATGTCGAATGGATGGTTTCGGCATGGGTTTTCTTATTGACTGAATTATTTCGAATTGTTTCATAGTAGAAGATTAATACACTTGAGGTACGATTGCAAGAAAAAAGTTCAAGAATTTTCATGAAAATTTGGCATGAAACTGCTCCAAAAGTATGGGTGTTTTCGTCGTAAGTCGTTCTACTGCAAGCACTTACGGGGCGCGGGGGGCGTCGGCCGCCGCAAGTCGTTGCGCCAGAAGCACTTATGAAAATTGACGGTCGTTTTGTTCGTCTTGCCACGCTGGACCATATGGTGCAAGGTCATGCTCTTCGTTTGTCGGTTCAATCTTTGACCAGTGATCCAGATTGACATAGCCTCTTTGACGAATTTTTTCAATCAAGCGTTCTGCGTTGTCTCTTGCTCGGTATCCATACTCGGAAAAGGTTTTCAATTCATAAACTTCTCCATCTGGTGTAGTCATTTCAATTCCTACATAGTAAAAAAGCATCATTTCATCTTCGCCCATTTCCTCAAACAGCGGGCCTTGAGTCACGCTAAATGTGGACTGGCAAGTTAATCCTAATGGTTCCATCTTATTTCCTTATTGTTGCTCTTAGAAAATTAATTCTTCTAAGAAGTCAGGTTCGAGTCCCAGTTCATCCATAACGAGATCTTCCATTTCTTGCAGGCTGGCCCCCTCCGATATCATTGCGAAGGCGGTTTGTCGAGTGTCCTTTTTGATTTTTACGGCTTCACTTTCGGTCAGTTCGTCGCGGTCCATTAGTACTTTTGTTATTTTTTTCATGCTATCTCCTACTTGGTTTGGGTTTCTTTATCGTATTTAATCTTAAACGCGCATCCATTTACGGCTTTGTTGGGGAACCTAACACTTCCAAAGATTTGCGTATTTTAGCTTGGAACCCATCAGCAACTTCATCATATGGTTTTATAGGGTCGTGGTTGACATCGTGACATAGATACGGCACGGCCTCAAGGTCGCTGAAATCATAAGATGGATTCTCGTGCTGAATCAGGTCTATCTGATCGATAGCGTTTCCTTCCGTCTCATAACTAAACCGGCCCTGCCTAGGATAGAAAGGCTCTTTGTCTTCTTTTACGATTACCCACCGAACTACTGTTTTATGTTCTTTCATTTTTTTTGCTCCTTGGTTTTTTATTATAGTATCAGATCACTGGGATGCGTTCAAGCTCTTTTTCGGTTTGAATAAACATTGCTCCAGCTTCATTTCCTTCGTCATCCATTGAGGGAAAGAGTAGGGTGCCGTCATTCAATTCAAGAACTATCGCCGACTTGTCCCACAATAGATTATTTTTTTCATCTTCGTCTAGATATCCAAGAGATTGGATAGTTTTGCCTACTAAGATCTCGCGGGCTCGTTTTTCTATTTCGTTTTGCACTTGATGTTTGGTCATGTTTTCCTTTGTTTGGGTTGGTTTTATTGACAGTATCATACAACAGGCGAAGATTCAATACCTTTATCTGATTGAAAAAAAAGTCCTCCGGGAGCATCACAGTTCTCACTCATTGATGGAAACAATAGGCTTCCGTCATCTAGCTCAAGGGCGATACAGCTTTGATCCCAAAGCAGATATTTTTTTTCATACCCTTTTAGAAATCGGGCTGATTTAATTGTTTTTCCTACAAGTCTTGACCTTAGTTTTTTTTCTATCTCTTGTTTCATCTCGAATTTAGAGGTTGATTCAAGGCCATTTTTATAATTTTTTATTAATGGTACTAAGTATTCTTTTCTCAATTCTCGTTGTTGGATTTTTTTTGCCAATGAATTGCGAATTAGCCGTTCAGCTTGTCTGGCGTCTATGTCTGATTGTTTTTGAAATGCACTCATTTATTTATATTGCAGGGATAACCTCAAATTCTCCATTGAGTTGAATAAAAAGGGGGCCAGCGAATAGACCATCATCGTTAAAAGAAGGAAAGATAAGTGTTCCGTCATCTAGCTCTAAAACAATAGAAGATTCTTCCCACGATAAAGACTCTTTTTCGTCCGCCTCTAAATAGCTGACCGCTTTAATAGTTCTTCCAGAAACCCTTTCTCTGACTTCCTTCTCTATAGACTTTATTGTTTCTTTTTTTTTCATGATATCTTTCGCTACTAGCTTACATTATAAGTATATGCCTATCGGGTAAAAAAAGCAAGCTTCGTTTTTAAAAACTTTTTCTGAAATTTGGCATAAAATTGCTCGGAAAACATACCCCTTTTCGTCGTAAGTTGTTGATTACCAAGGGGTTACGACGCGCGGGGGTGTCCCGCCGCCATAAGTCGTTGGCTATCAACGGTTTACACATAAAACACCCAACTTTTTTGAGCGTTTCTGTGCCAGCCGAAGCATTTTCGCTTCGCGCTTCGCCTTATTCCTTTTGATACAAGTACCTTGTCGCGAGGTCTTTGATTTCTTCCGCCGATTCTATTAGATCGTAG
>Ga0181556_1005190_pt1 | contig 10226 bp, 7 predicted proteins | sample 011ome_14_FD_148651 | JGI IMG/M metagenome (GOLD analysis project Ga0181556, IMG submission 148651) | Coastal salt marsh microbial communities from the Groves Creek Marsh, Skidaway Island, Georgia - 011505AT metaG (spades assembly) | ecosystem: Environmental > Aquatic > Marine > Intertidal zone >... | reverse complement strand
GATACCTCGGCCCTTGCGCATAACGCGAACTGGTTGAAATCGTCCGCCAGCGGCGCAAAGCTCATGGCGGTGGTTAAAGCGGACGCCTATGGACATGACGTCCGTATCGTGGCGCCGGCACTGGACGGCATTGCGGATGGTTTCGCGGTAGCCCATCTAGACGAGGCGGTTGAGCTTCGTGGGCTCAAGATCACCAAACCGATTCTAGTCCTCGAGGGGGCGTTTTCTGAATCTGAATATGCGGAAGCACGAAGCCAGAACGTTACGCTCGCTCTTACCGACGATTGGCAAGCACGCCACTATCTCTCAATGCCTGCTCAGCAACGCCCTGCAGTATGGATCAAATTCGATAGTGGTATGCACCGCCTCGGGCTCGATGCCCGCGGCGTAAAGGAATTACTTAGGGTACAGCACCAAGTCGAACCAACCGTATTTACGCACTTTGCGGACGCCGATATTGACCGCGACAAGACACTCCGACAGCTGGATAAACTGACCCATCTGACGCAAGGTCATCGCTGCACGCTGAGCTCGGCGAACTCACCGGCCCTAATGCAATACCCAGAGACCCATCTCGATTGGGTTAGACCTGGATTTGCACTTTACGGTGCCAACCCAACGAAGTCGCACGTAGACGAGCTAAGGCCCGTAATGACTCTTACCACGCGCATACACAGCCTACGCTGGATCGATGCTGGAGAATCAGTCGGCTATGGCGGCACTTGGACTGCAGATCGAAGATCCCTGATCGCAACCCTACCGGTGGGCTATGCTGACGGCTACCCGAGGCAAGCGAATAATGGAACGCCTATGCGACTGAGAGGACAGGAGGTTCCCTTAGCGGGGCGAGTATCCATGGATCTCATTACCGCTGACGTCACCAATGTGGATAACGCACAAATCGGCGATGAGATCGAACTGTGGGGCAACGAGGTGCGTATTGAGCGCATTGCTGAATTTAATGGAATGTCCGCATACGAGTTGCTCGCGCGAATACCGAAACGATTACCCAGGGTTCGGATCTGAACATCGATACAGTTGCAGCCAGCGTGCCCTTGCCACGCACCGGTTCAAAGAGCAAAGACGGACGCGAGAGATGAGTCTGCACCCGGACACGCTTCTTGAAATTTAACGGGAAGAGCAGGTGTCGCTAGAGGTTAACCCACGACGCGAGTGCGGGAACAATGAAACGAAATCCATCATCGGACTCAATCACGATATCACTCTCTCTTATGTCACGCAGTGTAAGGCGGCCTGTTATGCGCGCGCCTACGCTATGCCACTCACGATTGATCATAACGCGACTTTCCCCCGCGGACTGAAAGTCGTGCGCACTGTAGAGCAGAGTCGGTATACCATCTCGATCGGCTTCGGGTAATTCCTCGATGGTAGGTAGGGCACTCCCCCGAGTTACAGCTCCCGCTTGAAGAAGCTTTTGTGCTCGCTGCAGTATCGCGCCAGGATCTATACCAGTGTCCCCAATCGTTTCGTTCTGCACTGGAGAGAGCGACACTTGGCTCACATCGGCTAAGCCACTCAAAACTTGAGTAGCGCTCGCATTGCTGCTGCGAGGATCATCGTTTTCGCTCCGAGTTTCTGTTTTCTCTGGCTCGCTCAAATCCAAGGCACGAGCTCGATACAAATCCTGTACTCGTTGATGTTCGGACTCATTCTGCACCGACAATTCAGCTCCATTCGCGCTCGGTGAGCGCTCGCGACCGTCCGCGGCATCAAGCGTCTGCGCCGAATGGATACTGGGTGTTATCTCATTCGTGCTACCCAAGGCGTCTGCAGAAGTCTGAGGATCTCTCGTAGCATCAGCCATCGCAGATCCCACGCCCTCAAAGGAATCAGATGCAGGTCTCAGCTGTATTACTAGGACTCCGGCCAAACTCGTACACAAGGCTGTGGCAAAAATAATAAGCCACAGGTTGCGTCGACTGAGCGTCACCTCCCCCTCTGGTCTCACCGGCTCAGGATGCCCTTGGCTGCGTCTGTACGCCTCTCCGACCAGCGACATTCAGTCAGCCTCCAATGCCGAAACAATCGCCGCTGCACCCGGCGCCGAATTAAGCGCGGCCTCCAACGCGATCAGAGTCTCCCTTCCAATAACGCCATCGGTAGTGAGACCATTTTGTGCTTGAAAGGCAACAACGCGCTCGTGCAGCAAACGGTTAAACTCATGTTGCGCCAGCGGACGTAGAGCTCCGTCGAGCTTTGCGAAATCAAGCGCGACTTGCGTGACGACAGGGCCTTTGACACCTCGCGCCAATGCTTGATCAAAGCCCAGCGGCGGAGTCCACAAAAACAGATAAGAACCGTCCCATAAGGCGCCCAAACGTCTGACATCGACCGGTATTACGCCCTCAGGTGAGAGCAGTTCAATGGAGCGAACCTGACCCTCAATCAAATTGACGCGATGAACCAGCGCGTAGCTTTTCTCTCTGAACTCGTTCACCAAAGAGATCAACACGGGTCTATTCAGCGCCGCTAGTGCTTGCCAGCTACCATCAGCGAGCTCTAAACAGCGCGGTCCCAACTCATCGGCACAAGGCGTGCCCAAACCTTCATAAGAACTCCACAGGGCACGCAGAGGTCGGGCTTTTGACTCAAAGGTAGGCAACACGCTCTGACGTTCGATGGGTGCTAACTCAGTATCCTTTGCCTTGAGCGAGGCAGTTACCGTTATGGGCGTTTGCTGCTTCCACCAAACGGCGAGGATTCCTGCGGCAGCAAGGACTAGTGCAACGAAGATGAGGCGGTTTAATTTTGCTTTACTAGACGAACCGACACCCGAGCCTAACACGTCGACCCCACCATCCGTCTGCCAAAGCTCATCTGCCGCGAGAAGCGCTATTTTGCGATCGGCGGACTTCTTCTGCCGCGCAAACAGTGCAAGGAGTATTCGATCGCACAGCAAATTGATTAAACGCGGCACGCCACCGGTCTTCTCATGAATAGTCTGAATACTGCCCTTGCTGAAAGGCGACACACCGGGCGCCATTCCGGCAACCGCGAGCCGGTGTTCGACATACTGCCGTGTCTCTTCCAACGACAAGGCGCCCAACTTGTATCGTCCCGTAATGCGCTGATTTAGCTGTCTGAGCTCTGGTTTATTGAGCTTCGCCATCAACTCGGGCTGCCCGATTAAAACAATCTGTAGTAACTTCTGCGTGTCGGTTTCCAAATTCGTGAGTAAACGCACTTGCTCTAAAACATCCAGGGCAAGATGCTGAGCCTCATCCACCATCAAGATGGAGCGTCGGCCGACGCTGTGATTGTCTTCCAGAAAATGGTGCAAAGTGTCAGTGAGTGACTTAAGACTGTTCACTTCAGGCAGTGCAAGCCCGAAAGCTTCACAGGCCGCCGCGAGAAATTCTTCACAGGATAAACTTGGATTGTTGATAATGGCCACATCGGTTTTGTCTGGGAGCTGAGACAGAAAATAGCGGTTGAGTGTGGTTTTTCCAGTCCCAACTTCCCCCGTCAAAAGAACAAACCCACCCCCGGCAACACCATAAAGCAAATGAGCCAATGCCTCTTTGTGGCGTGCGCTCAAAAAAAGGTAGCGTGGATTCACCGCTATTGAGAAAGGCGCTTCGCTTAACCCAAAATACTCGTTGTACATAATTACCTCGCTTCAAGCGCTCTAGTATGCCTCAAGCAAGGTGATAGCGGAATCGCTCCTGGGAGAGCACCTTGTACGTCCAACTCGATCACTTTTCTGGCTTTAATGCGCGAAATGGCCGTGCGCACCCGACATCGGCCATCATATCGAGACTGGCATCACACCATGTTATCGTTGCTTCCGCATCTCGAATACCGGCATCCAGGACCATAGCCACTCCTTTTAGCCGATCCGAGAGCGCTGTTGGATCCGCGTAGCGACGCTCTCGTATCCTGCGATACAGCAGCAGATTTGATGCGGCCGTCGCACGTCGGATCTCGACTTGCTCACGAAGTTCGTCTACATTTTTATCAGAGAGGTTATACAACTTGATAAAGAGCTCGTCCTTCACCGGCCGCGGCTTCGCGCTACGAACGACCCAATCGTCCAGGCACTGCTGTCCTAGGCCTGTAAGCCGGTAGACGGTTTTATCCGGCCGCCCATTTTGAACCACAACGCGGGGATACACGTACTGCTTATTGGCCAAGGCTTTTAGCTCGCGGTAAATCTGTTGGTGCGACGCGTGCCAAAAAAAGCCCAACGAGGTCTCAAACCGCTGCGCCAACTCGTAGCCGGTCAATTCATCCTCTATCAAAGCGGTCATGATGGCATTGGCGAGTGACATTCTGCGGTGGAGACCTTTTTTACCCAAAGGAACTGGACTGATTATGCAATTTGTTGCATAGTGCCGCAATACATTTATCAGTGGAGCATTAATATGAGTTTGCCTAACGTTCTAAAACAAGTAAAAATCCCCGCGATTGCATCCCCTTTGTTTATCATTTCCAACCCAGATTTGGTTATTGCACAGTGTAAGGCCGGCATGATCGGCTCGTTTCCCTCGTTGAACGCGCGCCCCATCAACGTCTTGGACGAATGGCTGACGCGGATCAGTACTGAACTAGCCGAACACGACGCAGCCAATCCGGGTTCGCCCGCAGCACCCTTTGCCGTGAACTTGATTGTGCACGGCTCCAACGACCGTCTTCAGGAAGATCTCGCCCTTTGTGTGAAGCACAAGGTACCCGTGATTATTACGTCTCTTGGCGCCAAGCCCGAGATTAATGAAGCGATCCACAGTTATGGCGGGATTGTGCTTCACGACATCATCAATAATAAATTTGCCAAAAAAGCGATTGAGAAAGGCGCTGATGGACTCATCGCGGTAGCCGCGGGAGCTGGCGGCCATGCGGGCACCCTCTCCCCCTTCGCGCTTATCCAGGAAATCAGAGAATGGTTCGATGGGCCGCTGCTGCTCTCGGGATCAATCGCCACCGGCGACGCCGTTTTAGCCGCACAAGCCATGGGCGCGGACATGGGCTACATTGGATCGGCTTTCATCGCAACCAAAGAGGCCAATGCAGACGAGGGCTACAAGCAAGCGATCGTTGATTACGCGGCGGATGACATTATTTACAGCAACCTGTTCACGGGCGTCCACGGTAATTATTTGAAGCCCTCCGTCAAAGCCGCCGGATTAGATCCCGACAATTTGCCCGTCAGCGATCCATCTGCAATGAACTTTGGCTCAGGCGGCAATACCGACGCCAAGGCCTGGAAAGATATCTGGGGTTGCGGCCAAGGCATCGGGGCGGTGAAATCGATCGAAACCGCTGGGGAGCGTGTCGCGCGTCTTATCGCTGAGTACCACGCGGCCAAGGCACGGCTCGCGGCGATCTAGTCCCGCTTACCCAGACCAGAGGGGCGACAGTGTCGCCCCTTTTTTTATTTGTGCGAGCAACAACTCTGCCGTAGCCCAGGCATCGATCAAAGCATTGTGCCCAAGATAGCCGGGCAACCTGTAGCACGAACCCGATGCTTCCAGTGTCAGAGCGCCCGCTTTTGGCAAGTCGTTGGTTTGAGTAAGACGTCGTCCTTCAGTCGCCAAGGTATCGATAAAGTGTGCCCACGAAGCTCGGCCAGATATGTCGATGAGGGCGCGATTCGGCCGGGAGGTCATAATTCGCGCTTTTTAGGCGACTAGCGTCTCAGTCTCGCCCGGTTGGAATCGTATCTAAGCGGGTAAAAAACCGCGTTGTCGTCTCTGCAAAGTAGGTGCTTCCGTCCACCTGGGCAACCAGGTAAAGCTCTGATTCGGCAACCACCTCCGGTAAATCAATAAACCAGGCCCCCTCTTCGGTATCAAACTGCATCGCGCTCGGTTCGGGCATTTGATCGCCAGCGCTCAATGCGACCAAGATGCCGCTCGCAGACTGATTACCTCGCACCCACAAACTCGACCCTGTGTTCGCGGGCGCGATGTAAAGCTCAAACTCAATATCACCATTTTCAAGCGAGCAAATTCCGCTCTCGTAACGACAATTGCTCTTAGCGGCCAGAGGATAATTGTTGCCCTCGACTGCGGCATGTGGCGTTTCCGCCCCAATCAGGCCAACCAAGTACCACGCACCAATCGCCATGATGGGGGCGACTAACACCGCTACCACGACATGCTTATTTGTAAAAATCGACATAGCTTTTTCCAAAAAAACGGGCAGTTGCCTGCCCGTCAATCATACACTGCGTACTAACCTGGTTTCACCTTAGTGATCTTGAGCTGCTCCCGCACCAGCTGGTACACGAATGCTCTCAACCAGTTCTTGCACGGAGTCGGGGACTTCTTTAGTAACTCCAGACACCGCGAAGGCCACAACGAAGTTAACGATAGCGCCAACACAGCCAAAGGCGTTGGGTTCAATCCCAAGGAACCAGTTGGGCGACATGCTGCCCAAAAATTCTGTGCCCGAGATAAACATGATTCCTTTGTGCTGGAACACGTAGAACAATGTGATACCAATACCCGAGACCATACCTGCAATAGCGCCTTCCTTAGTCACTTTCTTAGAGAAAATGCCCATCATCAGTGCGGGGAAAATCGACGATGCCGCTAATCCAAAGGCCAAGGCCACCGTACCTGCAGCGAAGCCCGGAGGGTTGAAACCGAGGTAGCCAGCACCCGCAATCGCAAACGCCATGGCGACGCGAGAAGCCATCAGTTCCTGCTTCTCATCAATGTCGGGCGTTAACATTCCCTTCAGCAAGTCGTGTGAGATCGCTGATGAAATCGCCAAGAGCAAGCCGGCAGCTGTAGACAAGGCCGCCGCAAGACCGCCTGCTGCGATCAAGGCAATCACCCAATTAGGCAGCTTAGCAATCTCGGGGTTTGCAAGAACCATGATGTCATTGTCGACTTTAACCAGCTCGTTGGTCGCTTTGTTCGCGCTGTATTGAATCAGACCGTCACCGTTCTTATCTTCAAACTGAAGCAATCCGGTTGTCTCCCAATTCTTGAACCACTGGGGACGTTCGTCGTAAGGCAAATACTGACCAGGCTGCGGCTCAACCGTATTCATGAGATTGAGGCGCGCCATCGCGCCTACGGCGGGAGCGGTAGTGTACAGAACGGCAATAAATACCAAGGCCCAGCCTGCGGAAGACCGTGCGTCACGAACTTTAGGTACGGTAAAGAAGCGAATAATCACGTGTGGCAGACCCGCTGTGCCTACCATCAAGGACAGTGTGTAAGCGAACATATTCAAGGTCGATATGCGCACATCCGTGGTGTATTCCTTAAAGCCTAGCTCAGTTACGGTTTGATCCAACCTGTCGAGCAGATAGGTCTCTGAGCCGGTCAAGGTGCTACCCAAGCCGAGCTGCGGTAAGGGGTTACCCGTTAACTGGAGGCTGATGAAAATAGCGGGAATCGTATAAGCCAAAATCAAGACGCAGTACTGCGCAATCTGTGTGTAGGTAATACCCTTCATGCCGCCGAGTACAGCGTAGAAGAATACAATCACCATTCCAACCAGAAGACCCGTTTCATAGGTCACTTCCAGGAAGCGCGAGAAAGCCACACCAATACCTTTCATCTGACCAATAACGTAGGTCACCGAGCAGATAATCAGGCAGACAACGGCCACCGCACGCGCCGCTTTTGAATAAAATCGATCGCCGATAAATTCAGGTACGGTGAACTTACCGTATTTGCGAAGGTAGGGAGCCAACAACATCGCTAGAATCACGAAGCCACCGGTCCAACCCATCAAGAATACCGAGCCACCATAGCCCATGAAGGCAATCATACCTGCCATCGATATAAACGAGGCCGCCGACATCCAGTCTGCAGCTGTCGCCATACCGTTCGCCACAGGATGCACGCCACCGCCGGCAACATAAAACTCTTTAGTTGATCCTGCGCGTGCCCATACAGCAATCGCGATGTATACCGCAAACGAGAAGCCCACGACGATATACGTTAATGTTTGCAATTCCACGCTAGCGCTTCCTTAATCTTCTTCCAGGCTAAATTCACGATCTAACGCCGTCATTTTTCGAGAGTAGTAAAAAATTAAAATCACAAAGACGTATATGGCACCTTGCTGAGCGAACCAAAAGCCCAGTTTATATCCCCCTACGGTAATTTGGTTCAGCGTATCGAATAGCAAAATCCCACATCCGAAGCTGACGGCAAACCAAACCAACATTAATCTAAAAATCAGTAACAGATTGCGCTTCCAGTATGCTTGGGATCGATCTTTGGACGCTTCAGGCATCGTCATCACCTCATGATTTTTTTATAAAGTCCAAGGAACAGGCTGCTTCTGCGGATCATATCACTGATTGACCAGTTTCCGCCTCTCCATCAAGCGAAACCACCGGAGTCTCCAAGCCGGTTAGAGCTTTAGGCACAAAAGCCATAATGGCCTCTCGCCTCTGACGAAATTGTTCTTCCCCGGCTTCGAGAGCGGGAAAACAGCCACTTACCAGCACTAAATCAGCCGCCGAAGTCTGCAGAAGCTCTTTAGTATTCGATTCTTTTCCCGAGACGATGAGTCGTTAACGATTGAATGAAAGCAACCTTCGGTCATCCATGGTTTGTTTTTTTATACCCTAACGATATCGAACTGTTCAAAGGCACAATGATATCTGCGCGTGACAACAAAACGAGAATAATTAGATCTCAATCAAATTTCAGGCTGATTTCGCCAAAGCGATGCTACAACTAAACTTGAAAAAAAGTATGCTTGTTTAGTCGAATTCTAAGTTAATTCGATGACATAGCCCTTGGTGGGTTTGCCACCAGTTTAGCCGGGACTTGCTCCCGGCGGTTTTTTTTTGGCATGAGTAGGATTCAAAAAAGCACCGCCGCAGCAACGTTTGGCAATGCATTCGGGGCAGCACTAGCGCTTCGCGATCATCCCTAATCAGAGGCCTTAAAGAGTAAGCGACGTGTAGAGCGATGGCTACTAAGTCAGATCAAAATCCAATAGGCGGCCAGCGCCATTCCGTAAGCCAGAACCCCATAACCCGCAAAGAGCTGAAGTGGCAAACGCAGTGAACCGCTCTCTCTGTACAGAGTCGCAAGCGTTGACACGCACTGTGCCGCTATCGCAAAGAACACCAGCAGCGCGACACCAGAAGCTAAGGGTAAACCGCTCTCCTGCACTCGAGTCGCTAAGGACACGACCTCTTCCGTCGCGTCCTGGATGCCATACAAGGTACCCAAAGTACCCACGAACACTTCCCGCGCTACAAATGACGCCAGGATGGCAACCCCATACTGCCAGTCGAGCCCCATGGGTGCGAAGATCGGCTCAATCGCGCGCCCAAGATACGCAAGGTAAGACTGCGACAGGTCAGCGCCGTAATTTGGAAAATATCCCAGTATCCAGATCAGCATGGTTATCCAAAAAATCACGGGGCCTGCTCTTCTCACGAAGTAGCCCGCGCGTTCGACTGCTCCGCGAAGAATCGACGCAAATGAGGGTATGCGATAAGGCGGCATCTCCAAAACAAAGGGGCTGTCTGACGAGGACTTTTTAGACACGCTCGACAGCGTCGCCGTCACCAAAAGTGCCGTCACTATGCCAAACAGGTAGATCCCAAACATAGCCAACCCTTGCAATCCGATCAATCCACCCGCGGTATGTGTAGGCGGTATGAATGCGGCAATAAGCAGCGCGTATACCGGTAATCGGGCCGAGCACGGCATCAACGGTATAGCCATGTAGGTAAACCAGCGCTTACGTGTCGATTCTATCGTTCTGGCCGCGTATATTGCGGGTATCGCACACGCAATGCCAGAAAGCATAGGCACGAAGCTCTTACCTGTGAGACCCATCGCGTTGAGTGGCCGATGGCATATGACGGCAGCTCGAGCCAAGTAGCCCGAGTCCTCAAGCAACCCGACTACGAAGGTCAGGACAAAAATTTGGGGGACAAACACTAAGAACGCACCCAGGCCGCCAAAGAGAGCGTCACGAACGAAATCGGCGGCGACAGGGTTAGAAATCATGGGAACAACGAGCTCCGCAGCCCATGACACACCGCCCTCCACGGCATCCATCATGGGTGCCGCCCATGTAAAAATAGCTTGAAATAGAGAGTACATGATAACGAAGAAGGCCACACCGCCCGTTATCGAATGCAAAAAGAAATCGTCTAGCCGACTGTGACTTTTAAGCAGCAGGTCCCCCGTGGGGCCGAAAGCGTGCGCTAAACGCTCCGCTTCGTTACGATCCCAATTCTCGTCTACTGCGATCACGCTGGGATCGCTACG
>Ga0181556_1005174_pt1 | contig 10248 bp, 3 predicted proteins | sample 011ome_14_FD_148651 | JGI IMG/M metagenome (GOLD analysis project Ga0181556, IMG submission 148651) | Coastal salt marsh microbial communities from the Groves Creek Marsh, Skidaway Island, Georgia - 011505AT metaG (spades assembly) | ecosystem: Environmental > Aquatic > Marine > Intertidal zone >... | reverse complement strand
TCAATTTTAGGGTTTCAAATGCAAGCAAATGCAATTAGGGTTGAAGCGAGTAAAAAACAACAGAGAGAGAAAGAAGACAAAAAATTGCGAAAAACTGACGCGCTTATAAAAGCAGCACAAATAAACGCTATTGTTTAAGAAGAATAAAGCGCAACAACGCGAGTGTTGAATATACAGAGCGTATTATTGATTGTTGTTGCGTGTGTTATTTACTTTAATATATATATATATACATACTACTTTCAAAAGAAGGCTTTAGCGTTTAATAAGAAAGAATTTTTTCCTCCTTTAAAAGATGAAAATGAAAGCGCGGCCATTTCTGTAAAGAGAGATATAAATCATCATCATGGGTTGGTTCGGTTTCGTCTCCGACGATGATTCCGACGATGCGAATAATGAAAACAACATCGACCAGTACCCGGACGACAGGCACTTGCAAATGTACGAAGAACAACCGAGAGTGATTCCGGGAGGCCATTACGTCGTCGTCGCGAGAGTCATCGAGGCGAAAGATTTACCATCGATTAAAAGTTTTGACGTGTGGCAAACGGTGACGAGTTTCTCCTTGAAACAAGCGACGGAGAACGCCGACGCGCTCCCAAACGTGACGACAAAAGTGAAACTATCCAGAGCTGGGTTCCCGCAACAAAAGAGGAAAACAATCGTGGAGAAAGAAACGTCGCAGCCGCTTTGGAACCAGTGTTTTTATTTCGAAGGGATGGACTTGGCCAACGGCGAGTTGGACGGGTGCGCGGTGAACTTCGAGGTGTCGGACAGGAGGAAGTTTGGGAAAGACGCGACGATTGGTTCCGTGGAATTGGAGTGTTCGAAAGTGTTCGAAGAGCACGAACACAAGGTTTGGCACAGGTGGTACCATTTGACAGATCCGAGCGGGAAGAGGCAAGGGAGTCAAGGACAGGTGAAGATTTGCGTGCAAGTTTTACGGAGAGGCGACGAAGAGGCGACGATGGCGAATATGGACCCCGAAGATTCAGATTCAGATTCAGATTCAAATTCAGATTCAGACGACGATGACGAGAAGAACGACAAAGCGAAGAACAAACTGGCGAAGAAGTCGTTCTTAGCCTCTTTGATGGAAAAAGAAACGGATACCCCGGCGGAGGAAGGCGAAATCGAGATTTGGGCGATTAAAGCGAACGTGTACATCGGGAAAGATTTACCGAGAATGGATTGGCCGAATTTAGGTGGCGCCGGAATTGATGCGTACGTGAAGTTGTCTTGCGGGTCGAGCGCAGTTCCGGCAAATTCGAAAGTTCGTCGATCGAAAAATCCAGAGTGGAACCAAGAGGTCATCATGCGAGCGCGAGTGGCTGGAGGGAAGTTTGGTGGCGTCGGCGCGTTGCCGCCGCTGCGCTTATCCGTGATGGATTACGATTTAACCGGCGACGACGACCACGTCGCGTCTACTTCGGTGTTGATCAGAGATATTATCGCGCAACCAAAGGCGCACGCGAAACCGAAATGGTACTGCTTCTACGGCGGCACGAGAAACTTAGAGTCCTCGTTTCGAGGTCACGTCTCAAAATTAGCGAAAAGAATGAACGCTGGGTATTTAGAAGGCTCGGCGTATAGAGGAAGGGTGTTGATGTCCTTCGAGGCGACTCGAGAGGAAACCGGGAAAAGAGCGAGTCGCGCCAAAACTCGGATACCCAAAGTGAGCGATAAACTGAGCCGAGAGTGGCCGTGTATTTTACACTCGGAAGTGTTAGACGTCGAGTTGTTTCAAACCAACTCGAAAGGGAAAAAGTGTTACGTGGAAGTCGAGATGGGATTATCCAAACGCACGTCTCCAAAAGCGACGTTGAAATCCGAGCGAGATCCTTTGGTGAGAGAATGTTACGCCGAAATCAACTCCGCGTTGGCGCCGTTGCAAGTGAACTTACCGATGCCTTTCGATGGCCCACACGCCGGAGAAGGTGCACCGGATGTGTTTATTCGCGTATGCGTCGCGGGGAAGTCGATCGGATTTGCCCGAGTTCCCGCGAAAAGGTTAACTCCGGTGGACGAAACCATGGGCCCTTTGCAATCGCCGGATGAGAAAAACTTACCAAACGGATGGAACGTTCAAGGGTGGTTTCAGTTACAAGCGGACGCGTTGACGAATCACAAGAAGGGCCAATCGCGATCTCTCGAGCACGTTAAACCAGTAGGACAAGTCTTGATTCGAATGATCATACGAGGTAATCCAAACTTGAAACGCCAAGCGAAATTGGACGCCGAGGAAGGCGCGGAGGAAGACGGCGACGCCGAAGCGTTAGCGTTGAACGAAGAGTACAAAAATTTAGATCCAGCCGATAAAAAACAGAAAGAAGAATTAGAAAAACGAAGGAAGAAAATGGAGAGGAAAATGAGAGGCGCGGTGGACGAGCTGGAAGCGAAACCGTTGAAACCGATGGAGAAGCGGAAGTTTATGCTACACGTGGAAGCGTATCAGGCGATGAACTTACCGGCGGCGGATCCGAACGGTGCGAGCGATCCCGTCGCGGTCGTTCGGTGTGGTCGAGCAGTTGTTCAAACGCAAACGCTCAAAAGTACCGTCTCGCCGTCTTGGTTTCGGGACTTATTCGTGGAGATTGAGTTGCCGCTGTTGCCACCGACAGCGATTGATCCCACCAGATCGGATTCTGATTCAGACTCGGATTCGGACGACGACGACGACGATTCCTCCTCGGACGAAGACAAGCTTGAATCCAAATTGCTCAAGAAACGAATGAAAGACTATCGGAAAATGAACAAAGCCAACAAATCCGGAGGAGGTAGAAAAGGCGGGGGATTACAAGGTCTCGAAGGCATCGCGTGGTGGGCAGCGCCCGCGATGACCATCTTAGTTTTCGACGAAGACGAAGAGACGCTCATCTCAGGCGCCGATATCGATCCGTTATCGGTTTTGATGGTACCGTTGTTACACCCGTCCGAAATGCGCGCGAAAAACGCTGGATCTTTAGGCGGCTATTCCGGTCTAGCGTCCTCGGTGTCCTTCTTTAGCGACTTTTCGCTCGATCCCAACAAACCCGATCGATACGATGAAGTCTTGGAACACGTGCAACACGCGGCAGAAGATAAACATCCTTCTCCGGAATGGTACGAAATGGTGAAACTGAACCCGAACAGCTCCGATTTGAACGCTAACGGTGGCGAGTTGCTCATGCACTACGAGGTGTTGCCGTTGCCAATCATGGGCGTGGCGAACTTCGTTTTAGGTCCGCAAATCAAAGTCCAGTGGGAAAATGTGAAACCGCGACTCGAACACGTAGCCACGAGACAAATCAAAGATTATTTTGGTTTCGAAGCGGTGGAAGTGAGCGTGTGCTTGATGGGCGTCAGAGGTTTGTTGCCGTATAAGCAATTTGCAGCGCACATGCCTAAGGTTGAATTTGAGTTGACCGGATGCGTTCCGTTGTTCGAAGGTTCCACGGAACACGTGAAATCGAGCGCGTTCAGGAATTTACCGAACGGTCCGAACGCAAACTTCAACGGGCAAACGTTAACGTTGAGAGGTTTAGTACCGAGACTAACGAAGATTTATACCTCGTTATCCATTCGAGTCATCGACGCTCGCCCGATAAAACGCTTAATCGGAACTGGCGAGCAACAAGTTTTCCTGCGACGAGACGAGCTCGCGTTACTCGAGAAGAAAGGCTCGAACTTAGTCTCGGTCAAGCGAAAAGGTACCACCGCAGACGAACGGGAAAAGTTGCTGGAAATCCTCAGAGACGAAACAATCTCGGACTACTCGTTCGACATCGACGACGGCACTGCGACGCTGGTTTCGCAATCAAATACGATGACAGATGCGTCCTCGGATTACGTCGCGAGAGCTAGAGAAGAGGTTTTACGGGAACGTTTGAGACATAACGAAGAGGTGAGAAGTTCAGCTGGGAAATCAGTCCTTTCCAAGTTTTTAGGCGGCGTCGGCGTCGGCGGCTCCTCCGGTCCGCCGGCGGCGTCGGCAAGACAGCAGCAGCAATTCGATATCGAGAGCGGTTACGGCGGTACCAATCGCACGAATCCAACTACGGCGACTAAATTTTTATCCTCGAAGCAGAAGCGAAAAGCGTTGAGTCGATCCATCTCGCAACGGTACGAAGCCGAGCAATTCGCGGCGAATGCGACGAACGTTGAGGAATCGAGGAGCGAAGGCAAATCTTTACGTCAAATGCGCAAATCGCGAAAAGCAGACTTCAAAAAACGCAAAGAAGAAACTCGTCGACAACGCCAAATGTTGCGCGATGGCGTAGATTCATATAAAACGCAGTCGCAATACGCTAACGCTCAACACGAAATTGATGACATGATGTCGAGGTTTACGAAATCAAAATCGAGACGGATGAAAACGCTCACGGAAGGAAGAGAGTACGGAGAGTCGTCGTCCTCAGATCAGGGCTCGTCGGATTCGGGAACTTTGGATGGCTCCGGTGCAGCCACAGACAGCGAACCAGAGTCTGTCGATGGCGATATGAACGCTGTGGATGAGAACGAGTTGAACAAGCGCTTGCAAGAAGAGCAGGAGAAGGTCGAAGAGGAGGAGGCCGCGGCGGCGGCGGCGGCGGCGCTCGAGGCAAAAGCTAGTAACGAAGACGATGAAGAATTGAACCGATCTAAGAAGAAGCAGAAGAAAGTGGCCACTTTCGACGACGGTTCCGGTAACGTTCCAGAGTGGATGAACGACCGCATGCTCTTACCAATCGGTACTTTAGAGGAAGAGCTCGGCGACGTGGCGATGACCAACGTTCCGATCTACCGCGCCGAAGGTTTCGAAGATAACTCGTCGAAGCGAGAGGTCGGAGGTTACGTCAAGTTTTGCTACTCGGTGTCGGAATTGAGACGAAAGTATTTCGGCTCTTCCGAAGAAGAGCACGAGTACATTCACGGCCCACCAGAGATTCTCAAACTCGATTACCTCGGTAACCCGAAGAAAGATAAGCCGGCGGTGGCGGCGAAGAAAGCCAAAAATGCCGCCATCATGCAAAACACTCTCTGGACGCCGGACAAGACCACGGCGACAATAAGCGAAGAAGAGTTTCTCAGAATCCAAAAGCAAGCCGGCGGTTATCTCAACGACAACCAACCGATGATGGGCGAACAACCGCGACCGGTAACCGTGAGAGCGTACGTCATCAGAGGGAAAGATTTACGACCAATAGATCAATCCGGCTTGTGCGATCCGTACTTAGTGGTTTCCGTCCCAGGTACGAATATTAAGTTTGGCAATTCGAAGGAGAGAATCGATCGCACGTGCACGCCGTGGTTTTACAAAACCTTCGAGTACAAAACGGAATTACCCGGTAACGGTCTTTTGAAATTTGACGTTTTCGATTACGAAAAGTATTCCTCGGATGTTTTTCTCGGACAATGTTTGGTCGACGTGGAAGCGCGATTACTCTCTGAGCGATGGAACACGGAGATGGGCGATAGGCCTCCTCTGGAAATCAAACAACTGTTGGACAAACACGGCAACGCCGGTTTCGGCGAGCTCGAAATCATCGTCGAAATCCACGACGGTCACGACAACATTCCGAAAGCGTTGGTGATTCAACCGCCACCCGTGGTTGAAGTCGAAATGCGCGTCTGTGTGTTTAAAGCGCGAAATATGGTGAACAAAGACGTCGGTGGAAAGAACGATTTGTATTTCAAGTTGAATGTTATCGGTCTCGATCGAACTTCTTCTCGATTCACAGAAACGCAGTCCACGGACATTCACTGGTTTGCCAGAGACGGCGTCGGTTCGTTCAATTACAGAAACATTTTTCAGTTGACGTTACCGTGTAATCGCATTGCCTTGAGAGTTTCCGCGTACGATAAAGATTTGATCTCCGGCGATGATAACATCGGCGAAAACAAGATAAACTTATCGAAAATGTGTAAACAGTTGATCCGAAATGTTTCGACGTTTGGCGAGATGTCGCCAGAGTGCGTCATCGAACACAAATACGACGCGAACGAAGAACCGTTTTCTCTGAACCCGTTCAAAAGCATGATGGACGGCCCTATGCAAGGCAAGTGGTTGAAGATGTTCCATCCGACGTTACCGGGTGAGTCTCAAGGGGAAGTCGAGATTATGATCACCTTGTTGCCTCGAAAGCAAGCGGAAGAGAGACCGGTTGGTAAAGCGAGAGATTTGCCGAATCGAGATCCAGAGTTGAAGGAACCTGATCGAGCGCATTTGAGTTTACTAAACCCGCTCGGGTCGTTGGCGTTAATCATGGGCCCCGATATGGTCAAGAAAGTCACATTTGTCGTCTTAATCGTAGGTTCATTATACATGTTCGTCATGTCGGCGTTTTTCATCATCAACGATATCGTCGACGCCGAAATCACGGCAACGATTAACGAGAAGAGAGAGATGGAACAAGAAATGGAACTCGAGCGCGAAAACTTAATCACTGGCGCGGAAGCGTACGCAAAGCACGCGGTCGGTTTGGACACGCTAGAGGAAAAGGTTCACAAGACGTTGAACGAAACGGAAACGAAGATTTTAGATGCGACAGGTTTGACGCCGGTGTTGGAAAAGTACAACGAGGTGAAGAGTGAGATTGATCAGTATTCAAATGCAGCGCACGATGCGGCGGTGTCGACGACCGTACCCCCATCTGCTACTACCGCAAATGCAACAGCCACTGCGGCTACGGCGGTGCCCGTGGCTGCCACGCCGGCGGCGACGACAACCGTCGTCGCTACCGCGGCTACTCCGGCAGTAGCAACGACGGAAGAAGAAACCGCCGCTGCAGCAGCAGTTACGCCAGTCGCGACTGAAGAAGCATCAACGGTGCCAACGACAGAAGCAGCGCCAGTCACCGAGGCGTACATGGGCCACCATCGGTACGATTTCGAGGACGAGCAAGACCGATTGAACCAATCCACGGACGGCGACGAGTTGGACGAGTGGTTCAGTAAGTATTCGTTGCTCGGGAACGAACGAGAACGCGCGCAGAAGCTCGCCGAGCTCGGCAAGAGAAGAGACGCGACGGAACAACCACTAAAGACGCACCAAAAGATGCATCGCAAGATGCTTTTACCGAATCCTTCGGTGAATAAAAAAACAATGTATTGATGTAGAAAAGAATGAAGTAGTAGCAGAAATAGCGCGAATAATGTTGTAAACCAAGAAGAATTACACATGCAGTAGTAGTCTGATTATTATATGTACAAAAAGAGCGCTAATATCATGCTGTCATCGAATGTTAAATCCGTGCCATTTCCTGGGCGTGAATACTTCGTTCTCAATTGAGTCGTCGCCGTCCAACCCTTCAAAGTCGTCGCCGATGGATCTCGGGCGAAAGAGTTGGTTGGTTATTTTGTTGTTCTTGTTTTTGTTTTCGTTGTTGCTAGTGTCCTCGCCGTCCGCGCCGACGCCGTTTCTCGTTCTCCCACCCGCGATTCCAACGCCATCGCTATTTTTGCTACGAGAATCAGATGATTTCTTCGGTCGCCATTCACCTGCGGCGTGCGTTTGATGAAAATTTCTTCCGTTGCGAAAGCTGCCGTGCACGCTCGCTTCGCACGCCATGGCGTCCAACTTCTTCGCCAATTTTTCCACGTCTTTTTCCGAGTATTGCGTGAATCCCATCCTGATGTGTTTCGCGGTTGGTTTTCGGTCGAAGTAAAACGCACCAGGTTCCAGTTTCGCGGCTTCTAGGCAGATCAAATACACGATCGTATCCGCGCCTTGTTCCGGTGTTCGAAGTTTGCCTTTCATGGAGTTGTAAAATCCAGGTAACGAGGAACGCAAGCCGGGCGTGTCCACCCAGCCCGGGTGCATGGAAACGTACACGATATCCGGGACGCGCTTTACCGCGTCTCCTTTTTTGCTGCTGCTATTGCTGCGATTATCGTTATTAACTTCCTTTCTAGTATCCTTTTTACTTTTCGCGACTTCCTTCTCCGGCGACCAACTTCCGGGCAGTTTCTTCTCCGCTTCCAGTCGCGCCCATCTTTCGGTCAAGGCCACCTGACGTCTCTTATCTCGCGCGTATTGCGATACGCCCGAATACTTTTTCGGTTTCGTGTATTCTAAATCGTCAATCACCAACTCTTCCGCTAACATTCCCGCCGACGATACCGTGATCACTCTCGGCACGTACGTCAACGCGTTTAGTTTCCCGCTTTCGCCGTCTAACAAAATAGACCCCGGACTCCCGCCGTCCCCTCCTCCTCCGTTCGCACTCATGCTTCCAAAATACCCACCATTCCTCCCGCTGACGCTGCTATTTCTCTGCGACTCGCTCGTCCTCCCTAAAACCGGTCGCAACGAGCTCGTCAGCAAGTGCGTACCGAGCGTATTCACCGCGAAAGAAGTCTCGTACCCGTCCACGCTTCTCTCGATCGCCTCCGAAGTGCTCAACGTCGCCGCGTTGTTCACCAACACGTGCAATTGATGCCCAGATCTCGTAAACTCCTCCACAAACGCGCGCACTTCCACGTTCGAGCCGACGTCGCAGACGTGTAAATGCAAATTACACTGCGGCATTGGTCTTCCTCCTCCTCCGCCGCCTCGCTCTCTCGCCACCGCGTCCAGAATCTCCTTCACCGCTTTCTCGCCTCGCTGCATGGATCGACACAGGAGGTGCACGGTCGCGTTTCTTCTCGCCAATGCGACTGCGGTGGCAAACCCTATCCCTCCGTTCGCGCCGGTTATTAAAACCGAAATGTTCGTTAAATCTCTTTTCAAGCAGTCCTTCGATTCATCGTCGTCCGCGTCTTCGTCTTTGATATTTTTCGCGAATCCATCTTTGGTGTACTGACTGTACCCGTGTATGCCGAAGGCGAGCGAGCGGAAGTACGAGGTCATTTGAAAACGGACAGACAGACTACTCGCGCGCTTAAAAACACCGTATTCTCTATTTCAAACGACTTTATTCGCTCCTTTTCCTGTCCTAAATCGAATTAATGTCTGCTCTTTCGTACACAACAGAAACAACTCAAGGGTTCCAATTTATCCAAAAGGTCCGCTTTTATTGCCAAAGGTCGCCAATGGTAAATTCCTCTCTGTCTCGTGCAGAAGCGCTCAGTCTCGCTCTCTCTCTCTGTGTGTGTTTTTGCGCGTGTGTGTATATATATAACGCGCCGTGTGCGTTTTGCCGTCCTTCGTACTCTTCTTCTCAGAAAGCACAGTCACGCGAGAAGGAGTGCGATGGGAGGTGTGAGTGAAGATAATTTGGTCAAGTAAGCACCAAAAATGTGAGGAAAAACAGGAGTTTCGCGGATGTTTTAGAGCGCGCGGAAGAAGAAGAACAACGACAAGTACAACAAAACAACTTTAACGACGACGCGTTTTAAGAATGGAAAACTTCTATTCTGTTAGTATCTGCGATCTTTTATTAAATCTAAATCCATCTCTAATTTGTATTCTTATTCAAACGACGCTTTTGGCGGAACGACGACCGAGGACGACGACGACGACGAAGGCTTTTTTTTAAGACCAGAACTTGGCGAAACCGTCGGCGGCGCAGGAAAGCATGAGATGTTTTTTACGACCACCTCCGCCTTTTCCGCCGAAAGACGCTTCGGACGGGTGAAAACAGACGTTGGATATGGATTTCGCGTGCGCGTTTGGTATTCGCTGCGGTTGGGAATTCAAAGTCTCGTTCGAGAGCACGTCCCATATGCAAATGTCGCCGACGGCGTCGCCGAGGACGACGTATCGATCGTCCGGGGTAAACGTCGCGCGTAAAACGACGTTTTGGTCGTTGTTGAAACCAGAGAAGGTTTGTAACACTTCACCCGTGGTTTTGTCCATGAGCGCGACTGTTTTCGGCAGCGTGGCGAGTACCAACCTATCGTCCGCGCTGTTTTCAACCGCAGTGACCGGTTGTTGCCCGAACAAAGTGTCCACGCGTAACTCACCTTTGCGAATATCAAACGTTCTCACGGTTCCGTCGATCGAACACGCGGTCACTTCGTTCGTTTTGCCTCCTCCTCTCCCTCCGCTCAGAGTCAAATCCATCGCGGCGTCGCTAAACTGGGATCCAACCGTCTCCATCGCCTCGTGTTGCCTGTTCGACCGTAAATCCCAAAACTTCACGCACCGATCGAACCCGCATGACGCAATCACGCTCTCCTCGTTTGAATGACCGAGTAAGAATTTCACGCAGTTCACTCCGAACGCGTCGTGTCCGATAAACCTGCGAACCGTTTGCCCTGTTTTCACGTCCCAGACGAATACGCCTTTATCGCCCCCAACTGAGGCCAGTTTCGAATTATCTCGAGAACTTATGCAGTCTCGCACTT
>Ga0181556_1005165_pt1 | contig 10266 bp, 16 predicted proteins | sample 011ome_14_FD_148651 | JGI IMG/M metagenome (GOLD analysis project Ga0181556, IMG submission 148651) | Coastal salt marsh microbial communities from the Groves Creek Marsh, Skidaway Island, Georgia - 011505AT metaG (spades assembly) | ecosystem: Environmental > Aquatic > Marine > Intertidal zone... | reverse complement strand
CAGGGGTGCCGATGAAGTGGCGGATATGTAGTTGCGTATTCCGAGGCTGTTCACGCCGGAGACGGACTTCCCCTCGTAGGACGAGGCCTGGCCGACCAGGGTGCCGTAGGATACGTTGAAGGCGTAGTTGGATGTGTCGGATATTATCATGACCGCACCCTTCTTGCTGGACACGACGGTGTACGTCCTGTCCCTGCTTGTGAACTCGAATAGCGTGTCCTCGAACCTGATCTCCGACCCGACCGGGAACTTCTTCTCGAAGTCCTGCCCGTGCACCCACTTGGACCTGAACTTGGCGTCGTTGTTCACCGCCTCCACCCTGGTGACCTGCTGCATCGAATAAGGGCTGCCGGTTATGTTCAGGCCGTACTCGTTGAACAGCTGGAACTTCTCCATCCTTATCGAGGGGTCGGAGAGCTGGAACGCGGGGATCCTCTCGAACGTGTATATGCCGAGTGTCTTGAATGTGTCGCTGCTGTTCTCATGAAAGATGAGGTCCGCGGTGTATAGTTCCAGCGCCTCGTCATACTGGAAGTTCATGTAGTTCCCCTCTTTGTCGAAGAATACCAGTTCGTTCATGAGGATTAAGTCGATTTGTTGCTATATATTAAAAGGGGTCAATCCGCGGCCACTGGCCTTGCTATTTTTATATATAACTAATGGCAAGAATAACAAGGTACGGCGACTTCGTGTCGGAGGCGTTCCTCCAGAAGGACAAGGAGGATGCCATAAGGCGCATAACTGGTTACATCAAGTCGAGGACTAGCGTCGAGTTCCACCCATACGACGAGGTTTGGGCGGTCCAGAAAAAATCGCTATTTTTGCGGGGTCAACTGTTCGTCAGCCTGCGAAACTCCAAGGCCATCCGGATAAACTGGATGGAGGGGGTCCTCAGCTCGGAGGTACACAGCATCGACCTCTGGGAGGACTTCGGGTTCGACTCAAAGCCTGACTTCACCCTAAACGTAAGCAATATGCCTTTAGTCCAGTTCCTTCCCGCGGTGGCCGACTTCGTGACGAGGCCGCAGTCAATGATCTCCGAGAGCGCCGAGGACCTCAGGGGCCGGATGGCTGACACACAGTCCAGGCTGGCCAGGGCCCGGTCGGAGAAGGCCAGGCAGTCCCACAAAACGGCGATCGAGAAGCTCGCCGCCCAGATCGCATCCCAGGAGAAGGCGGAGATCGAGAGCCAGAAGGTCACCCAGCTCGACATAAAGATGGACGTGTTCAAGTCCATAGAGCTGTACACGATCCAGGTCGCCCGGGGCAAGTCGAACTCGCTTATCGTGTCCGGCGACGCCGGGGTCGGCAAGACCCGCACGGTCAGGGACACCCTGGAGAGCCTGGGCATGGCCAAGGACGTGCACTACTACCTCGCCACGGGGACCGCGACCACCGCCGGTCTCTACGAGACCCTGTTCCTCCACAGGCACAAGCTGGTCGTGTTCGACGACTGCGACGCGGTGTTCAAGGACCCCGACTCGGTGAACATACTCAAGGGTGCCCTCGACACCTACAAGGTGCGAGAGATATCCAAGCTCGCCAAGGGCAACACCTTCGACTCCACTGGCATGTCCGACGAGGAGATGCAGGGAGAGTTCGAGACCAGCAAGAAGCTGCCCAACAAGTTCGAGTTCGACGGACAGATCATATTCATATCCAACCTCCACGAGGACAAGTTCGACCGGGCACTGCTGTCCCGCGCGCTACACGTGGATGTACACCTCAACAAGCAGGAGCTGTTCGACAGGATGAAGGAGATCATGAGGAAGATTTGCCCGGACGTCGACATGCCGGTGAAGGAGGAGGCCCTGGAGTACCTGATGCACATCACCTCAAACTACCCGACCAAGTTCGACATGAACATCCGGACCCTTATACACTCCATCAACCTCCGGGCGCACAACGAGGACACGATAACCATCGGCGACAAGGAGGAGCCGATCTGGAAGCTCCTGATCAAGAAGTACCTCGTCAAGACAAAGTGAACCACACATTACCAAGACAAAGGGCCGGCAATAGCCGGCCCTTTTCGTTTTGTCACGAAATGCGGTGTCACCAACGAATATATACCGCATGAGGTTCATGACTTTCGAGCAATGGTCCGCCGCGGCGGAAACCTGCGAGAACTGCGGGGATAAGTTCTGGGGCGACTCGGACAAATGTCCCGGGTGCAGGGACTCCGAGGTCGGGCCTACCGAGGACCCGGCCCCGCGCAGGGTCCAGGCCAGGGACCTGCCGACATTCGGTGTCCCCACCACAAAAAGCCAAAACATATACTACCTATGAAGATCATCAAGGAATTCGCGGCATTCAGTCCCAAGTGGACAACCACCACCACCGACAACTCAGTTTCGTTCCGATCCACGTCGACCGCCAGGGTGCTGGACGGATACGCGGGAAGCACGACCAGGAAGCCGAGGTGGGTCGGCCAGGCGATGACCGCCAAGCCATCGGAACTACACAAGAAGACCCAGCCCGCCAAGGGAAGGGAGTTGCCCGACATAAACATAGGCGCGCTCCTGATGTTCAGGAATCTCCTCGACATGGCGGATGAGCTGGGGTACTACGTCACCCCCAACGACAAGGAAATGTTCGACAACGTGCCCGGCATATTTGAAGGGGGTTCGCACCTCGACCAGCTGATGGCGTACCTGCTGTCGGGCGGGGTGATCACCATCGAGTGCGAGGACGAGGACGGCGAGACCGTGATGTCGGAGCTGGACGTCCAGGACGTTTCGCGCGGTATGGAGAACGCGCCCATGGACTGCGTGATCCGACTTGTTTCCGACGAGAACGACGAGCTGGACGTTGACACCGCACTCAGGAGCGTCGTCGACGCGGGTAAAAAAATATAAGGATTCACATGAAAAGGATCAGAAGGTTTCGGATGTACGAATCTATGGACGAGACGGTTTACTCTGCGGTCCAGCAGATGATCGACGGCAACCAGTACCTGAAGGGCAAGGTCGTCGCCGGTCCGGACACAGTGTTCGAGGCGGGCGACTTTATCCTGCTGCTTGGCGACCTCAAGCACATCACTGACGCGCACGTGGAGGACACCGTACCCGGGTCTAAGTTCGACAGCGGGGTGGACCTCAAGAAAGCCATAGTGTCCCTCGTCTCGAACAACAAGCCGACTGAGATGACCAAGGGCTTCGGAACCGGGGAGACCAAGGTGACCGACCCCGAGCAGGCGGAGAAGTTCAAGTGGCTGGGCGTGGATTCCAGGATGCCGGTCGGCGTAGACAACGTACACAAGATTGACTCGAACTCCGAGGAGTTCAGGTCCATGAACATCTACACCTACAAGGACAGCAGGGGCAACGAGTTCAAGGTTAAGGTCAAGGAGGGCGACGGGGTCAAGACCACGTTCCTCAGCTTCATAGGCGGCAAGATAGGGAAGTTGGGCGACAAGGTGGTCCTATCGGTGATAACTGCATTCCCCGGCAAGGAGGGTGCGTCGATCGCCAACCGAAACGACTTCATGAAGAACGGTCACTACTTCACGACTACATCCAAGGAAGTGATCGAGAGGTCCACCGGGCAGGTGTCCGAAAGGGTCATGGGATTCACCCAGTACTGGAAAAAACAAACGGGGAAATGAGAAGGATAAAGGGTTTCGACGGATTCGGGTCAATGAGTGAGTCGCTCCAGTACCATATGGACAACGGCCTGGGGCTACTGGAGTCTGTTTACAGGATCGAGTCCGACGCCTGGTTGTCACTCGTCAGGGAGGCCCGCGAAAGACACGCATGCGGCGAGATTGAGCTCACAGGGGACGACCTGTGGCTGGTTTCTACGGACGCAGGCGAGGTTGCCGAGTATATGGGTGAGCGGGTTCTGCTTGACGTGCCATACGAGCTCCCCGAGTGGGAGGACATCAACGAGGCGGAGTACCGCGGCCGGAAGGTCAACCTCAACAAGCCTTTCAGGACACCCGGTGGACCAAAGAAGTTCGCCGTCTACACCAAGAACGACAAGGGCAACGTGGTGAAGGTGACTTTCGGGGACCCCAATCTTAGGGTTAAAAACTACGACCCGAAAAGAGCTAAGTCGTTCAGGGCCAGACACAACTGCGACAATCCCGGCCCGAAGTGGAAGGCCAGGTGGTGGAGCTGTGGAATTTCGCGCTACCGCAAGGCCCTGGGACTCAGTTCTAAGCGCAGTTGGTAGGGAAAAATAAACTTCTTATGCTGCCGTTCTCAGAAACACGCGAAGGAGAGACATACCTCAGGACTTTCTCAGGAGATGTAGACCCGTCGGAACTCAAGTGGCACCAGGACGGGGAGGACAGGATCGTAGAGGCCACCCACGATTCGGATTGGATGTACCAGGCGGACAACCAACTGCCCCGCCGGTTCACCGATAGGATCTTCATAAGGAAGGGTGAGTGGCACCGTGTGATCAAGGGTACGGGGGACCTTACGGTGAGGGTCACAAAGTTGGTCGACTAGCAAAGATTCACTTATCTATTTCGTCAATCATGCGTAGGGACCTGGACACGACTTCCGCCACGGTCAACGGTTCTCTCCTGTCCCTGTCCATGTATACGGATCCCGACTTCGAGATCCACACATCTATGTCGAGGTCCCGCAGCCAGGTGGAGAATGTTAGTCTCCTGGTGTTTCCGTCGAAGTAGTCTCTGCTCAGGTGCAGCTCTTCGATCTCAGACATCATGTCTATGATTTGGGACCCGAGGAATCCGGAGATTCCGGTCCTAGATGTTCCCTTTCGGAACCTCTCCTCGATCTCCCTCCGGACGGGCAGGGACTCCCAGTCGACTTGCAGCGCCGTCTGAAGGACCCTGTGAGTGTAGTTCAGGTCCACCCACTCGTTGGTGTGGTGCTCGTTGAAACCCCCGGCGCTTATGTTGGTGCACTCGGGTATCACGTCCATGAAGGTGGCCGTGTCGGTGTAGTACCCGAAGCTGGACTTGTCGTCGAACTCGATCTTCCCGAGCCTCCCGAGCTCAGCCGCGATGGTGTCCACGAACTCCCTGGACGCGCTCATCCTGGCCATCTGCCTGATGACCACGCTCCCATAACCCCTGCGGTCGAAGGCCACGCACCTCTTGAACTTGCGGAAGAACTCCGGGTTCGACTTGAGTGCCCTGCTCGAGCCCCACAGCCCCCCGCTGACGATCGGCTCCTCGCCTAAGAAGAAGTAGTAGGTGCCCGGGACCCGACTCTGGATCATGCCGATGAGTATGCAGCACCCGAGCTTGTTGTCCCCGCCCAGTATTGTCTTTCCGTCGGTGAATATCACGTATTCGTCCTCGGCGTCCTGGTACCTGGTTATGGGCTCGAAGTCCTTGCTGTATGTGTCAAGGTGGGTCGTGAACAAGGTCTCGGACTGGCCAACCTCGTAGTAGTAGTTGCCGACCAAGTCCTTCTTGAACCCGGACGGCAGGATCGGCTCGAGGGTGCTCTCGTATCCGAATGGCACCGTGGTCTCGGTGAGGTCCAGGAACAGCGACTTGAGTTCTTCTTTGGTCATTTGCGACGGATTCTTTTTTATATATAGGAAACAAAGGTACGAACAAAGATGGACATCTTCAAGAACAAAAAGAGGTTCCTGGTGGACTACACCATAAACGGCGATCCCCACGGCCTCATTGTAATGGCACGTTCCGAGGATGACGCTAGGAGGATATTCGAGAAGAAGGTCGAGCACAAGATATTCGGGATATACCCCTCGCCGAACTACGAGGTCACCTCAGTCAGGAGGGTGTACAAGAAAATACAGTTTTGAGGGGATAATATATACTCGCATGAACAGACTAATGGAATTCTCGTTGTTCAGTGACTTCGGGGACATCGTACTCGAGAAGAACGTCCCAAATAAGCCCAGCCTATGGCAGAGCTGCAAGGAGACCGCGAAGAGGAAGTATGACGTATGGCCATCGGCATACGCATGCGGTTTCGCCGCCAAGCTCTACAAGAGCAAGGGCGGGACCTGGCGCAAGGCGAAGAAGGGCGCAAAAAAAGGGTGATCGATCAGATGTCCAAGATACTGGGATTTTCCGAGTTCCTCGCAGAGAAGAAGAAGGCCTACAAGGGTTCCCACGGCGGGCTTGACAAGTGGTTCAAGGAGAAGTGGGTAGACATATCGAAGACCAATCCAGACGGCACCCACCCACCGTGCGGCAGGGAGGAGGCGGGAAAGGGCGGGTACCCGAAGTGTAGGAAGCTGAGGGTCGCTGCCAGCATGAGCAAGAAACAGAAGAAGGCCTCGGTGGCCAGGAAGAGGCGGACCGAGAGCAGGGGCGCGAAGGGATCCGGCAGGAAGCCAAATTATTCGAAATAAACGACTTTGCGTCTTTTATATATAGCCTAAACCAAAAACAAACAGAAAAGATGAAAACTACTATCGAAATCAAAGGTTACGAGATCGTGATCGAGGAAACCGAGGACGGCGTTACCGTTATGGCCGTTCAGGACGGCGAGACCGTCGAGGAGTTCACCCTAGAGGGTGAGGTTACCGCCCAGGACGACATGGATTCGTTCGGCGAGGAGGGAGACGAGGAGGACGACTTCGAGGACGCGGACGAGTACGAGGACGAGATGGACGAGCTGGGACAGGGCGAGGACGAATTCGATGGCGAGGAATCCGAGGAGGACGACGACTTCGAGGACGAGTCCGAGGAAGAGGGCGAGGATTTCGGGGAACCCGGAATGAAGGCCTTCGGCGAAGACGAAGAGGAGGAGGACGAGAAGCCTATGAGAAAGCCTCAGCAGGAAGAGGGACCAAAGATGGAGTCCTTCGGAGACTTCGTCCGCAGGACGCAAAAAGCACACATGGGCAGGCGCAAATGAGAGTAATAAGCTGCACGGAATTCCTGACCGAGGCCGCCTCAGACCTGGAGATGCACTACTACTCCTTCGACTGGGACGACAACATCCTCCACATGCCCACCAAGATACTGATGGACAGGAGGACCGGCGATGGATGGGCACCGGTCGACGTGTCGACCTCCGACTTCGCCAAGCTAAGGCACGACAAGGACAACTACAGGCTGAGGAACGACGACCCAACCGTCGCCTTCTCAGAGTTCAGGGACACTGGCGCCCGCGGCGCTGATGCGTTCTACCAGGACTCGCTTTCCGCCATACAGTCAGGCAAGCGCGGACCATCCTGGAAGGCGTTCATCAGGTGCTTGACAGAAGCGGCCATCTTCTCGATAATAACAGCGAGGGGACACGAGCCCGAATCGATGCGCAGGGTCGTGGAATGGATAATAGACAACGTCCTGGACGAGGAACAGAAGTTCACGATGTACGCCAGGCTACTCAAGTTCGTGCACTTTTATACCCCGCACGACGCCGACGCATACGAAAGGATATACCGGGGCAAGCTGTCCCAGACACCTCTAGTCTCCCAGTACCTGGACAACTGCGACTTCTACGGCGTCAGCTCCCAGGCATTCGCGGATAAATTCGGGCAGGGCAGCGCCCTCAACCCGGAGCGGGCCAAGCAACAGGCGCTCGACGCCTTCGTGGACAAGTGCAACGAGATGGGCAGGAAGGTGGGCGCGAAGAGCGTATCGGTCGGCTTCTCTGACGACGACCCCAAGAACGTGGAGCACATCCTGAAGTTCTTCGGCGAGAAGTCTTCCGAGATGGCCAAGGCCATCCAGCACGAGCTCAAGTTGAACGTGTACGACACCAGGGACCCAGAGGTCCAGGGCGGCGCACGCACGAGGTACGGAGGCGCGAAGTCGACCATAGACGCCGATGCGCACCTTGACGAGGCGAACACATCATGGGGAACCGCCACGGTAGCCCCGGGATTAGGATCCTCTGTTATGCCCTTCACGAAGTGGAGCAACATGACCCAGGAGCTTTACCCGAAGGGACCCGACAACCCGAAGGACGACTTTCACAACTCTATGAGGAACAAGGTCGGCCAGGTCGGTCACCTGACCAGAAAAAAAAAACGCAATAAAAAATGAGAAAGATAAAAGGCTTCGAGGGATTCGTCAACGAAAACTACGACGCGGCAAATGAGTCGGAGAAGTGGATCAGCGACGCGATAAAGAGACCTGGGACCCTCCGGAGGAAGATGCGCAAGCCGAAGGGCGAGAGGATCACCGCCAAGGAGATTGATTCAGAGTTGTCCGCGCTCAAGAGGAAGGACAGGGACAGGGATACCCCCGGCCTGCAGCTCGGCAAGTCGGACCGCCGCAAGCACAAGCAGCTCGTGCTCGCCAAGACCCTCAGGGGATTCAAGTGACCAAATACGGATATTAAAGAACCCGGCAGAATCTGCCGGGTTTTTCATTGCACCCCGCTGCTTATGGGTTCGATCTGGCCGGTGTGGACCTTGGAGAGGAAGTCCTCAACGTAGGTCGGCGACGCCGCGCTCCTGATCTCGAGATAGTTCCTGGTGGCGAAGTCCCTGAACCACCCGGAGCAGAGTGTGGTGCAAATCCTCATCAGGGCCCAGTCCAGTGCTTCCTGTGCCGGCGACCACACCCGCGAACCGCCGTAGAGCGCAGGAAGCACCCTCCTCTCGAGCGCGATCACGTATGCCTCTTCGAGCACGCACCTGCACTTGTCCCCGTGGGAGAACCGTTCCCACAGTCCCCGGTCGCACGCGGCCATAAGCCTGTCGGGCTGCATCCTCAGGTACAGGGGCTCGTCGTAGTGGGCCACCGCCCGGTGCATGTCGTCGTGGACGAAGTATGACCTCACCTTGCCCCTGGATTGGCCGAAGAAGTCCTCCACGGTCTTCCTGAGGGTCGGTGTCCGCAGCTTGCCCAGGCGTGCCTCCGTCTCCTTGAAGTTCAAGGCAGTTATGTCACCGAGCACGTCCTTACCGCCAAGCGCGCGGTCGAGGTGGACGTAGTCGCCGATGTGCTTTTGGAACTTGACCGGGAAGTGTATGTGACTCTTCTTCAGGGAGTAAAGGATCTGGGGGGAAGCGTAGAGCTCCTCAGGGTGGGTGATCGAATGGTACGTCAGGTACATCCGCAGTGCGGGGGAACTGTCCGCGAGAAGGAACTCGGCGTTCTTGCGGTCGAACACCTCGTCGCGCACTTGGATGCCATAGAGGGACACTATACCGTCGCCGCGGACCACCTCGCGGGGTCGGAGGCCCTCTATGAGCGTCTCCACCTCCCTGAGGGTGGCGATCGCGTCGACGTCACCGACCTCCCTCTGCATAGAGGGGAACCTGTACTTTAGCGCCTTTGATCCTATTATCAGCATTTTGGTCGTTTTAGTCGTCGTATGACGATGATTCTTCTTGGTCCCCCCGGTAGTAGGTACCCTCGTCTTCGTATGAGTTTTCGTCGTCGAACACGGACACCCGTCTCAGGATGTCCTCCGATACCTTGGACTCTATCCCGGCCTCCTCGGCCTTGGCGTTGAGAATCCGCAGCTGTCGCAGCGCCTGGTCGTCTGGCATGCCGAGCCTGTAGAGCTCGAGGAGAGTGGAAACCTCTTTGTAGAAATCAACTATTGTCATCTTCCGTTTCTTTTGTGATTTTAGCGAGTTGCCTGAGTTTCAGGTCCCTGAGCCGATCGAGCGGGATGAACCTCTCAGAGGTGTACCACGTGTCGTCCCCTGCGTCATTTGTCACGAAAACGTCAAGACCGTCACCGTCGTCGTAGTCGTCCTTGAGTACCACGTATTCCTTGCCAACAGTCAGGGTGGCCCTGTTGTTTAGGATGCATACGATCCTGTCCCCCGGCTCGAACTTGTGCATGTTGGTGGTTTTTTTGTTGGAGGCGAAGATACGGATTCCGACGATCCCTACAAAGAAAACTTGTGCCCATGACGCGGATATAGTATTCCGTGGACAAGGCCTACATAAAGCAGCTGGTGACCGCCATCCTTGAGAAGGAGTTCAAGGCCGGCGAGAAGAGGAGGGTGCACGAGTACCCCGACAGGCTGAACTACGCCTGTCCGGTGTGCGGGGACAGCAACGACGACCGCAAGAAACGGGGCAACTTGTACCTGAACAGGCTGTACCACATATGCTTCAACTGCGGCGCCAAGATGACCCTGGACCGTCTGTGCAGGAGGTTCGACATGCGGATGGACCCGGAGAGGAAGCTCGAGATGATCGAGTTCCTGAACAGCCAGATACAGGTCTCTGACTACCAGGACGAGATGGACAGCTTCGACTTCAGCCAGCTGATCCACGTAGACGACCTGTCCGTTGCGCTGAGGTCGGGCGAGCACGGGATAACTGAGTTCGCCCCTGTCCAGCCCGGAGGGGCGGTCGACGCATACCTATCGGATAGGATGATCGTCGGG
>Ga0181556_1005163_pt1 | contig 10268 bp, 16 predicted proteins | sample 011ome_14_FD_148651 | JGI IMG/M metagenome (GOLD analysis project Ga0181556, IMG submission 148651) | Coastal salt marsh microbial communities from the Groves Creek Marsh, Skidaway Island, Georgia - 011505AT metaG (spades assembly) | ecosystem: Environmental > Aquatic > Marine > Intertidal zone... | reverse complement strand
CCCGACCCTTTCTTTGTCATCAAACACTAAAGATGGTGCGGACATGGCAATACCTGTTCACACGTTAACACATAAACATTCATTAAAACAATCCCCTTCTTCATAAGTCTGGATTTACATATCAGCTATAAGGTACGTCCCTGGGTTTGAGTGGTAATGCGGGTAAGCTGTGCTACTGTTACCTGCTGGCCACCTATAACGAACATTGCTGATTTTGAGGTTATCTACGCCGCTTATTCTTTCAATCTGAAACAGAGGAAACCACCAAGTAGTACCGTAGCCAAAACCACGCCTTGCGCTACAACTCGTATCTCCCCCAATCCAAGGGGTAGTCACGTTTTGACGTAGCGGGTAATATTTTACTGCGTTGTTGATGAGGACATCGTCTATATCCGCTTTAGACACGTAGATGTGGTCTTTGATACGAACAGCTCTCTCTACATAACGACTGTCATATACAGTGTTGCTGTTAGCATCATCAACTTTGATACCATAACTACCAGACACAGCAGGAGGTTGAGTTCCCACTAACTTGTATTCAAGACCTTCACCAGTAGTGTAGAAGGCTTGCGCCCAAGCAGTAAGCCCCTGACCATCTGCGGTGTTCAACGCAGCAAAAGGGTTATACACGCTACCAAAATGGTGAAGACCAGCTGATGGCATTTTGAAGAATACCTCGTGGAAATCTGAAACACCCATTCCTGTTGAGTTAGGAATAGCTTTGGGCATTAATCCCCAGTTACTCGTGCCGAGTGCAGGGTCGCGGTCGGGGTTATTTCTATCGCCACTCCATTGAATAAGGCGGCTATCAAACGTACCCCCGTGGCCATTTACACCCCTGTACCAAGTACCTAAGGTGTTGCCGTTGTAGTCTTGGTAATACATCGTATTTGCCGCATAGTTACTTCTGGCAGCTAAACAAAACTCGTGGTTCTGATACACACCCATGACCATTGTACCTTCACAATATCTGTTATTTTGCCAGTTGTCAGTAAAGCTAAGGGTTCCGCTATATTTCTCAAAGAACATGCCTGAGCTACGGAGAACATTCTCCCCGTAGTCATTGATAAATTCTACACCATAACTCATTACGCCCACTCCAAGAAAACTACTTCACTGTTTACGAAATCATAGCTCGGTATACTTGTGCTACTGTAAGCGTAGTTAGCTGGTCCGGGATGTGTAAAAGTCATCACCTTTGTACTGTTGTTCCAAGACAAACCAGGTGTCCACATAGTACCAGAAAACGTAATATTAGCATTCGGACGATTAGCACTAAAGTTGTAGTTGGCGTGAGTGATGCTATCCATAGGTGGAGCGTTTAGCTGGTTAGTACCCCCTTCCCAAGTACCTGTGTGAGCACGAACATAGTAGCTGCCTCGTGTGCTATCAAAGTCTGATACTGTGAAAGTGTAAGGGGTGTTTGTGTGGGTCTGATAGTAATTACCAGTAATACAAGAGGTGTAAGCAACATACTCTACGTGAATGATACGCATAGTAGTATCTGAGCTATCCAAAACAACTTGGTTGCTTGCGTTTCTTATTTCAAAACCATAAGCCACTAAGACAAATCCCCAATTTTAACGCGCAGCGTAGACCCGTCATACACTTCTATTTTTGTGCTAGATATGGTAAGGCGGCTACCAGAAGAACCGCCCACGTCAAGGGTGCCTCGGAATGTTGCGTCGTTAAATTCTGCGTCACCGGTTTTGTCTATTTTCCAGCCTGCGGAACCAGCAGTGTAGCTGCTAGACTGAATGGTGTTGCCGATCTTAGCGTTTGAAATTGTGCCGTCCGCGATTAACGCACTGTCAATACTTACGACGTTGTTAGCAACGCTAAACGGTGTGGCATCAGTGCCGCCCGGATTATCAATGGTAAACGCGTCTACTGCGAAAGTCGCACCTGTAGAAGCCATAGCCACCTTTGGGTCTGCTACCGACTGGATTCCGATGTTGTTTCCGTCTGAGTCCGTGTTGTAAGTAATTGTGCCGCCAAGGTAGATCGTAGAACCTGCAATAGTGTTGCCGTAAAAATCCACAGTGTTAAGCAAACTAGCCGTAATCTTATCAGCGGTTAGACTGCCTATCTTCGCATTTGTAATTGTGGCGTCGGCAATCATCGCCGTGTCCATGAAAACACCCGCGGGCACGGTTACTCCGTTGATCGTCGATGAGCTAGTCGTCACCACAAAGGGAGTTCTGGCTGTGGTGGCTTTTTTGAGGAGCGCTCTAGCGCTACCCGCGCTAGAAGCAAAGGTCGCTGGCTCGGAGGTGGTTGCGCCTAAGACTTCAATAAAATACGCACCGGCAAATGTGGTCTTCCCTTGGATTGCGTACTCTTTGTTATCGCCCGAAGTGGTAGGGTGTGACTGCAATACAAGTTTATCGCCCGACACATAGGTGTAGCTGTTCCAATCTGATTGAGATACATGGATGTGCTTTGTGTAAGATGTGTAACCAGAGGTAATCTTAGTAACGTTCCACCACGGTTGGTCAGGGTCGACAATGGAAAAGCGGTCTGCGCTGACCATAAACTCGCTGAATACATCACCGCTAGTGGCCGTGTTTGAGGCAAGACCAAAGCCTGACAAATGCCCGTTGTTGTCGATCTTCACGGTGTACTGGGCTTCTAAGCCGTTTATCGCTGTTTGTTGTGTGCTAATGCTGGCGGTATTGCCGCCCACGCTTGATTGCAGAGTAGTTATCTGAGACGCATTTGCCGTATCGTTTGTAGCCCTAGTAGTAGCCTCAGTCGCTATAGCTGCCTGTGCGTTGTTAACGGTAGACGAAATAACGGTAGTCTGCGCGGCGTTGGCGCTATCGGCATCTGACCGGGCCGTACTCTCGGCACCAATCGCCGCAGTGTTTCCGCTGACTACCGCGCTCAAGCCGGTGCTTTGCGCCGCGACCGAGCTATCTTCATCAGCCCGAGTGGTTAGCTCAGTAGCAAGCGCTGCGGTGTTGTTATTTACCGTGGCTTCCATACCAACAAGCTGCGCCGCGACCGCGCTAGTAGCAGTTGTTCGTGCTGTTATTTCAGATGATATTGCCGCGCTGTTTGTTTGCGTCTCAGAAACCACGCCATTTAGCTGAGATGCCGTCGCTGCATCTGCGTCAGCGCGGGTTGTTTGCTCCGATATAACCGCCGCCGCGTTATTCTGCGTTTGAGAAATGGCATTGTTTACTTGTGAAGTGGTAGCCGCATCTGCATCGGCACGAGTTGTTTGCTCTGATATAACTGCCGCCGCGTTGTTCTGCGTTTGGGAAATGGCGTTGTTTACTTGAGAAGTGGTTGCTGCATCTGCGCTTTGGCGAGCAGATTCTTCTGAACTTATTGCGCTATTTATGGTGCTATCTGAAGATTGACGCGCCAAACGTTCTATTTTTACACGTTCGTTAACAGAGCCAACAACTGTATCTGCCGCGTCGATTAAATCAATTCGCGTACCAAGGGTACTAGCAAGCTGAGTAGCAGTAATCTCATCAGTAAGCACCGTGAGCAAATACGCAGGGTCTTCCCCAGTCGAACCTTGAGTTCCGTTTGTAGCGTTGAAAGCACTGACTACTCCGTTTTGATTGACATTTCGCACCCAATAATAGCGCGTCGCAGCTGCACCCAGAGTATGCGCAAAGTTATTTCCCGCAGTCATACCCACTAAGACGGCGTCTCCTATCAAGTCAGAGGTGTGCGCCCATATTTCAGTATAAGCGTGGCCTTTGTACTGAGGTCCATTCCAAGAAACGATAATAGACGCAAGTGCCCCTGATGCTGTTAGCCCAGAAGGCGCTCTTGGAGTTTCTATTGTACCCCCAATGGGTGTAATTCCACCGCTCGTCGAACTGCCTACCACGCCAGCGGCTATAAGCTGCCTCGCTGTCACAACTGCATCTGGCCCGCCGCTATCCAGAGCCTCGCGCACTCGCTGCACAAACTGTTGCAAGTCACGGGGTAGGGGGGAAGTTACGGTAGGTAGCTTAGCCACTTGCAAGCTCCGTCATTGAGTTAGCGATAGATAGTGAAAACACTTCGTTCGACCCTTCGACCTGCATCTCTAGGTCTCGCCCCACTTTGGCGGGTAGCCTAAACGGGTTACGGTTTTGCACAGTCTGCGTGTGGTATAGCGTGTTGTCCAAGTAGAACTTGAGCGTCATGGGGTAAGCTTCAGCCTCCAGCTGCGCGCAAGAAAAACCCATAACCTGCGGTAGCGAAAACTTTTTAGACCGCCATGTGTATGATTTGGTGCTGCCATAACCCCACGGTTTGACTTTATTACCGCTGTCGTTGACCGCTAAGAACAACTTGTCTCTCAGAAGATCGTGATAACCGGCGTCGGCGTAGATGTCATGCAAGATAAACTGCCCGCTGCGCACGTCGAAGATAAAACCGCCGCTCTGCGTACCGTTATTGTAGAACGCGATATACTGGTTGTCTTGCTGGTAGGCGTGGATCGACTCTGGTTTGAAAAAGGCTTGCCACTGAGCAAAGTCAAATAAGTTTTCCGTAACAATCCGCGAACCGCCGGGAGAAAGGAGCATTAGCCCATCCGGTGCTGCGTATAAAACTCCGCCCATTAAGCTGACAATGCTGTTTTTAGACACGCAGGCTTGCTCAAGATCAGACTTTACCACTGCCATATTAAGTGGGTGTGTACCTTGGATAAGGTACGGTGTACCTTTGGTGAGGACCGCCAGCGTAGTATCCATACGGCCCAGTCCCACGACAGGGTAGTCAATCGTTTGAATGTACTGTTCGGGCCAAGCGTGCGGGTGGTAAGGGTCACAGAAATATACATCACGCCCGCTGAAGCCCGCCATTAGGCCGTTTGGAAGGTTTGTAAGACCACTCAACGTTTGAGGCGGTGCGGACCAAGTTAAAGTTGGTAGTTCCTCGCCTAGCTCATCAGGTTTGACGTCGTCAGTAAAGTTAGCCGCAGCCGCTGTAGTTTCTTTAACGAATAAATAAACACCGCTTACAGCACGGTATATGCGTTTGTGTGTGATGACGTAGCCGCTTGGCACGGAACCAAAACCCGACAACGACACAGTCTGCCCGTCACGAACATCTACAGAATTAGAGGCTCCAGACGGCGCAGATTCAAACTCAAACCCGCTTTCTTTATTTACAAAGGTATAGGCATACACGCGTGTTTCAAGCGTATCGTCCTCGTCTGCATAACCCTCTGCCTGCTGGAGAGTAAACGTTGGTGTGTTGGGGTAGTCACCGGTACGTACTCGAATTGTGGCAGAAGTGCCCACGGCGGTTGTCGTAACCACTGCAAAAGGTTCCACTGCACCGTAGTTTTCTGAACTTATACCGTAGGAAGATAGGGTGCTAAACTGACTGGTATATGCTGGGTCTACAACTGGTATAATGGTTTCTTCGCCGTTAACCTCCAAAGCCAGATACTGCCCTTCCATCGCATCAATATGGGACTGCGTAATAAACAATCTGGCAGGGGCAGCGGACTCGGAACCTGTGCTAAGTAAAATGGTTACTGCAACATCATTGGCTTTGCGTAAATAACTTATAACGCCACCGGCACCCGTACCGCTATTGTGGGGTGTGAGAACGACAGATGAACCATAAGCGGTCGCTTCAACATGAGTTCCCAGCTGCGTGTCTAAATATGTGGCAAAAGCCGCCGCAGTTAGGTTTCCGCTAAACGTGTAGGTCACGTCGTCAACATGCGTACCGTCATCTGTTGATATAGTAAGTTTGTCACCTGATGAGATAGACCCAATCTCAGCGTCCGTAAGTACCAAGAAAGCTTCAGTGTCGGAGGTGCCGGTAGCTTGTAGATCAGGACTACTATCATAAGAAAACGTACCGTCGGTATCTGGGGTTGTGCCTGTTTGAAACTTCACAAACAATTTAGCAGTTTCGCCGGTAGCGACACTATCTATCTTGACACTCCCGCTATCTTCCGTTGCGGTTACAGTTGACGATAATACTGAGTTAATAGCCGATACGACACTTGCCGCCGTAATTGTTCCTGACAGATTGACGGTTGTATAATCTGATGCGTTATCAGCCACGGTGCTAATTAAAACGCCGTATGTTGTTGTAAGGCTACTTATGTGAGAAGGCGTTAGGTACAGAGTAGCAGGATGCGTGTCAGCGGTGAAAGTGTCAGCGGACGCAGACGCAGCTGTTGTTGGAGAAGGAATGCCTAAAGGTCGTGTAGCCGTTGGGTAGCTAGACCCCGATAACGCTAAAGAGTTGTAAGTGGCTTTTGGGCCACCGTCGCCTGTAAAGAAAGTCCACTCAGAAGTGTCACCCGCAATCTGGCTTCTGCACACGTCAACGTCAGCGGTCCAATGAAACCAGTAATTATTGTCAGATATGGTATCCTGCCCAAAACGATAAAGCGATTTGATTGTACCTGTCTTGGGTAGGTCTGCCACTGACGCCCCAAGGTCGGCAATCGCTTGTATACTACCTTGGAATACGGGACAGTTTATGGCCGTCTGCGCTTGGTTGTCGGCAAGATAACGCGCAGGAACAACGGGCGCTATTCCACCAAACGACTTAATTGAAAAGACAGCCATCTAACCCCCCTTAATACTTCGCTATGCACTGAAAAGTTACACCGCCACTGGTTACTGTTTGGTTGACCGTTGTCGGCCAAGTCGGCTCTGAGCTTGCTGTTGTTCCTGCTGATGTGACTTTGTAAACAAAAGCGTTGCTGCCGCTGATTGCATTAGCAGGGTCGGTTGGGACAACTCTTTGGTTAAGCGTGTAAGCGTAACTCGGCGTAAACATAAAATACTCTTCAATGTTCGCAGCGGCGGGGGATGACGACACCGCCCAGTTGCTTGTTACGGTCTCAGACCCATTGTTCCACACAGAACCTGCGAGTAACTCGCCGATGTCAGAAGAAGAGTTAAGAGGCCCAGCGGTTCCCGTCGCGTAAGATAACGCGGCGGAGTTACTCATTCCCGCATTGTTGGGTATATCCAAAGCAAATTTGTATTTTACCGTCTTTTCAAAATAGACGCGTCGGGTTGTTACCGCCATGTTAGTCTCCTAGATCATAAGTTCGAAGTGCGGAGCATCAATGAAAGGGCGTCGGTTTTGGCTGCGGCGCGTGTCGATGTAATCGTTCATTGCGCTTTCCATGTCGCCGTCCCAGTGTGCTATGTTAGGTATTGTCCACGCCGCTCCCCACCTAATAGGGCAGTCTATTTCTTTTGCGGCCATAGCCATAGCGTCAGCAATTTCATCGTACAGGTTGAGTTCCCAACGGCCTCCGCTCCCATCGACATACGCCATGAGATCAACGGCGAGACCGTCAATGTGTTTGCTTTTCATGGTTTGGCTGGCCCCTTTTGCGACCAACGCCCTCTGCTGTTCTATGGTTCTCAGACCACAAATCACCGAGAAGTCCTGAGAAGTCTGGTGGATGGCCGAACGGACAACAGTCGCAAGGCGCTCATCAACCCCCTCAAGGTTTGCAAGGCTACGTTTTCCTAATTTGTATCCCATCGTTTTTTCTCCAAATACAGACGCCAGCAATTCACCAGCGTGTTTAAACTCACCGCGCTAAACAGCATGACCCACTGCCACATCTCCATCAGCGCTTCCCCAAGAATTGTTTAAAACCTCGGATTCCAAAGGAGGCGCTTATCGCAGTTAAAAGGGCGTACATGTACCAATCGGGTGCCTTCGCCAGCTGGGTAAAACCATGCTCGACAACTCCTTCTAGCCCCGGAATGAAGCAGAGGATCATCGGGATCGACAGGACAATGACAAAATACTCGTCCTTCCATGACGAACCGCTGTTCTGAGCCATAATCCGCTCCCAGTCGGCGACTGAGGTTTCTTTGGACAACATGATTTTGGCCTTGGCTTGCGCCTCGGTCAGTTTCAACTTGGCATCCGCCGCCTGTTTGTCGGCTTTTCCTTGTAACCATGACGACGCCAAGTTTCCGATTGGCCCTAAAAGAGCTTGTAACATAGGCGCTCCTTTCTGTTAACGTGTCAACACATTAGCACGAGGCTGGATTATTTTCCAGCCCCGTTGTTAGAACGGTCCGTAGAAGACTCTTTGCCAACCCATATAGCAAATGAAGCCGACAGCATCGCCGTGACGATGCTAACAAACGTGGTCATCTGCGTTGTAGCAGCGGCCCCTTGCTCCATATACCACAAACAGCATTTCCAAGTCAGAATAATCTGGCAGAGAAACGCTAGACGCGGCAGGATTTTTAACTCGTCTATGAACCGTGAAGTTACTTGTACCATCACTTCCTCTTTTTCATACAGCGGCCCATTTTCTTACATGCCGCTTTTGATTTGCAGGACGCGCACGGTTTGAAGGGTGCTGTTCTACCTTTAGTTTTCTTCATCGTTTTTCCGTAGGCCATTTACTTTCTCCTTGCTGTTTTTGCTGAGCGTTTAAAATCTTTATTACTGGGCGCACCCTTAGCGCCTTTGGGCCGCATTTTTTCGCCAGAGCCAACTTTGATACGTTTACGTTTTGCGTGTATATTGGCGTAAAGTCCGGGTTTTTTAGCCATTAGCATTTCCACCTTTTGCGAGCTTGCCGTAGGCGGCTGTTGGGATCTTTTGCCGCTTTGGGAAACTTCTTCATCTGACCAGCCGAACGGGCGCAGAAAGACTTACGTCGCTTGGCATCCTTGCTGCCCTTTTTAACTTTGCCGGTCACAGCGGTTTTTAGCTTGGAACCAGGATTATCGCGGCGGTACTTTGCAACACCCTTCTTAGTCATCCCCGCACCAGACTTAGTCGGTCGCTTTTGTCCGCCCTTAATCGTATGTCCTTTCATTTCAGACCTCCTTGTCGATTACTAAGCCTTGATCTCTCTGGCTTTGCTGTAGTTTACCCACACGGTTGTAGGTCAGTTCTGCTGCTTCTGTTCTCAGCGTTTCTTCGCGCACGTGAGTGCGTCGGTGTTCCTTCTGCACTTGCTGTTCTTCGAAATGTTTTTCGATCCTTTGGCGAGACTCCGTCTGCTGATGAATATCTGATTGAACACTAAACGGGGCCGTCCCCACACCTGATACACCGTCTGCCATCGCTACCTCGTCTGCCACCACACGAAACCGAATAGGCAACTCAGACAGAGCAAAAATAAAACCACTCCCGCCGCCCATTCTTTAATGGTCTGCATAATTTCCATGCGTCTAAACTCTTCTTCTTTTTTCTTCTGCTTTAGTTCGGCTTCAATCTTCAGAAATTCTTGCCAGTGGCTTGGGCCTAGCACTGCGGGGTGGCATATTAGCTCGCGCAGCTGATCGCGCATATTTTCAGCTTGCTTTTTTGCCATGAAAATCTCCATGGCTTGCGCTTGAGTTCCGCCGCCCAACACCTTGTACCAAGGGGGCTTCTGGTTAATCATTTTATCGGCTTGCTCAATAGATGCGATAGCGCCCGCCCACTGCGAAAGCTGACCGGTCATCGAATGGAGGTCTTTGGCAACGCCCACGCCCTGCTGGATAGCGCTAAACGCTGCCTTGGCGGTTGCTACTGCGGCCATCACTTCAATCATGTTTTACGAAACTCCACAGGGCAGTAATATTCTGGGTCCACTCTGTAGACCCTATCGTACCAACTGTATGGCCGTGTGCCGCAGTCGTAGTAGCAGGCTTTGTAGAACCAGCTGCCGTAGCCATTAATAAACATATGCCCGTGCGCTACGAACACGAGCGCGCAAATCATCGTTCGAGCATCCTGTCCATTTTTGCGTCGAGAGCATCTAAACGAACTATTAATCGGTCTATGGATGCGTTGCTCTCGACTTTAGTCGAGTATTCCTTGGCGAGTTCCTCTCTTGTCCGGTTTAGAAGAATTTGGACGCGCTTTAACTCCTCGTGCTGCGCTTTTACCCACCACAAAACAAAGGCGATAATCGCCGTTAAACCAGAACTCCAAAGCGCGTCCATTTCCATTACTCAGCCGCCTCCTGTGCGGGCTGTTCTAACGATTGTGTTAACATGTTAACAAATGCTTCCCTGCCTACATTCAGCTGGTCCAGATTAAACTGGGTCGAGCCGATCTTTCGGTCGAGGTCAGAGATGTGATTTACCATCACTTTCTGCTGATCCGTTAACTGATCCTCGGTATATTCAGTACCGTTGATCGTGATGGTGTTTTTGTTTTCTGCCATTTTGATCTCCTAGTTAAGTTAAAATTAAGCCGCCCACGGGGTTCCTGTGGCATCGTCACGAACCATGTCATTGACGCTCCAAGTACATGTAATAGCCATTGTTTGTTTCTCCTTTATGGCGTTACGGGGTTATTGA
>Ga0181556_1005151_pt1 | contig 10287 bp, 10 predicted proteins | sample 011ome_14_FD_148651 | JGI IMG/M metagenome (GOLD analysis project Ga0181556, IMG submission 148651) | Coastal salt marsh microbial communities from the Groves Creek Marsh, Skidaway Island, Georgia - 011505AT metaG (spades assembly) | ecosystem: Environmental > Aquatic > Marine > Intertidal zone... | reverse complement strand
TCTGCGGAATTGGTTGTCATTAACTTGCCGAAAGGCATAAATCCCGAACTGAACACTGACCAACGCGGCCGGAAATGCGATGGCAAAGGCCAGCAAAGTGGTCATTGTCAGCCCGCCATTGAATGCCGATACCACGACAGTGGTAAACAAAATGACCACATTAAACGGTTGAATGATGGCCCGCGTAAGCTGTTTTTCCCAAGGTCGCATAGACAGCCATATGGCCGGCAAGGCCCCCGATAGCCCAGCCAATCCCCCCAAAAAACCACCAATCAGCGCGATTGATGTATCTGCCTTGGGCGTATGGCGATCAAACTGGGGTAGGTTTTTGCGAAACCCGAAATAAACACCGTAAAAAATTAAAAACCCAGCCACCAACAGGCGCAGGGCGGTGACATTGATCAGGGTTAAACAGGCAGCCCCCAAGGGCACACCAATCAAACCGGGCACGATAAACCGTAACGCCAACGTGATGTTTTCGCGGATTTCTTGGCGCACGATAAACATCCCCTGCAACCCGCTGATAAACGAAATCGCCGCCGAAATTGTCACCGCAGACAACGGATCCAGCACCTGCAGGAAAAATATCAACGAAAACAACGCGGTTCCTGTGCCCGCGAACCCATTTATGAACCCGCCGGCCAAACCGCCAAGGATCAGAAATATGATTGTATTTACGTCCATTTGGGGGCGCCCTTTGCCTGAATATTCGCCCACAACCCGAGCCTTTGACCCGAACGCTAGTCAGGTTGTTTGTAAATTTCAAAGTTTATATTTCGAAACTGTATCAAAAAAAACTTACGAAAATATCAAAAAATATTGGTTTTGATTTAATTGCCTTAAACAATAGCATGATCAAAAATGGGAGGAAAAACATGAATAAATTTGTGAAATTATTAACCATTTCACTTGGTTTAACCGCAACTGCCGCCTTTGCCGAATACCCTGAACGACCCATTAATATGGTCATTCCCTATGGTGCTGGCGGCGCGACTGATATTTCTGCGCGCACGATTGCGGAACCATTGGGGGCCGCAGTGGGGCGTCCATTGGTCATGGCAAATGTCACCGGCGCGGGTGGGGCCACAGGGTCGGTTGCCGTTCAAAACGCCAAGGCGGATGGATACACCATGCTGTTTGCCCGCGTTGGATCGCATTCTGTAAACCCCGCAATGAAGGCAACATTACCCTACACATTGGATGATTTCCGGTTCGTTACCGTTTATGAAATTAACCCCGCTGCCTGTGCGGTTGCCCCAGATTCTGGGATTAATTCGATGGATGACCTGATCGCCAAGGTGGCCGAGGGCGGTGTTACCTATTCCTCGTCCGGGGTGGGGTCGTTTTTGCATATTGCGGCGGTGATGGTTTTGGATTCCTTTGGTGTTGAAAACCCCCTAGAACAGGCCACCCACATTCCGCAGAAAGGCGGCGGTGCTGCGGCGACTGCGGTTTTAAACGGCACGGCCACGTTTTTGTGCACCAATTCATCCTCGATCGCCAGCTTTGTCGCGAATGGACAGCTGAAACCATTGATGGTGACGACAGCCGAACCTGTTGTCGGGTTTGATGCGCCAACCGCAAATGAACTGGGCAAGCCCGAATTGAACCAGCTGGTGGGTTGGACAGGTATCGCAGGTCCGGCCGGTTTGCCTGACGATGTGGCGGCCAAGTGGGGCGACTGGATGGCCCAAGCCACCCAAGATGCGTCATTCCTAGACAAAATGACATCACGCGGATCCGTGATTGAATTGATGGACCCTGCATCGGCGAATGAATTTATTCGTGGTCAGTACAACAAATTCCGCAGCCTAGTCGATCGGTTGGGAATGCGGATCGAAGGTTGATTGAAACCCAATGTTAGGGGCATAGTTTCCTAACATAAAATAATTCGGGTCAGTGTGTGCATTCCGATGTGTGCATTGGCCCGTACAACAATTCAGGGTGGATCACGTGCTGTTCAATGGATTAAACCGCTGGCTTGGTGTTTTTACGCTAATTTTTTCGGCATTCCTTGCATTTTATGCAATTCCAAACTGGGTCTATAGCCCCAGCAATATCCGCAACATCGTATTATCGCCAACATTCTGGCCCTATGTTTTGGCGGGAATTTTGGCGCTGGCCGGTTTTGCGTTGATCATAACCAAACAAACACCCACTTCGGACGGCGACACGCCTGATATTGGGGGGATGCTTCCCTATGTGCGGCTGGTTGTTTTGGCAATTATCATGGGGTTAACCATGTATCTTCTGCCCCGTTTGGGCATGGTTTGGACCACGATGCTGACCTTTGTCGCTACGGCGTTTTTCTTTGGCACACGGTATCCCAAGGCGGCTATCATCAGTGCCGTTTTGGTTCCTCTGATCCTATATGCGTTTTTTGCGCATGTTGCTGGTGTCGCCATCCCCCAAGGTAATTTTGTGAGGCTTCCATGAGTTTTTATGACAGCATTTTGGCAGGCATTTCCTTGGTTGGGAATGTGGATGCATTTCTGTCGCTTTTTATCGGAATTGTGGTCGGCGTGATTGGCGGTGCAATTCCGGGGTTGTCGGCCACAATGGCGGTGGCATTGACCTTGCCTTTTACCTTTCCCATGCAGCCGATCAATGGCATTTTGCTGTTATTGGGTGTCTATAAAGGCGGTATTTTTGGTGGGTCAATTCCTGCAATTCTGATCAAAACGCCCGGCACGCCCGCGTCATCGGCCACGATATTGGACGGATACCCCTTGGCCGAGAAAGGTCAAGCTGGCAAAGCCTTAGGCATGGCGCTTTGGGCATCGTGTACAGCCGATGTTGTGTCCAACCTGTCGTTGATCCTGTTCGCGGGATGGTTGGCGTCATTTGCGTTAAATTTTGGGCCGCCCGAATTTTTCGCACTGATTTTCTTTTCTTTGACGATTATTGCGGGCGTGTCGGGTGACAGTTTGTTGCGTGGCACCTTATCGGCAGTCGCGGGGTTGATATTGGCAACGGTTGGGTTAGATTTGGTCTATGGCACCAACCGCTTTACCTTTGGCGATAGTAATTTGATGGGGGGGCTGAATTTCATTGCCGTTCTGATCGGATTATTCGCCATCCCCGAGGTGATAGCAATGGCATGGGATCCGACTGGCCATCTGGGCAAAGCACGCAGTTTAGGGAAATCGTGGGTTACATTCCGCGAATACAAAAATAGCTTTTTCTCGATTATTCGGGGCAGCGTGATTGGCGTTATACTGGGGTCGATCCCCGGAATTGGGGCTGCGCCGTCGGCCTTTCTCAGCTATTCCGAGGCGCGCCGCACATCCAAGAATAAGGAAAATTTTGGCAAGGGCGAAATCGAGGGCGTTGCCGCAGCCGAGGCGGGCAATAACGGCGTTGCGGGCGCCACACTGATCCCCCTGTTGGCGCTGGGCGTGCCCGGTGATGTGATTACCGCCATTATTATCGGTGCATTTATGATCCATGGATTGCAGCCCGGTCCCATGATGTTCGTTTTGAATGTCGACATCATCTATGGTTTGTTCATCGGATTGATTGTCAGTTCTGTGATGTTGTTTGCGGTTGGGTCAGTGGCCATTCGTGCATTCCGATACGTTGCGGATGTACCCAAACGCATTTTGATGCCAGCCGTTTTAGTGTTGTGTATTTACGGGGTCTTTGCCGTGAATAACAATATTTTTGACGTGGGCGTCATGTTTGCAATGGGCTGGCTGGGTTATTTGATGCTTCGCACCCGAATTCCGGCAGCACCGTTTTTGATTGCCTTTATCCTCGGCCCCCTGCTTGAGGATAATTTCCGCCAATCGATGCTGATGTCTGGCGGTGATGTCGCGGTATTTGTGCGCGGGCCGATTACATGGGCATTCTGGACGTTTTCATTGATCGCCATCGCTGCCATTTACAAAAGCGTACGCACAGCCAAAACCGCGTGATCGCGGATGGATGTCTGATCAGATTGGGGCCGATAAATTCATCGGCCCCACAGGTATTGGTGCAGGGCGCGTAGGCGGCGCATTTCATTAAAAATAACTTACACAATGGTAAACATTTTATCGATTATCATTAGCAAAACTTTCATGCTAGAACCAATGTGGTTAAACAAAAAACCTATGCCTTGGCGCATAGTATCAGTGTCTAACCCCCGTTTTCAGCCAAAAATGGGTGGTTCGGCTGCGTCGCACCGAACAAAATACAAAAGAGGATTAGGGGCCAAAAGCGTTCAATGGCAAATACGAAAGATACGATGACGGTCAAGGTATGGCGCGGTGACAAAAACGGCGGCGCGTATCAGGGATTTGACGTTCCGCGTCAAGATAACCAAACCGTTTTGGATGTTGTGACATGGATCCAACAGAACCAAGATCCCAATCTAAGCTATCGCTTTGCCTGTCGTGTTGGCATGTGCGGATCCTGCGCGATGATGGTAAATGGAACCCCGCGCTGGACCTGCCGCACCCATGTGAACAAAGTTTTGGATGCAAACACATTGGTCGTCGCACCCCTGCGAAATTTACCGCCGATCAAAGATTTGGTCGCGGATATGGACCCATTTTTCGACAAATGGATCGAGGCGGGCGGCCATCACAATCCATCGGCGTCGCGTTATGATGCCATGCCACAAATTGCGCCAGATGATGCCCAACGCGCGGTGGCAAATGAATCGATTGAATGTATTAACTGCGCCGTTTGCTATGCGGCCTGTGATACGGTGGCACAAAATCCGAACTATCTTGGGCCGGCCGCGTTGCAGCGCGCCTGGACATTGTTCAACGATCGCAAAGTGGCAGATACAGATACCGTCCTATCGGCCGTATCTGGCAAAGGGGGCTGTCACAACTGCCACAGTCAGGGCAGTTGTACGCTGCACTGTCCAAACGAACTGAACCCAATGCGCGCGATTGCTGGGCTAAAATCCGCGACATTCAAACATCAACTGAAACGGGGGCGCTAGGATGGATATTCGGCTGTATATGGCGCAACGCCTATCCGCGATCATTATGATCCCTTTGGTCTTTGGGCATCTTGGGGTGATGATCTATGCCATTCAGGGGGGGCTGTCGGCCAGCGAAATTCTGTCGCGCACACAGGGATCGGTGTTTTGGTTTATGTTTTATGGCCTGTTTGTGATCGCGGTGTCGGTGCATGGTGCAATTGGATTGCGCACGATCCTGTCAGAATTGCTGCGCTGGAATGATATCGCGCTGGATGCGGTTATGTGGGGCTTTGGTTTGGTGTCAATATTCATGGGGGCGCGCGCTGTTTCAGCCGTGACATGGCTATGATCAAAGGACATCGCAATCATCCCCTCTGGTACGCCTATGCCCTGCATCGGGCGTCTGGATTGGCGTTGGTGTTGTTTTTGCCACTGCATTTCTATGTGTTGTCGCTGGCCCTGACCCAGCCGCAACGCTTGGACAGTTTTCTGCATTGGACCGAAATCCCCGCTGTTAAATTTGCCGAAATGGGATTGGTTTTCCTGTTGTCGGTGCATCTGTTGGGCGGGATCCGGTTATTGGTTCTTGAACTTTTGCCTTGGTCCCCACGGCAAAAAACATGGGCGGCATTGGCAGCAGGCGGGGCGCTGTTTGTTTCTGGTACATTCTTATTAAATGCGGTGTGACGATGACAGTTCGAACACATATTAATCGACACGACACAGATATTTTGGTGCTGGGCACAGGTGGCGCAGGTTTGTTTGGGGCGCTGCATGCCCTGCAATCTGCACCGCTGAACACCAAGGTGACAATCGCCGTCAAAGGGTTGATTGGCAAATGCGGATGCACCCGTATGGTACAGGGCGGATATAACGTCGCCTTGGGGAATGGCGACAGTGTCGAACGCCATTTCATGGATACCATCAACGGGGGCAAATGGCTGCCAAACCAAGATATGGCATGGCGCCTGTGTACCGAAGCGGTGACCCGAATCCATGAATTGGAAAACGAAATCGGATGTTTTTTTGATCGCAACCCAGATGGCAGCGTCCATCAAAAGGCATTTGCAGGCCAAACTGCGGACAGAACGGTTCACAAAGGCGATTTAACAGGCATCGAAATCATTTCCCGCCTGATGGAACAGGTTTTGGCACGTCCTGTCGAAAAACTACAGGAACATCGCGCAATCGGCCTGATCCCGACCCCAGATGGGTCCGCCCTGTCAGGCGTTTTGTTTATCGATATGCGGACGGGTGAATTCCATTTTGTCCGCGCCAAGGCCGTTTTAATGGCGACGGGTGGCGGGCCGACAATGTACAAATATCACACACCATCGGGCGATAAAACGATGGATGGCTTGGCAATGGCCATGCGGTTGGGATTACCGCTGCGCGATATGGAAATGGTCCAGTTCCATCCGACCGGCCTGTTGGCAGGCGATCACACACGCATGACTGGCACCGTATTAGAAGAGGGCCTGCGCGGCGCAGGTGGGCATCTGGTCAATCATCAGGGCAACCGGTTCATGTTTGATTACAGTGACCGCGGCGAACGGGCCACCCGTGATGTGGTGTCGCGCGGCATCTATGCCGAAATGCGCAAAAACAATAACCCCGATCAGGTTGGTATGTTCATTTCAATGGCGCATCTTGGTCCCGAAAATGTCCGCAAAAAATTCGCAGGCATGGTGAAACGCTGCGCCGACAGCGGCTTTGATCTGGCGGCAGGTAAGGTCGAGGTTGTGCCAACCGCGCACTATTTCATGGGGGGCGTGGTTGTCGATCCCGAAACCCGCACGTCGATTGAGGGCCTATATGTCGCGGGCGAGGATGCAGGCGGCGCGCACGGATCAAACCGATTGGGGGGCAATGGGGTGGCCAATTCAACGGTATTCGGCGGGATTGCCGGCGATAACATGGGGCTGGACATTCGCAAAATGCGCGCCCATCGCGACCCTGACGAAACGGTGATCGCGGCGGAAATGGAACGCGCCCTATATCCGTTGTCGAAACCTGTCGGCAATTTGCACCAGCTGCGCAAAAACCTGCAAGATATCATGTGGGATGATGTGGGCGTTATGCGGACACAAACCGGATTGGAACGCGGGCTAAAACGGATCGCTGATATTCGGGCGCAGTTATATGAAACTGGTGTTGATGGGGGCAATTTGGGGTATAATCTGACATGGCATGACTGGATGAACCTTGCGTCCTTGGTTGATGTGTCTGACGTCATTTGCCGCGCGGCATTGGCCCGCGAAAATTCGCGCGGCGCCCATTTCCGAGAGGATTTCCCCGAAGCCGGCAACTTGGACGAATCCTACTTTACCGTTGCGCGGCAAGTGGGCGATGCGGTTGAGGTCACACAAGAGGACGTGCAATTTACCATCGTACGGCCGGGCGAAACCATTTTACCAGCGGGCGAACCCGAAACATTGGTCGGAGAACACGTATGATTTCCATAGATCTTATCCAGAAAACGGCGGAAACCTTGATGGACAAAGCGGCCGTTGAAATACCTGATGATTATTTGCAGGGCCTAAAGGCTGCCGCCAAAACCGAGGATGGCGATTTATCGTCCTTTGTCCTTGAGGCGATGTTGCAAAATTACGAAGCCGCGAAACAAGACAATCGCGCAATGTGCGGCGATACGGGCACGCCCCGTTGGTACGTCAAAATGGGCAACGAAACCCAGATCGAAGGTGGGCCAATCGCCCTAGAGGCCGCATTGCGCCGCGCCACGGCAAACCGGACCACGGGGTTGCCATTGCGCCCCAATCGCGTGCATCCCCTATGGCGAACAGATCATGACAACAACGTGGGCATTGGCGCGCCTGAAATCGAATACGGCTATGAACCTGGGGGGGAATGGATTGATTTGATCACCGTTCACAAAGGGGGATTGTTTGGCACCGATTACCGCATGCTGTTTCCCTCGGACGGGATCCAAGGGATCAAACGGTTTTATTTGGACAGCTTGGTCGCATTCGGGAAACGCGGATTGGCCTGTCAGCCTGCCATTATTGGCATCGGTCTGGGGGGATGCAAAGATACCTGCATGGTGCTGGGCAAGCGCGCGGCCTGTCTGCGCACAGTGGGCAGCAAAAATTCTGATCCCCGCATTGCCGAGCTAGAGGATGAGCTGAAAGAATTGGGCAATTCCATCGGCATGGGGGCCATGGGGTTTGTTGGCAAAAATATGGTCATCGACTGCAATATCGAGGTGGGGTATTGCCACACAGGCGGTATGCAAATGTCGGTTCATGCGTTTTGTTTATCATCCCGTCGCGCTGTGGCGCGTGTTTTTGCGGATGGGCGTGTTGAATACAGAACGGATCCCGATTGGTTTACGGATTATCAGCGGCGCGAAACCGTTGAATGGATGCTAGAACCCACCCCACAAGAGGTGACAGCATGAAACCGCGCGAAATCATTCTAAGCACCACACCAACGCCCGAGGACATCGCGCAGCTGAAATTGGGCGATATCGTGTATTTGGATGGGCTGATGTACACCGCACGCGAAGGTGTGTACATGCGCGCCCTTGAGGATAAGGCGAACATCCCGATGGAATTGCCCAGCGAAAGCGCGGCAAATTTCCATTGTTCGCCCGCCGCCGCCATTCGCCCAGATGGCAGTTTTGATCTAGGCGCTGTCACAGCGACCGCATCATTTCGGTTTGCCAAATGGTTGCCGGAATGGATGGCGAAAACCGGCGCGAAATTGATAGTCGGCAAAGGGGGCATGTCGTCTAAAGATTACAAAGAGTATTTCGTGCCAAATGGTGCGATTTATCTGTCAACCGTGGGCTATGGCACAGGCGCATTATTGGGCCGCGGCGTTGAAAAGGTCGAAGCCGTCCATTGGAACCATGAATTGGGTCTGGCCCAAGCGATGTGGGTGATCCGATGCCGCAAAATGGGCCCCTTTATCGTGACCTCGGATCTTGAGGGGAATTGCCTGTTTGAACGCGAAAACGAAAAAATCAGCCAAAACCTTGCCAAAGTATACGAAGGCACCAAGCCGGCTGTTTTGAAACGATTTGGCGAAACGGACGATCGTTCGGATGAATTGATCGGCTAGGGCCTAGGCCCATCAGAATTGGACTATCAGGCGACCCCATTTCGGGGTCATTTTGTTAGTAAATTCAAACAAAGACAAAAGATTTCTGGATTTTGGTAAGTTTTACTGAATAATGCGGCTGTGTGAATTTCCGAAAGGTATGTGATGTCCATTCGTTTGCTGAAAACGCTTGTCGCTATTTCCGAACATAAAACATTTGGCGCGGCGGCGGATGCCATATTCATCACCCACGCGGCCGTCAGTCAGCAAATGAAAACCCTAGAGGACACCCTGCAAATCAAAATTTTTGATCGATCCGCGCGCACGCCTGAATTAACGCCATTGGGGTTGCAATTGGTGGAAAAGGCGAAAAAATTAATTGCGGATTATGAAAACCTTGTCCCGTCTTTGATTGGGGATGATATTTTTAATGGCGATTTGCTGCTGGGTGTGGTGCCAACATCGGTGATTGGGCTGGCCCCCAAAACAATATCGGTTTTGCGTAAATCCTATCCTAATCTGCGGATTAAGATATTTCCTAACCTGACCAATACCTTGATGGTTGAACTGTCGCGAAACACCTTGGACGCCGCCATTTTGTCCCAGACACATTTACCACCCAAGGATATCGTGTTTGAACCCTTTGCCGCAGAATTGTTGGAACTGATTACATCCACAAAAAACACCCAGACCAATGCCGCGGAAATTCTGAAAACAAACCCCTATATTCGATTTAACCGCGAAGCGGTCGTCGGCACGATGATTGAATCGTGGTTACAGTCCAAAAATATCGCCGTGAACGAGGTGATGGAGTTACACAGCCTAGAAGCAATTTCCAGCATGGTCAGTGCAGAATTAGGGGTGTCAATCGTGCCCAAATTATGTGTGCCGGGGCCCTATGACATTCCGCTGCGATCCATCAGCTTGGGCGATCCTAATTTGTCGCGCACCATTGGATTGGCTTATAAGCCGTCAAATCCGAAAGTGCGCGCGATAAAAGAGGTCTATAACGCCCTGCGCTTTGCGGTCGATTCAGCGGATGCAGACCAGCCATAGCGTGACCTGCGGGTCGGTTTAGTCTGAAATCCAACGCCGCTTTAGGTTTGTGGACCTGTTTGTGTTCCAGCGGGGACTGAATTCTTTGATCAAAATATCCTCTTCCTGATCGGCTAGGTTGATATGGATCGCGGCCATCCGCCCCAGCAATGGGGTTTCGTGCCAAAAATGATCACAGGTCCGGCCATAAATGACAATGTCACGCCCTGCTTGCAATTCAGCGCGAATATTATGGGCCAGTTTTATGCCCG
>Ga0181556_1005139_pt1 | contig 10298 bp, 5 predicted proteins | sample 011ome_14_FD_148651 | JGI IMG/M metagenome (GOLD analysis project Ga0181556, IMG submission 148651) | Coastal salt marsh microbial communities from the Groves Creek Marsh, Skidaway Island, Georgia - 011505AT metaG (spades assembly) | ecosystem: Environmental > Aquatic > Marine > Intertidal zone >... | reverse complement strand
TGGGTGATCGGACATGCGGTGATCGGACATGCGGTGGAGTGGTGTAAGGGTGAAGTGGTGTGTGTGTGTGTGTTGGTACTTTGTATAGCCATAATACTAGTACACGTACTACACGAAATTTTTATACCTACATGATAAACCAAAATGTGTTCGTATTCTATTGAGTTGTGACGTGTGTGACGTGTGTAAGGCCCCATCGCTCGACGATCGCCGATCGACGACGACGACGACGACGACGACGACGACGACGACGACCCAGGGCCCAGGGCCCAGGGCGATGGCGACGACGGGTGTGTTGGGCGTCATTCTGTGGACGCGGCGAACACACGACATGGCGTTCATTCTTGGTGGTTTCAGCCACTTATTCGCATTCAAGGGCGCGTTCCAAGCTGAGGTAGGTGACGACGACGACGCCGACGCCGACGCCGACGGGCGCCGACGCCGACGATGCGTGTTTGAGGGTCTGCGCGTGCGCGTACTGACGGCGACGATGTGATGTGTTTCGTGTGCGGTATGTAGGTTGTTTTGGGGGAGAACGAAAACGCGGAGAGCGCGATTCGTCGATTCAGAAAGGCTGTGATGTCATCGGGTCACATCCAAGAGGTACGTCACGTCGCATGCGCGCGCACGCTCGATGGAAGATGCGTTCAATGGGGGTGGATAGTGTGCACAAATAGGGTTACGCCGCGGCGTCGGGTCGCGCGACGTCGCGCGGCTCGTGCGCCCGCGCACGCACGCCGCATGTGCAAACACGCGTACCGAACACATGACTGACATTCGTTACCTGCGTTCGCGCGACTTTTTCCCGCATCCTACTCAGACTCGCCGTAGACGTTACTTTGAGAACAAGCAAGACATCTTGAAGCGCAAGCAGTCCACGCCGCGCAACAAGAAGGGAGGCAAGCCCCGCACTGCGGCGCAAGCGATCGCGGACAAGGAAGCGGCGGCGTTGAACCCGCAAGGCCAGCGCGGTGGCGGACGACGCAACTTTAACAACTAGGCATTTCGTGTGCACATACGCGCGCGAAGACGAATTAGCTTACCGATTCTTGAACTCACATGTAAACGCTTGCGAGAGCATTTTAAACTGTTCTAGTCTATTCATCCGATGGCGCCCGCTTGAACGCGCGTGCGTATTCATACTTTTCTGTCGCATCCCCAGCTTTCTGTGCGTCGTGCGTCGTGGCGTTCCCATGTGTTCGCTCGCGCCCTCTCCGAGACCCTTTAAGGTCAGTCACATGTGTGAAAAAACTGCCCAGCTGATGGACGTGTGACGGCACACTCGAGCGTGCCGCGTCACTCGCACGTCGGGGCGTGCCCACGCCGCGCGACGCCATGTACGGGCATCAAGGCGCGTATGCGGCGCCTCGCCCACAGTCGATCCAGCGCTCGGCGAGTCAAAAGGTACGTCGTCGTCGTCGTCGTCGTCGTCGTCGTCGTCGTCGTCGTCAATCTCAAACAGAACGCGTGGATGGTTTTCCAACGACTGACGAACGCGTTCGTTTGTGCGTCACCAAACACAGCGTCGTGATCAGGCGAATGCGCGTCAGGCGTATAACAATGAATGGAAAGTAGGCATGTTCAACGCGCCGTGCGCCGATCCGGCGTTTTGCTGCTATGCCATGTTTTGCGCGCAGTGCGCCGCGTATTCTCAAAGAAAATTGCAAATGGGTCCAGCGTGGCCCGCGCAGTACACGTGTTGTAACGGCGGCAGTTGCGTCTCGGGACGCTGTGGCGAGCAATCGAACCCAGAAATGTGTTTGTGCTGCGAGGTGTTTTGCTGCTTTCCTAGTGCAATGGTCACGACGCGGTTCATGATTCAAGACGAGCAGAGAGTCATGAACTCGCAGTGCGACAACTGTTTGATAGGTTTCATGTTGATCACGCAGCAGATTGCGATGTGTTTGCGATGCGTGGCGATGATTACGCAAAATCCAGACATTGAGCAACTCGCCGATTTAGTGGATTGCTTGGCGGATGCAGTGTACTGCAGCGTTTGCGCGTGCATGCTTACGCAGCAAAACGTGCAAATTTTACAACGCGACGTCGGCGCTATTCAACGCCGTCAACAACACGCACAAGTCATGGCTGCGCCTGTAGCTCCGCAGATGATTTACGGACAGCCAGAGCCGCGATATGTGCCGCAACAACAACCCTGGACCGACGTACGTGTACACTGCGCCTCCGCCAAAGCAGAGCAAACCATCGGCGTCGGCAAATCCCGCTTCGTATTATCCGAACATTTGATGAGCCTCGATCGAGCGTGTATAAAATAGTGTATATACGAGTACCTTTACTACGGGCACAATTGTTTTGAATGAAACCAGTCAATTCTAAATCTACAATAACATGTGCTACATCTATCAAGGAGGAACTACTGCAATTCTATTATTAGAGAAATCAAGTATCAGCTCGCACCCACGGAAGCAATCCGCACAAATCGCGCCCTCCGCGTGCGGCGACAAATCTACGTCGCCTGGATCTCCATCGAGATGTAGGACAGCTCTAATGTTTTTGAATTCAAAACCCTTGAAACGAATCGTTTCGACACGACCAGTGACGATTTCGTCACCAACACGCTGCAAACGACCGGACGACTCACCCGGACCAGACATGATGCCACCGGGTTGCAGCGCGTGTGTTCTGTTTGCAACGTCAGCGTCGCGCGCAACTTTCGAGCTTAAAAGCGCTCCTACGCCACCTGTACCAATTGCCAACTTGAACAATCCTTTACGTTCCATCACTTGTTCGGTGACGCCTTGAAATCCATCATTTGCAATCGTGTACTCTAATTCGACGTATGGCACCCCAGAGATAAATGTTACAGGCATCCACGCGCGTTGCACTTCGTTCGACGGTGCGTATTCAGCCGGCTCGATAACTTTAACGGTGACTTTTGGTGCATCTCGACTCCCGGGTATGCGCATTGGCGCATGAATACTCAACACGGTGTGCGCAAAAGCTGGGCACCCGAGAACACCTCCAAGTTCGCCTCCGTTTGGCATTCGCACGGCGCCGTCGAGATTTTGTTCCATGAAAATTGGCTTACTCAAAGTGAACGCCCCGAGACACAGTAGGTCTGCGCTACGCAGTGCCCCTTCCAGTGGCGCTGCGACGCCGCTTATGGCCATCGAACCAAATGATTCCATCAAAACAGCATCGGCGACGCGAGGCGCGATTGCAAAGCCTGCTGTCGCCGTGTCGACTACAAACCATGACGTCGCGTCTTGTCGTTTCTCTGGGCCCTCAACTCGAGGTTTGACAAGAAAATGTCCCCCCTCGCCTCGCATAGCTTCGAGCGGAACACCGTCGGGGTTGTTTTTCAGCAGCCACGATTTTTCTCGAGCCCATTCTACTGCGCCGGCGGGCTTTCTGAACATGGCTTCCGCATCCGAGCGACGCGTGGTGGTTTCTGCTGAAAACACAGTGACTTGTCCTTCGGCATGTATGCGATGCGCAATTCGTGGCACTGAAGTTTGCACGCCACCACCAATGTCTACAGTCTCCCACTTATCAAAAGACCACTGCTCGACGCCGCGTTGATGATAAAACTCAGCACGCCAGGCCAAGCCAGTCGCCTCGTCTACAAAGACGCGTCCGCCGACTCTGCCGCCGTCAACGATGGACACAGCAAATACACTTGTCGGGCAAGATGGGATTTTCGGCGCTGAAGCCGTTCGTCGATCGAAACTACTGCTTCTCGCATTTCCACGGGATTTGCTTGTTGATTTCTTCGCTGTTTCGCCCACCGGTTTCGGCGCCTCCAAACCGTAAAGCGCCTTGGCGCGCTTGGCGTCCATGCCTCGCGCAAGTTGCTTTGTTCTCACCAGCCTTCGAGTGCCCGCATTCCCGATATCGCCCCATGGCATGCCAGTTCGCGCCCACGTCATGAGCATCGACAAATGCGCGCCATCAAGCGCGTCATCCGTCGCGTCGCCGTACCAATTGACGTCCCAGCACTTTTCGCCGTCAAAGCCACTCATCGCGCGAAGCGTCCCGTCACGCAACGACACTTCTTCTACGAACGACTGCGACGACGTCGAACACGGTGGATCAAACGAGAGCGTGAATGTCCCATCGAGACCGTGCGCGCGCACGCGCCCGACCGTCTCAACGTACGCGCCTTGGTCGTTCGGGGTTGCCGCTGACGACGCACACACCACCCGTATGGGCTTGCGACCTCGACGTTGCACGGCGCGCACTGCGTCACCCGCGACGACGCATGCAAACGCATGCGTTGCCATCGCGCGCACAACTCCAATGCGTGCGTGCGTGCGTGCGTACGTGCGTGCGTGCGTGTGAGGTCGTCGTTACGTGACGAATCAACCACAACAACGCCGTATGTCCGACAGTCCAGGTTGACAGATGATTGTTTTTAAAATTCAAGACGCCTGTCGCGACGATGACGACGACGACGACGACAGAGCGCGACGGAGGCGAGGTACAACACGATGCGGTCGAGACCGAGACGTTCGTACCGCGAACTCGACGACGACGACGACGATGATGATGGTAACGGAGACGCGCGTGGACAACAAGGCGTGCAGTATGGTCGAGTGGACGTCAAGCGAGAAACGACGAGACGCAGAAGCGCGCGAGCGGAAGGGAAACCGAGGAAGAGATATACGGAAGCAGGCGAGAATGGCGATGGTGACGACGATGACGACGATGCTTCGTTAGATGACGATGGGGAAGACGACGACGACGATGATTCGGAAGATTTTGATGAAGAAGAAAGCGATGACGAACCCGTGCGACGAAGTTCTCGCGCGCGCGCGACGGTTACGCGTCTGTCTCCCCAGTGGCCGACAAAAGATTCGGATGACGAACCGCCGTTGGACGATGATGAAGAAGAGACGGATGAAGACGACGTCGAGGCGCTTCCGAAATCTTACCCTCGTCGTTCACGTGGCCCACCTCCGGCTCGATATTCGCCGCCCAAGGAACAACAACAGAACGATAAGGCGAATGAAGCGAAGGGTCGTGGTTTGTTTGAGCGAGGCAATCGGAACATTTGGGCGGCAAATGACCGTAAAAATTCGTCGCGCGGTAAATCATCATCCCGTTCTAGGCGTCAATCGTCTGGACGATGGATTGATGACTCCGAAGATTCTGACGACGGCGACTTCAATTTGGGTGCGGGCGCATTGGACGCTGCATTCAAGGCGCCTCCGCCGTATCCACTTGCAGGTGGTGCAGGCGGTGCAGGGCCTTCCGCAGCACCCAATGGCGGCGGTGATGTAAATGCAGAAATCACCCCGATTGCTGTAGACCCGACACTAGCATTTGACGCGGTCGGTGGGTTGGACAAGTACGTAGATTCACTCAAAGAGATGGTGTTTTTACCGCTTTTGTATCCCGAAGTTTTCGCCCGTTTCAAAATGTCTCCACCGAGAGGCGTGCTGTTATATGGCGCACCAGGCACTGGTAAGACGCTCATCGCGAGAGCGCTAGCCGCATCGTGTTCGCGAGCGGGTTCCGAGGTGGCGTTTTTCATGCGCAAGGGCGCCGACGTTTTGTCAAAGTGGGTCGGCGAGTCTGAGCGCCAATTACGATTACTTTTTGAAGAAGCTCAAAAGCGCCAACCAGCAATTATTTTCTTTGACGAACTCGACGGTTTGGCTCCAGTTCGCTCGAGTAAAACGGATCAAATTCACAATTCTCTCGTAGCCACGCTGTTGGCTTTGATGGATGGCTTGGATAATCGCGGGCGAGTCGTCGTGCTCGGAGCAACGAACCGGGTTGACTCTATTGACGGCGCGCTTCGACGTCCGGGAAGATTTGATCGAGAACTTGCATTCCCACTTCCAGGTATTCGAGCTCGAGGAGAAATCTTGCGTATTCACACGAGAGCCTGGGAGCAACAACCGTCTGCGGCGCTCATCGATGACCTCGCGGCGAAATGCGTTGGATATTGCGGCGCAGATTTAAAAGCCCTTTGTACTGAGGCCGCTGTACACGCCCTTCGTAGGCGTTACCCGCAGATTTATGAAAGTGACGAACGTTTAGCGATTGATCCAAAACAAGTCACGCCAAACCGTATTGACTTTAGAGCGGCGCTCGCAGCAATCGTCCCGGCGTCGCATCGGGCTGCTAGAACGCACGCTAGACCGCTGACTGCTCTCCAAAAGCCTCTTCTCGAGCACGTTTTGGAAGAGTGTTTAGAGAAAATTCGGCAAACTTTCCCTCCGGCGGCGTTCATTACTCTCGAAGGTGACGGCGAAGCGGTTGGTGTCAACTCTGGTGCTCGCCAACTCGAAGACGAAGAAGAGGATGATGATGATGATTTAATTTTGGCACAAGCTACCGTCGCAGATCAAGGCGAGGGCGTTGATATCGATGCAAAATTGCCACGGGAATCGGCAGCTACTGCAGCGCTCGAGTTCATGCGTAGACCGCCTTGTCAAAGAACTGCACTGTGCATTCACGGTGAAGAAGGAAGTGGATACACTCAAATGACTTCGGCGTTGCTACACTGCTTGGAACAATTTCCTGTGCACGCGATCGGAATGCCTTCTCTTCTTGGTGATTCTGGTCGCTCGCCAGAAGAAGCTTTGGTGACGGCGGTGACAGAAGCGCGGCGTGCGGCGCCATCCATTTTGTTTCTTCCGGAAATACGTCTTTGGTGGGAGAGTTCGACACCGACGTTGCGCGCGGCGCTCACGACATTGCTTCGTGACATTCCTACCGATTTACCGGTGATGCTTATTACAACGGCTGACGTCGCGAACGTCGACGAGCTTGAAGACAGCTTGCGTGCATCTTTTGCTTCAGTACGCTGGCGTCCAGTATCGATGCCGAGTGAATTCAAGAAGAGCACGTTGCAAACGTTCTTTCATCCATTGTGTGAAGCTGCGTTCAACATTGCACACCGTAGAGATGTCGTTGCCGAGCGCGGAGAAGCACCAACCGCGGGTAACTCGAGTAAGCGAGAGCGAGAAGTCTTGGCGCGAGCTGCGGGAGCTCATGCCAGCGCCAAGCAAACTCGCGTCGTAGCAAAAGTTTCAGAGGCTACGATTGCCGCTGAAAACCACGCGCTTCGGCAACAACGCATGTTCTTACGGGATGTCGTCACAAGGCTCCTCTATAAAAAGACATGGACGATGCTCGCGGCACCAATTACAGATGACGATCTGGCGCAATATAGCGAGCGTGTGTCGAAACCGATGGATCTTTCGACGTTATTGTGGAAGGTTGATGGCGAATGGTATACGACGATTGATGCATTTTTAAGCGACGTTCATCTCATCACGAAGGGCGCGCACGAGTACTGGGGCGATACCACTGATGATCCTGATGGTCGGCAAATGCTCTCCAAGGCGCATGCTCTTGAAGATACCATCGCGCAAATGGTGTCTGCATTGGACCCGCACCTCGTCATGCGTTGCAAGGAAATTCAAAAAGCGCGCGAAGAACGCTCAGCAATTGCGCCGACAGCGTCCATTCGCGAACGCGACGCGCAGCCTGCTACGCAGAAAGCGACGGCATCGGTCAACAGTGGTGACGACTCCAGTGGCAGCGAAAAGCGCATTTCACCTAAAGGCGCTCCAGTCTGGCAAAACCCAAATTTTGTTCCTGATCCAGAAAAGATGGCGCGGGAACTCAAACGCAAGCTCCGCGAAGAACAACAAGAGCAGCCGCCCGCAAAGGAATCCGATCCCATGGAGGAGGATGTCGTGGAACCGCAAGCCGCCGTGGAGCAAGTGAGTAGCGCGTCACTGGTGTCTAATGCGCCACGTGGGCCACCAGCGAAGAGTGCCGAGGAAGTGAATAAGATGGTCATCGCGATTGAAGATAAACTGTGCAAGGACGCTGCGGCGTTGGATTTTAGTAGACTAGAGAGCATTTCAAGTGAAATTGCGCGAATCGCGAAGCGCGTCGCGACGACGGCACAAAGTGATGCAGGCAAGGGTCAATTACGCGTGGATGCGCTGTACCACGCCTTGATGTCTGATTTGTAATTGAAAAATGAAATGAAACTCTTCGTGCGAGGTGAACAACTAACCAGTGAAAAGACCGATGATGGATGAATGAAGTCAACCCCACAGTCTCGCGCGCGCATCGAGGCGTGACAATGACGTGCGCGCATTTCGATCACTCGACGTGTATGCGTGTCATTGACGCCTACGCGAGGGCGAGTGGCGCCGCACGCGACGATGGTGACAGCGACACATGCGCGAAAGAGGATGACGGCCAACAGCGTTGGTTTTGCGCGACGCCCGCGTGTGGGATGTCGTTCACTAATGCGCGAGACGTAGCGTCGCATAGCAAAAGTTCGAAGGGTACTCATCTTGTCTACGTCAAAACTAGTCGACGAAAGCCGTTCACTGTAGTGTGTGAGTCGTGCGCAATTGAAGTTGAGAGCGTAGGCTTGGACGCCGTCACCTACGCGAGAGCTGGGGCTGAAACAGATGCATGCGACGAAGATGCTGCCCTCTATTTAGATTTAGAAAAGCGACTTGCTGATCGTGAACGCTACTTACAGCCATTGCCTCGGGCGAGCTCTTATCGAGCCGTGAAAAGGGCGAAAAGCACTGTTTCGCCGCGAGGATTAAAAGGGAACGTCAACATGGGCAACACGTGCTTTATGGCGGGCGTGTTACAAGCTTTGATGGCGACACCAAGCGTTGCGAATTACTTTCTAGCTGAAAATCATCGTGAGATAAATTGTCATGTGCGAGATTGCGTGGCGTGTGCATTCGATCACTACGTCGAGCGAGCGTTCTCACAAGATGAAGACGACGACGGCGATGGCGACAACGAACCGCTCGTTCCTGCAGATTTGCTGCACACTTGGTGGAAGAATGATTTATCGTTTGCAAAGCACGCGCAACAGGACGCACACGAGTTTTTCCTTTTGTTCCTTGAGCTTATACATGCAAATGTGAAAGGTCGATCTTCGAAGACAACGCCGCCGATTTCGGCTCTGGGTGCCGAAGAAGCAAAAAGACGCGGCTTACTGCACATTCTTTCGCTCTCGAAGGTTTCATCGACGACGCGCGCAGAGCGTTCTAAAATGGCGAGTGATGATATTGATAGAAATGATGACGACGACGACGACGACGACGACGGTGATATTTCAAAGTGTCAATGCGTCGTTCACAGTGCTTTTGCGGGAGTTACGCAGTCCGATTTGATTTGCACAGGATGCGGCGCAGTGACGTCTGAAACGTGCGAAGACACAATTGGTCTTTCTCTAGATGTTCCTTTTGCTAGAACAACGTCGGCGGTTGAATTGCTTGATTGTCTGAATGCTTTTACTCGCGTTGAAACCATGGACAATTCTAGTTTTTCGCTTAGGATATGCCCCAAGTGCTCTTCCGCCCAAGGCATGCAGAAACAAATGTCGCTGAAACGCACACCGCGTATGTTAGTTTTGCATCTCAAACGTTTCGCCGCGCGCGGCAATGATGGCTCTAGACAAAAAGACTCAAGCGACACCGCTGAAGATGCAAATGTTGATAGCGACACGTCCGATGAAGACAGGACGCATGCCACCGGGTTCAAGTCACTCGTGAAAACAAACGTGCACGTCGAGTTTCCTCTAGTCCTCGACGTTTCGCCGTTTTGCGCCTCCAACGTCAAGGCGAGACGCATATTTGGAGATGATGACGTTGCGATAAAAGCACAGCGCGCGCATGATGTCAAGTACAAGTATTCGTTGTACGCCGTGATTGTACACTCGGGCGTGTTACATGGCGGTCACTACACGTGTTACGTAAAGCGCGGCGACGGCGAATGGTATTTTTGTGACGACGCATCTGTACGTCGCGTCGAAATCGACGAAGTGCTTCAAGCACAAGCTTACATGCTCTTTTACGGATAGGCGTGCTGAATGAAGAGTAGAGGAGAATAGATCTAGACTAGACTAGACTGGAACGCAAATGTATGCGAAATTTACAAGAGGCTGCGACAAAGTAGGCAAATAGTAAACGTTAGCTAAATTTGTAAAGGTAAAGGGCGCAATCGGTCAAAGAAGGCGCTGAGACTCATCGAGATGACCGAAAAAATGACGTGTGAATCGATTTCGTGTCCGCACGTTCGTCGTTCTCTTCCACCCAAAAAAGCCCTAATTTTTAGGGTATTTCAAGCGTTGTTACCTCTGCGTCATGCGTTGTTACCCCGGCCTTTGATGATTTCTACCCGTAACTTTCGACAGGGAAGTGGAATTGTGAATGCGTACATACGCGACTGTTTTTTCGTTGTATAAGAAATGTCAACGGCGTTTCCGTCGAACATCGGCACTCCTGTTTTTTGGGTTTAATAAATATAAATAAATGCAGTTTGTCGCGAAATGG
>Ga0181556_1005131_pt1 | contig 10311 bp, 10 predicted proteins | sample 011ome_14_FD_148651 | JGI IMG/M metagenome (GOLD analysis project Ga0181556, IMG submission 148651) | Coastal salt marsh microbial communities from the Groves Creek Marsh, Skidaway Island, Georgia - 011505AT metaG (spades assembly) | ecosystem: Environmental > Aquatic > Marine > Intertidal zone... | reverse complement strand
CCGTATCATTTCAGAATATGCTTATGTAAGAAAAGAAGAGCAAACAGAGCCTTCACGCAATATGCAGATCACCCACATGACCACAGAAATTCAGCCCGTCGCATCGATCTGATCAGCGCCATTTACGCAGATGATTTTCAACCTTGTATCTCGGTTCATAAGCACATATCTTGCGGCCAAATCTTATCTGGATAGTGTTATTTCATGTCTGCTCAAACTCATAAAGACGCCATCGCATCATCGCTAGAAGGTCGTGCGGTCACAAGTTTTATCACCATTTTGATACTGATCAATGCCGTCACCCTTGGGTTGGAAACGGACGCCGAGATTCTGTCCGACTTTGGTGCCGCCCTGCATTGGATAGACCGTATCATTCTGGTGATATTTTCTGTTGAGCTGGCATTAAAATTTTACGTATACCGGCTGAATTTCTTTCGTTCAGGCTGGAATATTTTTGATCTTGTGATTGTCGGCATTGCCTGGTTACCAACCAGCGGTGCGCTCACCGTGTTGCGTACATTGAGGATTTTGCGGGTTCTGCGCCTGATCTCGGTTGTGCCGCAGATGCGGCGGGTGGTCTCAGCCATCGGCTACTCGATCCCCGGCATGGTATCGGTGGTGGGCGTGCTTGGCCTGATCTTTTATGTGGCGGCTGTTTTAGCGACAAAATTGTTTGGCGTTCATCCAGACCCAAATATGCAGGAATGGTTTGGCACCATCAGCGCGTCTGCATACACATTATTTCAAATTATGACACTCGAAAGCTGGTCAATGGGCGTGGTCAGGCCGACGATGACTTTGTTCCCATGGGCCTGGTCATTTTTTCTGCCATTTATCATCATTACCAGCTTTGCTGTTTTGAATTTTTTCATCGGCATCATTGTTGATTCAATGCAAACCGCGCAAAAGCTTGAAGCCGAAGCTCTCGGGCAGGATGATGACGCCCCGGTGACCCAGCGCGATCTGCAGAAACTACATGCCAAGCTTGATGAAATTTCCAATGAACTCGCCGCCGTTAAACGCGCCGCCGGCAAGCAGGCACAGATGCGGTCAGAGCCGAAAAATTAATCCGCATCTTACGCGATCGCAGGCGGTTTTTTTGACCATTTTCTGAAAAAAACTGACCATCGCATTTCCAGAGGCATCAAACGGAACAGTGACGCCAGAGATTCAAGTGACGCCAGAGATTCACTTGCACCTATTCATCGATTTGAGACATACTTTCAATCATTGATAGATGAATTTACAGGATTTTATTTCGATTTGTTCTTTTGATCAAATCACCGGAGATAGCGATGACCCGCCCCTACCACGACCTCCACCAACATATTGCAATCTTGCGTGAACGTGATTTGCTTATAGAAGTCGATATACCGATTGATAAAGACAGTGAGATGCATCCGCTGGTCCGCTGGCAATTTCAAGGTGGCATGAAAGAGTCTGAGCGCAAGGCATTTCTCTTTACCAATATTCATGATGGCCGGGGCCGCAAATATGAGACACCCGTTCTGGTTGGCGGGCTGGCAGCTAATCGTGAAATATACAGTGTGGGCATGTGTTGCCCCATTGATGACGTCCAGCAGAAATGGGAACAGGCGATCAGCAACCCGATCCCGCCAAAATTCATCGACAACGCCCTGTGCCATGAAATTGTCGAGACTGGGGAAAGTCTGACCAAAGAAGGCGGCGGTCTTGACGCGCTGCCAATCCCTGTATCGACCCCCGGCTTTGACAGCGCGCCGACCTTGAGCGCTGGTAATGTCATCACAAAAGATCCAGACACTTCAGTTCAAAATATGGGAACATACAGATGCGCGCTAAAAGCGCCCGACCGGCTTGTTATGCGCATGGCAACACGTGTTGGTGGTGCCGGTGGTTTCCAGCATTATCAGAAACATCAGGAGCTTGGCATCAAGGAAATGCCTGTTGCCATTGTTCTGGGCTGTCCACCGATCGTCGCCTTCATGGGCCCGCAAAAACTGCCATTGGGCGTCGATGAATTTACCGTTGCCGGCGGCCTTGCCAATGCACCGATTCATGTAACAAAAGCCAAAACAGTTGATCTGACCATTCCCGCAGAGGCTGAAATTATTATTGAGGGGTTTATTGACACAACAAAAGTCGAACCTGAGGGGCCTTTTGGCGAGTCACATGGGCATATCGCGCTCGAAGAATACAATATGCCAATGCGTATAACCGCAATAACACGGCGAAAAAAAGCCGTCGTGCCATCATATATCAGCCAGGTCGCCCCAAGCGAGTCAAGCATGATAAAGCGGGTTGCCTATGAGCCACTATTCCTCAAACATCTGCGGGATGAATGCAACATTAAAGGCGTCAAAAAGGTATCTCTGCACGAGCCACTTACCGGATTACTGCGCGTCACTGTGGTGACTTGTGAAGAAAATATGCCGCACACAGAAATTTGGCGTTCGCTCTATAATGCCGCCTTTTTTAAAGGGGATTGCAGCAAAATATGTATCGCGGTGAACGAAGATATTGATGTGGATAATGCTGATGCGCTTTTATGGGCGATCTCGTATCGTTCCAACCCCGTTAAAGACATAAAAACCGTTGATTTTCGCGGACAGGGCCATGGGCCGAAACGCGAGCATAGCGGTGAAGAAGATTCATCTTTATTAATCGACGCGACAATGAAATCACAAATGCCGCCATTGGCGCTGCCAGCGAAACAACATATGCAGCGGGCGATGGAAATCTGGCAAGAGCTTGGACTGCCAAAACTCAACGTAAAAAGCCCGTGGCATGGCTATTCTTTGGGCGCCTGGCACGAAATATGGGATGCCGCTGGCCAGCGCGCCGCGGCTGGAGAATATTTGGAAAACGGGCGTATCTCAGCCAAGCTTGCGGTCGAGGGGTTAAAGCCAGAGACCAAGGTCGATCCGGATGGTTCGAAAGCCTCTGGTGATGAGGCAACTTAGCCTGCGGCTTTTCAATCCATCTATCGTCATTAACTTATTAACAAGAAAGGCCAAAATATGCGGCGAATCATCATTGCTATAACGGGCGCGTCTGGTGTCATTTATGGCATTCGCGCGTTACAAATCCTTGCTGAAATTGACGATGTTGAAACCCACGCGATCATCACACGCTCGGCTTATCGTACCGCGCTGTCTGAGGTTGATCTGAACGGAGAACAGCTGCGCAGTCTGGCTGATTATGTTCATAGCAACGATGATATTGGCGCATCGATTTCATCTGGTTCCTTTAAGACCGAAGGCATGTTGGTTGCGCCCTGCTCGATAAAAACCTTAAGCGGTATCGCCAACTGCTTTAATGGAGAGCTCACAGCGCGCGCTGCTGATGTCTGCCTTAAAGAACGGCGGCGCGTTGTTTTGATGTTACGTGAAACGCCCTTGCATGCAGGCCATATCCGCTTAATGGCCGAGGCCACGCAGAATGGCGCCATCATCATGCCGCCGGTACCCGGCTTTTACACCCGGCCAGAAACGATTGACGATATTGTCACGCAATCGGTTGGCCGGGCTCTCGATTTGTTCGATTTTGACCTTGATCTGGTGAAACGCTGGTCTGGCAAATCTTCAAAACGATCTAATAATGATACATCTGATCTGCCAAAAAACTGATTTTTGATGATGTGGGGGCATCTGCGGCCACCTGACTGTAATGCTCGACAACCATCGTCAGGACTGAGGTAAGCTGGTCAATGCTGCAGGCGGCTTGCTGCATCGGTAATTCTGTGACCAGATCCTGCATCAGATCAATTTGAATCCGTTCAGCACCAAGCTCCATTGATTTAATCTCGGTGCGGAAAGCCTCGGTTGTGGTGCGGCTGATCATTTCATGACCCTGTTTCAATTGCGTTCGAATCAGTCGCAGCGGTTGAACAATGTCTTTTTGCCATGGGGTGCAGATATCGCATAACCACGCCAGCGCGGTTTTGTCGAAACGCCTGCCTGTCAGTGATGCGTAGCCGGCACAAAAAAACAACGGCACATCAATGTGAGCGCTATGTTGCAATTCCAGACATGCCGCGGCGACACCTGATTTGCGATAAACCGCGATTGTGTAATCCCACAACGGAACAGTGTGGGATTCAGTTACAAGCGGGCGGCGCCCGGTATTTTTTTCATTCTGAACCATCATGCAAACCGGGCAAATCAAAGGCTTTGATGGTCATCGAAATCAGCGCGTAATATCCAAGCACCCCGACCAGATCAACGGTTGCGTCAGCGCCAAGACATGCAATCGTGCGATCAAATGTTTCATCGCTCACTGCCCGCGTCATATTGAGCTCGCGCGCAAACGCATATACGACGGCTTCGTCCGTCTTGTCGAATTGCGGCGTTTCATCACTTTCCAAAGATGCAATAACCGCGGGCGTGATGCCACCAGCAAGCGCATGCGGCACATGCGCCTGCCATTCAAATGCAGCATCCCAGATACGCGCTGTCGTCAGGATAGCCAGCTCTGACAGGCGCGGCGGCAATGCCGAATCATAGCGGCAATATTGACCAAGCTCTTGCGCCTTGCTGGCAAGTTCCGGGCGATGCAACCAGACCGCCAACGGCCCCCGTACCTGACCGCGCGGGCCAGATACAATGGCATCATAAACCTGTTTTTGCCGGTCTGTCATCAAACCGGTATCCAGTGGCTTCAGCCGTGTCATAAAACTGTCTCTCTCGTTTGATGATAAAAATGAAGGCGCTATGGCGTCAGAATAATCTTGCCAATATGGTTGCTTGATTCCATCAGCCGATGCGCCTCAGCGGCTTGCGAAAACGGAAATACAGCACAGGTTTCAGTGCATATCTCGCCCGTTTCAAAAAGCGGCCACACATGCTGTTCCAATGCCCGGCATATTTTTGATTTATCGGCAATTGATCGCGGGCGCATGCGTGAACCGGTGATCGTCAGATGTCTGGCGTGAACATGTCCGAAATCCACCTCTGCTATTTTGCCAGCTGGCAGATTGATAATGACCAGTCGGCCGCCATGCGCCAGCAATGCCACTTCTTTTGGCAGATAGTCCCCGCCAACGATATCAACAATCACATCAATCCCCCGCCCATCCGTTTCGGTGCGGCAGACCTCATCAAATATTTGTTCACGGTAATTGATCACATGATCAGCGCCGAAGCGGCGCATTGCCGCGCATTTTTCTTCGGTTCGTGCGGTTGCAAACACCGTGGCCTGAAACGCTTTTGCCAGTTTTATCCCGGCATATCCGATACCGCTGGTGCCGCCCTGAATAAGAACCGTCTCGCCAGCCTGTAGCGCGCAACGATCGATCATATTGGCCCAAACCGTGCAAAAAATTTCAGGAATGCCCGCCGATTCAATCAGCGAAACATTTTTCGGAACAGCCATGCATTGCCCCTCGGGAGCCACAGCATATTCGGCATATCCGCCGCCAATCAGCAACGCACACACATGGTCACCAACGGCGAATCTGCGACAGCCCTGGCCCACAGCGACAATTTCCCCGGATACCTCAAGACCCATAATATCCGGTGCGCCCGGCGGCACCGGATATTTGCCCTGCCGCTCTTTCATATCCGCACCATTGACCCCGGCGGCGCTGACTTTTATCAGCACCTCTTCTGACTTCATCTGCGGCAAAGGGCGGGTCGCCAGCTGCAGGGTTTCAGGCCCGCCAACCGGTGATGCAATAATCACTTTCATTGAATCAGGCATAGTATCGGGCATAGCTTCGGGCACGCTACGCGTCATCAGATACGGGCTGCCAGACCGCCGGGTTCACCATATTGATCGGCGCCCCTTTATACCATGCGACCACTTGATCAAACACTTCGGAAAACTGCATCTCCAATTCCTCTTCGGTAACAAAACCAATATGGGGTGTTGCGATAACCCGCCGGTGGCACGCCAGTTTGTCATCACGCCAGAAAATAGGTTCCTCGTCAAACACATCAATTGCCGCTGCGCCGGGTCGGCCAGCATCAAGTGCCTGTAACAGAACGTCCGGGCCAAGCAATGCACTGCGTGACGTATTGACCAACAAAGCATCCTGTTTCATCTGTGCAAGATCAGCCGCGGTGATGATGCCGCGGGTTTCGGGCGTTAACCTGACATGTAGCGACACAATATCATTTTCGGCAAAAAAACCCGCACGGTCTTTGGCGATTCTGCGGCCATCAGCTTGCGCGCGTGCGCGACCATCAGCCGACCCCCACCATTCAACCTGCATACCAAAGGTTTCGGCATATTCGGCCACTCGTTTGGCAATACGCCCATAACCATAAAGCCCGAGACGCCGGCCAAACAAACCCTTTCCAACGCCCTGTTGCCACTTGCCATTTTGCAGATTTTGCATCTGGCCCGGTATATTTTTCATGGCGCTCATGATCAGCGCCCAACTATGTTCGGCGGCGGCATGCGATGGTGCATGCGACCGTTTGCCGGAACACACCAAAACGCCGTGATCCGAACAAGCATCAATATCAATATGCGGATATTTGCCAAATTGTGAGATCAGTTTTAAATTTGGCAGGCCCTCGAGAAATCGGCGGGTAATGCGCGACCGTTCGCGGATCAAAATCACCGCGTCAAATGCGGCCAGCTGGTCTGCGCGTGCTGCTGGGTCATCTACATGGTCGTTAAACACCGCGACATCCAAGCCATCAAGCTTGGCAAAACAGGGCAATGTCCGAAGCGCGTCCGACCAATCATCAATTATGGCAAGTTTCACCCGGCATCTCCGTCCCAGATTTTTCCGGGTATAAAGACCTGTCCTGCGGCCAGTTTTCTTGCGGTGCGGACAAGCCCGGCTGAATGATGGATAAATTCATTGTCGCGTATCTGATAATCGGTGATCACCTCCATGTTTCCCATTGGGTGGTTCAAAATCACATGGATCGGCGTCGCGCCTGACGACTGCATCAATGGATAGGCCACGGTGCCCGGTGTCAATGCACAGCTGGCAAGACACTGGCTGCCGGTAACAGCCAGCGTGGGGTGCGTTTTCCACGGCATAAAATAACGTACGGTCATGTGGTTAATGCGCTCATCTGCCGCCACCAATGCAAATTTTGGCGTTACAGATTGCGCACAATCACCCATGCCCATCTGCACCGCTGCCGCGAGCCGGATCTGCTCCATCCGTTCAAAAAACGCCCGATCCGTATCGAGTTGCTCGGCTGTCTCGTGACCGCTCAAGCCAAAATCCTCAGCCCGCGCGATAACCATTGGCATGGCGACATCCATACAGGTCACCTCAATTCCGTCAATGCTGTCGATCAAATTGCCGGTTGGCAGAAATGATCCGGTGGACGATCCGGCAACATTCAGAAAACACATCTCAACGGGTGCGGCGGTGCCCGGCACACCATCGATCTGCGAATCACCCTCATAAATGACCTGATCATTGTCGGTTCGCACCTTCACCACAACATGCGCGCCGGTATTGACCGCGCGTATTTTAATCTCGGTATAGGGAGCAGACACAGCAACCAGACCCATTTCGATCGCTGCCGGCCCGACGGCTGTTAACATATTGCCGCAGGTCGGTTTGTAATCAACAAGATGATCAGACACACTGACCTGCGCAAAAAGATAATCGATATCGGCCCAGTCGTCGGACGAGGGCGAGACAATCGCCACCTTTGTCGTTACCGAATTGCCACCACCAATACCATCAATATTCAAGGGGTGACCCGAGCCAACAGCCGCGATCAGAACCTCACTCAATTTATCGCGGTCTGCGGGTACGTCTTTAAGTTGAAAAAAGGGCCCCCGTGACGAGCCGCCTCGCATGAAAAGAAATGGAATCGCTGTTTGCATTTTTCACCCTTATTCGCTGCATGCCCATTTGCCCCAAGCCGGCATCACATCGCACAACAATTTTTTCAACAAAGCAACAATCCTTGCGACCCTCAACAACAAATTTTAATTTCTAAGCCTCTTTCATCACCATTTATTGATATGCTAGGTTGGTGTTCAATTTCCTTGTGGCAATGGCCGCCGAGGCCTATTCCAGCCATAATATATTTCCGGCCATGATCTATTTCAGGAGAATTCAATGAGCCCTCGTAACGATAGCGATAATAACCTTGGCCGATGTGGTGAACGCACCCCGCCGGCAAGCACCGCGCTGAGTGACTATCTGGTTCTTGATCTCACCAGAGTTAGATCCGGGCCAACTTGTGTGCGTCAACTTGCAGATTGGGGTGCAGATGTCATCAAGATTGAGGCACCGAGTGACAAGTCACAGATGGGCGGGCCCCGGGCCGGGCCGGATTTTCAGAATCTGCACCGCAATAAACGCAGCCTTACGCTCAATCTTAAATCTGACGAAGGCAAAAAAATATTCATGGAGCTGGCGCAAAAAGCTGACGTGATCGTTGAGAATTTCCGGCCCGACGTCAAACACCGGCTCGGCATTGATTATGACAGTCTGGCAAAGCACAATCCAGGGCTTGTCTATGCATCTATTTCTGGTTTTGGACAGGATGGGCCGCTGGCCGACAGACCCGGTTTTGACCAGATCGCGCAAGGCATGGGGGGGTTAATGTCGATTACCGGTGAACCCGGACAAGGCCCGATGCGCGTTGGCATCCCAATCGCTGATTTATGCGCCGGTCTGTTTGCCGCGCAAGCCGTGTTCATCGCTTTGCTGGAACGGGTGAAATCCGGCAAGGGGCAATGGGTGCAAACCTCTTTGCTGCAAGCACAGGCCTTTATGCTGGATTTTCAGGCCGCACGATATCTGATGGATGGTGATGTGCCGAAACAGGCTGGAAATAATCATCCGACATCGATTCCCACCGGGGTTTTTACGACAAGCGACGGATATATCAACATGGCTGTTGCGGGTGAACTCATCTGGCAACGGCTTGCTGAAACGCTGGAGAAACCTGAATGGTGCGATGATGAACGTTTCTCGGTAAATGAAGCGCGGTCAAAGAATCGTGACATTCTGAATGCTGAGATTGAAAAAATTACCAAGACACAAACTTCGGCCTATTGGGTTTCAACATTAAATCAGGCGGGGGTGCCGGCTGGTGACATTAATGATATTGGTCAGGTTTTTGAAAGCCCGCAAATCCAGCATTTGGGTTTGGTACAGCCAGTGACCAGCCATGAGCGAGGCGACACCCAGCTTGTCGGGCAGCCGATCAGCATGAGTCGCACACCCAGCCAGATCGCAGCACCACCGCCATTGGCTGGTGGCGACGCTGATAACATTCTGAAATCACTTGGTTACAGCGACAGCGATATAGACAAGCTGCGTGCATCAAAAGCCATCTAGCTTGTTTGCTTGGTAAGCCAGGCCATGTTACGTTTACCCATGTGGTGATTATCCATGTGACGATTACCTTTTCGTATTGGGCAATCGTTGGTTCGCCGGTTTTTGGCACCCGTTTCGGCATATATGAAATCATTGAAAATCTCGCGTAAATGAACACAATTCATGGTTGACATATCACCGTCCGTCCAACAAAGTTGCAACTTTGAATTTAAAACGCTGCTTTTCTGCGGCATTATCAAATAATAAATCGCGGAGGAATAAAATGAAATTGACTAAAAAATTCGCTATCGGCGTTGCCGCTGCTGCGGCATTAAGCGCAGGTTCAGCACTCGCTGCTTATCCGGAAAAGCCAATCAAAATAATGGTCGGTTTTTCTGCCGGTGGTGGTACTGATACCACAGCACGAGGCTTCGCATCTTACATGCACGAGGCACCAAGCCTGGGTGGCACACCTGGTTACATTGTGAATTTGCCCGGCGCATCAGGTCAAAAAGCGGCAAAAGCCGTGCTTAACGAAAAGGCCGATGGGCACACGCTTTACATCATCAACATCGGCACATTTATTGTCGGTGAGTTGGCCAAAGGCGCAGACGCACCATATAGTGTCAGAAATGATTGGGATAACCTTGGATGCATGTCACAGCTGGTAACATCGCTGCAAGTTCATACTTCGCACCCGGCGAAGAATATGGCCGAATTTATTGCCCACACAAAGGCTTCAGGCGGCGTCCACACATGGGGCACTTCTGGTGCAACAACAATGCACTCCGGAATTGGCCATCTGTTCTTTGATACCTACGGCATCCCACATAAAAAAGTGCCTTTCAAAGGTGGTTCAAAAGCCCGTGCGGCGCTTGTCTCACAATCTGTTGAGTCAGTATTTGGCGGCAACAACACCATTGCCGGATTTGAAGACACACTCCGTCCGCTGGCAACAGCAGGCGCTGAGAGAGATCCAACAATGAAAGATCTGCCAACCTTTAAAGAGCAGGGCATGGATGGGGCAGATTTCACTGGTCTCTATTGTGTGTTTGCGCCAAAGGGTGTTTCAGACGAAG
>Ga0181556_1005116_pt1 | contig 10341 bp, 10 predicted proteins | sample 011ome_14_FD_148651 | JGI IMG/M metagenome (GOLD analysis project Ga0181556, IMG submission 148651) | Coastal salt marsh microbial communities from the Groves Creek Marsh, Skidaway Island, Georgia - 011505AT metaG (spades assembly) | ecosystem: Environmental > Aquatic > Marine > Intertidal zone... | reverse complement strand
GTCCCGCTGCTCCCCGCGTCGATCACGGCGACATAGGAGGTGTCCTCGGCACTGCTCGCGCTGGGCAGCGCCATGAGACCGAGGGTTGCCGCGAGGAGACAGGCGAGGGCGAAACGGAATGCCGGCATTGCGTGAGCGTAGGGCGTCGGACTCTAGGGACGCGAGATCGCGTCGAGATCCGCGATGTCGGCCTGCGTGAGCGTGATCGAGGTGCTGGCGATAAGTGCGGGCAATTGTTCAACGCGCGACACGGAGGCGATCGGAGCGACGACGGTCGGGCGGGTGAGCAGCCACGCCAGGGCGACGGTCGCGGGCTCGATGCCGTGACGAGCTGCCACGGCGCGCACGACATCGAGAGTTGCGTCGTTGCGCGGAGTCTGGAAGCGGCTCACGGAGTCTGCGCGCGCTGCCTGCCCGGGGGTGCCGGCGTACTTGCCCGTGAGGAAGCCCGCGGCGAGCGGCCAGTAGGGCAGGGAGCCGAGACCCTCGCGCGCGCACAGATCTTGGACCGGGCCCTCGAACTCCTCCCGCTCGACCAGGCTGTAGTGCGGCTGCAGTGCGCAGAAGCGGGGCAGGCCCATGTCGTCGGCTATGCGCAGCGCCTCGTCGAGTCGATCGGCCGTGTAGTTGGAGGCGGCGATCGCGCGGACCTTGCCCGCGGCCACGAGTTCGCCGAGGGCTCGGAGTGTCTCCTCGAGCGGGGTCTCGGGGTCGTCCGCGTGGCAGTAGTAGAGGTCGATGTAGTCGGTGTCGAGTCGCCGCAGGGAGTCCTCGGCCCCGCGGATGACCTGCGCGTAGGAGAGTCCGTGATTGCCCGGGAACTTGCCGACCTTGGTGCAGACGACCGTCTCCGAGCGATTGCCGCGTGCGGCCATCCAGCGACCGAGGATCTGCTCCGACTCCCCTCCCGAGCAGCCGGGAGCCCAGTAGGGATACGCGTCGGCTACGTCGACTGCATTGCCGCCCGCGGCGACGTACGCGTCGAGGATGTCGAACGACGTGTCCTGGTCCGCGGTCCAGCCGAAGACGTTGCCGCCCAGGACGAGCGGAGAGAGCTCGAGCGCGGATGAGCCGAGTGGGCTACGTGGCATCGGGGAGGAGGATCGCATCGCCCCAGGTTAGGCAGCCGGGGAGTGGGGGACGCCCCCGACGGGGTACCCTCAGCACTGCTCTGGTGACAGGGCGACGCGCGAGTGGCGGAATAGGCAGACGCGCACGGTTCAGGTCCGTGTGCCCGAAAGGGTGTGGGGGTTCAACTCCCCCCTCGCGCACCCAAGCAGTCAGTCGCCCTGACTTCCTCGGATCAGGGCGCGAGGGCGATCGGGTTGGAGATGACTGCGCCGTCGGTGGACCTGATCGTGAGGGAGACCTTCTTGCCCGTGCGTCGTTCCCAGGTGAACGTGCCGTCCAGGGAGACCAGAATCGAAGCGGTGCCCTCGATGGCGTAGGCCTGACCGGGGAATCTCAACCACGGACGCAGAATGGCTCCTATGCCGAATCCGGTGGTGGACCCGGTGACGATGATGCCGGGCTTTCCGCGGACGTCCCCTCGCGTCCCGGTGATGGTGATCGACAACTCCTCGGTGGCCCTCGGTGTGAAGGGGCGGCTGGGTGCCGAGTCGGGGCCCCAGCCGGCTCCGTTCAAGGCGCGCACGCTAGCGGTGTACTCGTTGCCGTTCCCCAGGCCCGTGATCTGGCAAGTCAAGGTGGGTGCCATTGCGAGGCAGGACTTCCCGCCGGGGGACACCTGCACCTCGTAGCTGGTGACAGGGAAGGAGCCTGTGAATGCGGGCGCTCTCCAGGTGATGCTCGCCGTGCCATCTCCTGCATCTCCCGCGACATCCAAGGGCGCCGAGGGTGGAAACACAGGCGCCGGAGAGGGCGGAGTCGGATCCGGAGCGGGATCGGCAAAGGTGAACTGGCCTGCGGATGCGGTCAGGCCACCGTTGAAGGTCGCGACGACGTCGACGGTCCCGACTCCGGAGGGCGGTGCGGTTACCGTCCACTGGAACTTGCCGGCGACCTTCCCTGCGTAGGAGGGGGCCACAGCGTCGTTGCCGAACATGACCGACACAACTGTGCTGTCGTCCAATTGGGGATACGCAGCTGCCTGCGGCACATCGACACTCAGCGTGACCGGGCTCCCGGCTGGGCCGGACGGCGTGAGCGACGGGGTCACCCGCGCGATCACCGACACGGTGCCGCGCGTCTCGTAGTGGGTGACATAGACCATGCCTGAGTCATCCACCGCTACGCCCCGAGGCTTTGATCCGACAGAGACCGTGAACGAGTCATCTAGCAGGTGACCGTTGATCACCGAGATGCTGTTGGATCCGTCGTTGGCGGTGTAGACAGTGTCGTCGGCCTGGTCCACCGCCACGCCGTAGGGATAGAGACCGACAGGAATGGTGTCCTCCACGGTGCCCGTTCGGCCGTTGATCACCCATATCTCACTCGAGTTGTTGTTGGGAGAGTAGACGGTGTCGTCCTCTTGATTGATCGCGACGCCAAACGCTGCTCCGCCGCCCACAATGGTCGTCACTGCACGCGTTTGCCCATCGGCCATCCATACTTTGCCCGGGGAGTAGTTGGCTCCGTAAACCGTGTCGTCGGCATCGTCCACGACGAGGTCTTGGGGACGAGCACCGACTGAGGTGATGGTGTCGTCGGTGCGCACACCTGTGCGGCCGTTGATTACCGACACATTGCCAGAGTAGGAGTTCGCCGCATAGACCGTGTCGTCGTCCTGATCCACGGCTACGCCGTAGGGCGCATCGCCGACTGCGATCGTGTCGTCAAGCATGCGGGTGCGGCCGTTGATTACCGACACGTTGTCCGAGCCTGCATTCGCCACGTACACGGTGTCGTCCGCCTGGTTCACTGCCACGTCGGTGGCACCGGCGCCGACAGCGATGGTGTCGTCCACCATGCCAGTTCGGCCGTTGATCACGGAGACTGTCCCTGAGCCGCCGTTGGTGACGTAGATGGTGTCGTCTGCCTGATTCACATCGACCCCGGAGGGTCGGACGCCGACCGGAATGGCCTTGATCACAGCTAGGGTGGTCGCTGGCTCCGGGGCGCTGCCGTTGGCCGACGCGCTCCCGGCCCACGGAAGCGAGGCAGCCACCAGAACGACTATGGCTCCGATGACTACTCTCTGCACACGCGAGGGGCGGGAGCCGTCCCGCTGGGCCGCCTCAGTGAGCACTCGCACGCCTCCCGGGAAACCGACATCCATTGGAGGACAGACGCTAACCGCTCTGTAAACCCGAGGACACTGCTTCCCGTACCTTGGTCACAGAGATATGCCGCGCCGCCGACAAGCGACGGCGTGGCCTAGGGGCCGGGTCGCCGATCGGTCGGTCGTGGCCACCCCGGAGAGCTCACCCGATTCCGGTGGCACACTGACGAGGTCAGTCGCCTGTACCGAGGTGTTGAAGGAGGCGGACATGGGACTGGATCGAGACCAGCTTGTCGACGTCCTCGGAGGATTCGACCCAGCCGAGTACGAGGCCGAAGTTGCTGAACGCTGGGGCCAGACCGACGCCTATCGCGAGTCGGCCAGGCGGACGGGCTCCTACTCCCGGGACGACTGGGAGCGCATCACTGCTGAGGTCGAGGCGATCGAGGCAGGCTTCGCAGAGTGCCTGATCGCGGGTGAGTCGCCGGACAGCGCGCAGGTGAAGGACCTGGCTGAGCGCCACCGCCTGCACATCGACTCGGCGTACTACCCGTGCTCCCATGACATGCAGTGCATGTTGGCCGACATGTACGTCGCGGACGAGAGATTCGCGAGGCACTACGACGACCGAGCGCCTGGCCTCGCGAATTACGTGCGCGAAGCCATCCTCGCCAACGCCATCGACCGCGCATAGGCCGATCGGGCCCGCTCCTCCACTGATTTGGCCGTAGGGTCGCCCCGTGCAGGGCACCGTGCGGGGTTCGATGGCCGGGATAGTGGTCACGGCGTTCCTGGCCATGGCGTCTACGAGTGTCACGTTGTCGAGCTTCGAGTTCGTCCTCGTGGACATGCAGCTCGATCTCGGCTTCTCCACGGACGACGCCAACTCGCTCGCCTATGTGCCGGCCGCCGCGTCCCTGCTCGTGGTCTTCATCGCGGGATCGCTTGCGGACCGGTGGGGTCCCCGTCGCCTCCTGCTCCTGGCCGGCACGCTCTTCACCGCGGGTGCCGTGCTCGTGGGATTCGCGCCGAACACCACCTGGGTGGTGCTGGGCCGGATCCTCGACGGCGTCGGAGGAGTCACGATGGCGATCGTGGGACTCTCCGTGGTCAACGCGACGGTCACCGCACCGCGTCAGCGTGCGCAGGTCTTCGGCATCTACGCAGCCGTGACGCCCGCCGTCTTCATGCTGGCCCCACCGGTCTCGGCACTCATCGTCGAGTCCGCAGGCTGGCGCGCGGGGGTGATCCCGTGGGTGCTCCTGGGCTTGACCATGCTTGCTGCGACGGTGCGCTACATGCCGACGCGAGTCTCCCGCGGCGGAGGCGAGCTGGTGACTCCGTTGCTCGCGGGTCTCGTGCTGGCCGGCATCGCCCTCGGCGTGACGAGCCTGCCCACCAACCGCGACTTCGCGGGGGCGGCCGTCTGCATCGCGGTCATCTCGCTGGTGATACTCATCGTCGCCCTGCGCCGGATGACGTCGCCCGCGCTCGACCTGGGGTGGTGCCGCGGTCGAGGCATGCTCCTGCTGCTCGTGGCGCTGGCCGTGACCTCGATGCCCAATCTCTTCTTCTACACCAACCTCATGTTGCAGTACCGATACCAGGTACCCCTCGTCTTCATCGCTCTGCTGCTCATCGTGCCCCAGGCATGCGCCGTCGCCGGCGGACTGTTGTCAGGTCCGGTCAGTGCACGGATTGGACCCCCACGCGCTGCCGCTGCAGCGCTCGCGGTGAGTGCGGTGACCTGCTTGGGCACGCTCGTCGTGACGGCCCAGTCACCCATTTGGGTGCCTGTCCTCGCTCTCACGCTGAGCGCCGCTCCCATCGCCTTCGCAGTGGGGCCGATGACGGACACCCTGCTCTCGCGCGCGCCCGCGGAGTCCTCAGGCGCGGCATCGTCGATGCGCAAGGCGACCTGGACGCTGGGTGGCGTGTTCGGCGGAGCACTCGTCGGAGCCCTCAGCTTCGGGGCGTTCCAGACACGACTCACCTCGGTGCTCGAAGCGGACGGAGTGTCCTTCGCCGAGGCGGAACTCCTGGCACGCGAGATCCGGGATGGCGCTGTCGTCGACCAACTCGCGGCACGGCTGTCGGACCCGATCGCGCGCGAGGCCCTCATCTCCAAGGGCCCTGCGCTGCTTGATGCGCAGTCCTACTCATTCGCCGTCATGGGCGTGGTGTCCGCGACGATCTACGCCGCGGCCACGGTGCTCATGGTCCTGTACATCAGGCGCATGAAATCCGGGACCTAGCGCTAGCGCGCCAAGTACCCGCCGTCCACCGCGAGCTCGCAGCCCGTGACGAAGGCGGCGTCGTCGCTGGCCAGGTAGGCCACCGCGGCCGCGATCTCCTCGGGCTTGCCGAGCCGTCCCATGGGTGTCAGGTCGAGCATGACCTGTTCGAAGGGCGTGCCTTTGGTGTCCTTGAGGATCGGGGTATCGATGAATCCCGGATGCACAGAGTTGACGCGCACCTCCTGCTGGGCCCAGAGGAGGGCGACGTTCTTGGTCATCGTGCGCACCGCGCCCTTAGCGGCGTGGTACGCCGGCGATGTGCCAAAACCGCCCGAGATCCCGAAGATCGACGAGATGTTGATGACGCTCCCGTGACCGGATGCCTTCAAGTGTGGCGAGGCGAGCTTCATGCCGAGGTAGACGCTCGTCTGGTCGATCGCGATCGTGCGATCCCAGTCTTCGATCGGCGCCTCGTCGATGTTGAGCAGGTCACCCATGCCGGCATTGTTGACAAGGATGTCGAGCGCCGAGTACGCCGCCACCGTGTCGTCGATGACTCGCTGCCAGTCCTCTGCCTTGGTCACGTCGTGATGCATGAACTTCGCCGTGTAGCCGTCGGCGCTGAGCTCGGCGGCAGTTGCCTCACCAGCGGTGTCGTTGATGTCAGTGATGACGACGTTGGCACCTTCGGACGCGAGGCGACGAGCCGTCGCCTTGCCGATGCCGCTCGCGGCTCCTGTGACGATGGCTGTCCGACCCGTTAGTCGCTGCATGGTGGTCCCCCTTCGTAGTGGTGACACTTCGACCGTAAGTCGCGTCGCAGGTCAACCGCCAGGGTCGTTGGTCACCACGTGAGCAGTGACCACGGTCACTCGGGATCCTGTGACCTGCAACGCCGGGTCGGCGTCCGTAGGTCGGTACCCTCCCCCTGTGCCGACCAGCCCCGACCGTGCCGCCCACTTCCCGGCTGTCGAGAAGCGCTACGGCAAGCCGATGTCCTATTGGTTTGCTCAGATGAAGAAGGTCGACGGGCAGAAGTACGCCGACCAGATGGCCTTCCTTCAGGAGCAGCACGGATTCAGCCGCGCGCACGCGAATGCACTCGTCCTCTACCTCAAGGGGTCCACAAGCTCGCGTCGCTACGAGACCTTCGACGAGTACCTGATGACCCTGGACGAGACCAAGGCCACGACCATGCGCGCGATCTTTGCTGCCCTTACCGCGAAGTTCCGCAAGGCCGAGGTGGTCATCGCCTGGAACCAGCCGATGCTCAAGCAGGATGGTCGCTACCTCTTCGGCGCCAGCGCGCAGAAGGCACACATCCTCATCGCCCCCTTCGACGCCGAGATCATCGATGAGATGCGCCCCCGCCTTGAGGGGTACCAGGTCAACAAGAAGACCGTCCGGGTACCGGTGGACTGGAAGGTCGACAAGAAGCTGCTCGTGGACATGGTGGCCGCCCAGTTCAACTGATGCCCGGGCGATAACGCTCTCTCGGATCGGTCGTCGACGGTCGACTCGATGGTCTCAGTGCTCCTAGCGTGGCCACCATGGTGTCTGGATTCCGTCTCCTCGTATCTGGCGCGGCTGCCGCCGCACTGCTGCTTCCTGCCGTGGCCGCCGGACCAGCTGCTGCGGTCACGCCATCGAACCCGACTGCCAGCCTGTCCGCCGCGAGTAGTGCCATCGAGGCGAGCGCACGCAAGGCCAAGCGCCCCAAGGGCATGTCGGATCAGCGCCTGCGGACGCTCATCGAGCAGTCCTTCCGGGGCATCTACTCCTCTGTCCGCGACTGTGACAACGATCCCAACTGCACCGTGACCTTCACCTGGAGCAAGATTCAGTGGCGAGGTAGCGCACGACACTGCATCGCCGGCCAGAACTATGGCAAGTGCGAGAGGTGGGCGACAGCGTTCGTCGCGCGGACCGATCTGCTCGTGACGGAGACCGAGAAACCTGATTGGGAAGGGAAACTCGATATCTCCATGAGCCAGTTCGGATACTGGAACAACGGCCTGAAGCGCACCACATACACCGACGGCTACGGCACGAGTCAAGCGTGGTGTGAGCCTGTGGCGGGATGCGGCAAGAGCCTGCTCGTCTGGCAGGACGAGTTCAAGGACTGGTTCTACTCCTTCTCCAACATCGGAGACTGCTGCTCGGCTGTGCGCCTCACGTAGCAAAAACGTGGTTCATCGCGTGCGGTCGCGCAACTTCATGCCGTCGCGGGCTCGATCGCCGGACCGGCCCCGACTGTCCAGGCGCGGGGCAAGTAGGGATCAGGTCGAGAGGCAGCGCATCGGGCTTCGCCGTGCTTGACTCCTCGTGTGCAGGGGGAGCACGACCCGACGACACGCGACCTCGTGAAGGGCGCGCGGGATGAGCTGCTGTCCGTGGGGCAGGCGGCCTTCACCATGGACGCTGTCGCCCGCAGATCGTTCTATTCCGCAGGTGCTCTCTACGAGCGCTGGCCCGATCGCGCAGACCTGCTGGCCGACGTAGCGCGCACGGTGCAGGTCGACCTCGAGCGCGAGCTCGACGGACTCTCCGATGCGGCCACGGCGATCACCTGGGCCCTAGAGGAGGGGGGCCAACTGCTCGCGCTCGTCGGCGAGGTCCTGCTCGCAGGTCACTCGATGGCACCCGTGCGTCCCCTGGCCATCGACATGTAGCACACGCTCCGAGACGGACTCGCGCAACACCTGCCCGAGGGGACGTCGTGGTACGTCGCTTTCTTGGCGATCGGCGGCGCACTGCTTGGCGAGATCGGACTGCCCGGCCCTACTCCGCCGACGGGTCGCACGACATGGCTTGTCGACACGTGCGATGTCGAGACGGAGCAGCGACACGTTCCACGTTCGGGCAGCGAAGCAGCAGGTGGCGCCGTACCCGCGGTGCCACCGCCGGCGCGCTCGGATCCCACGGCCGTGGCTCTCATCGAGGCCGCCCAGAAGCTGCTGGCGGAGCACGGTGTCCAGGGAATCTCCACGCGACGCGTCTCCGCTGCGGCCGGGGTGACCACCGGCGCGATCTACCGTCGGTACGACGGCAAGGCAGCGCTGCTCGCCGATGTGCTTCTGGCCGCGCTCGCACCGGATCGCTATGCCTGGACCTGGGAGTTGGTAGCTGCGTTGGCGAGCGATGACCCCTACTGGGGGGCTGCCGATGTGATGACCGAGCAATTGCTCGCGGCCGCACGGGACACCGCGTCACAGCGCGTGCTCCTCCACATTGGCGTGGCGGCCCGCAATGACCCGGCGCTGCGCACCCAGGTGCAGGAGCGGGTGCTGATCGCGCACCGGGCACGTCGCGACATGTTCGCCAGGCTCATTGCCGCCGGCGTGATGCGTGATGATGTCGATCCCGCGGTGCTCGCCTGGGGCTTCCAGTCCGAACCGGTCGGCGTCCGCGCCCTGCTCCCCCTCGGCATCCCCTTGGATACCGGGGCCATCGCCTCCTCCATGCGGGCGATCCTCACGGCGGCTGCGGCCTGATCCGACTGAGGAGATCCAGACTCCGGACTTCCGGAGTCTGGATCTCCTCAGTCACCGGGCTAAGGGACGCTGGGGTCATGCAGCGCCGGATCCTGGTCGTCGAAGACGATGGCTTCACCTCAGGATTGATCTGCGCCGCCCTCCAGTCCGCCGGCTTCGACGTGCGGGCCGCGTCCACCGCGGTGCAAGCCCGTCGGGAGGTGGCCTCCTTCGATCCCGATGCCGCCGTCATCGATCTGGACCTGGGCGCAGGAGCCAATGGAGTAGACCTCGCGCACGTGCTGCATCACCAGCATCCAGGGACCGCGCTCCTGGTCCTCACGAAGCTGCCGGATCTGCGCGCGGCCGGATACACGGTGTCCGACCTGCCTCCCACGTGCGGCTATCTGCGCAAGGAGGCGGTGACCGACGCGCAGCAGTTGGTGGCCTCGGTCGAGCGTGCACTCGCAGACCAGGTTGAGCGGATGAGTCGCGAGCTCGAGCAGGAGAACCCCCTCGCGCAGCTCACGCAGACGCAGTTCGCCGTCCTGCGCTTGGTCGCGCAGGGATACACGACGCCGACCATCGCCGAGATGCGAGGCACGACGACCAGTGCAGTCGAGAAGGTCCTGGGCAGCATCTACGAGGCGCTCAACATCTCCAAGGATGAGGGCATCAGCCCGAGGTCCGAGGCCATGCGGATCTTCGTCCAGTACGCGGGCCTCCCCCCGCGCACCTAATCCGGATTAGGGTCCCTGTGTGACCTTCCTGTTACGTGGCACGAGCGCGGCGCTCGTCAGCTGGCCGGTCTTCCTCTTCGCGGTGGTGGGGAGCACGCAGCTCAGCCTTCTCGGTGTCGGGCGCAGTGCGACCGGGCATCCCGCGGGTCTCGCCCTGGCAGGTGCAGTGGGAGGTGTCGCGGCGTACCTCATCGTGGCTGCGGCGTGGTGGGCGCTCCTGCGACGGCTTCCACCCCGTCCACGGGTCTTCCCCGCGCTCGTGGTGCTCATCTGCGGTGGCATCGCCAGGGGTGCAGCTGTCCAAGGCGTCCTGCTCGCGATGGGGTACGTCGAGGGAGCCACCTCGACACTCACCTTGCGGCTGGCCACGAGTGCCATCACGGGTCTCATGACCTTCCTCGTCGCAGCGGCGGGTGTGCAGGCGGTCCGCGACTACCGAGCCTCGACCGCACTCCTCATGATGGAGCGTCAACGCCTCACGGTTCTCCTGGAGACCTCGACCGAAGGAATCGAGACCCGACAGGCTGACGCGCTGGAGCAGGTGCGAGCGCGACTCGACGACAGCCTCCGCGAGTTCGCTGTCGACTCGGCCCCGTCAGCCGTGGCGTCCCTCGAGTCGCTCGCCGGCGACATCGTGCGTCCGCTGAGTCACTCCCTCGCGCGCGATGTGCCGGAGTGGCAATCGGACGCGATTCGTGACACGCACAAGT
>Ga0181556_1005108_pt1 | contig 10351 bp, 8 predicted proteins | sample 011ome_14_FD_148651 | JGI IMG/M metagenome (GOLD analysis project Ga0181556, IMG submission 148651) | Coastal salt marsh microbial communities from the Groves Creek Marsh, Skidaway Island, Georgia - 011505AT metaG (spades assembly) | ecosystem: Environmental > Aquatic > Marine > Intertidal zone >... | reverse complement strand
TCAGACGCTTAAGCAACACGTTGAAGGGGATTTGAATGGGCAGCGGATCAACGCCGCCTCCATAGACAACACCCGGCACCATGCCATCGCGCCGCGCCTGACGAGCGGCGCCCTTGCCTGTCCCCGTGCGTGGCAAAACTTCAAGATTTGGAATCTCTCCAGCCATAATTCTCTCCATAATAAATGCAAGGGGCCCCTCCAAGGCTGTGACCCCAATGAAGCCGCGCGTATAAACCAGTTATTTACGGTTTAAAAGGCCAAAATACAGAATTATGCAGTCGCCCCGGCGGGGTCTTGGCGTTAAAAGGAAACGCCGGTTTTATTCCCAATCCCCCGCAAACCCTTTCGGGATCAACAAGGTGTTGCGATTTAGATCCTGAACCCGTTTATGGCCGCATAGCGCCATGGAAATATCGAGCTCTTTGTGAATGAGCTCAAGGCTTTTGCGCACGCCTTCTTGGCCCATTGCCCCAAGCCCATAAATATGCGAGCGCCCGATATAGGTGCCTTTCGCACCAAGCGCTAAGGCTTTCAGAACATCTTGGCCAGAGCGGATGCCACCATCCATATGCACTTCAATCTTATCGCCCACCGCTTCAACAATGCCCGGAAGCGCCTTGATCGAGCTTAGCGCGCCATCCAATTGCCGCCCGCCATGGTTGGAGACGATAATCGCATCCGCACCAACTTTCAGGGCCATCTTGGCATCTTCTTGATCTAAAATGCCTTTTAAAATGACTTTGCCGCCCCAGACATCCTTTAAACGGGCCACCTTGTTCCAATCAAGCGCCGGATCAAATTGTTCGGCTGTCCAAGAGGAGAGGCTGCTTGGATCGCTGACGCCTTTGGCATGGCCGACAATATTGCCAAAAAACCGCCGTTTTGTGCCCAGCATTTCTACGCCCCAGCCCCATTTTGTGGCCAAATTGGCAATCGATTTGGGTGTCAATTTGGGGGGGGCCGACAGCCCGTTGCGGATGTCTTTGTGACGCTGGCCCAAGATCTGTAAGTCCAGCGTTAGAACCAAGGCAGAGCAGTTTGCCGCGCGCGCCCGCTCGACCAAGCGATCATTAAAATCATTGTCCTTCAGCATGTAAAGCTGCATCCAAAAAGGCGCCTCAGTATGGGCTGCGACATCCTCGATTGAACAGATGGACATTGTGGATAAGGTGTAGGGCACGCCAAAGCTTTCGGCCGCCCGTGCGGCTTTTATTTCGCCATCGGCAGATTGCATTCCGGTCATACCAACCGGGGCCAAAGCCACCGGCATGGCAACCTGCTGCCCCACCATGGTGCTGGCGGTGCTGCGCCCTGTCATATCAACTGCAACCCGCTGGCGAAGTTTAAGCTGTTGAAAATCGGATACATTTTCACTAAACGTTTGCTCTGTCCAGCTGCCAGACTCCGTGTAATCATAAAACATGCGCGGCACGCGGCGCGCATAGATTTTTTTAAGATCATAGATATTGGTGATTACCGGCATTAAAGCTTTACCTTACTGGATTGTCGGGGTCATTCTAAAGGCGATATAACATCGTTAACCTATAAAACACCAGAGCAGGAGCAGCCGATGTATTTTGAAGATTTTGTGGTCGGGTTTCATTTTGAAGCCGAACCAAAACAGATTTCAAAAGCGCAAATTCTTGCCTTCGCGCAGGACTGGGATCCGCAGCCGTTTCATCTGGATGACGCGCAAGCCGAAGCTTCCCCCTATGGTGGGATCATCGCCAGCGGCTGGCAAACGGTTTTGATCGGATTTGAAGCGGTTTTTCGCACAAGGCTGTTTGAAAAATGCTCAATCGGGTCGCCAGGGGTGGATGAGGTGCGCTGGTTTATACCCGTCTATCCTAACGACATTTTAACCTGCGCGATTACAGTAGAAGAGGCGCGCCGCTCACGCAGCAAGCCCGATCGTGGATTTATCAAAACCCGGTTCGTGATCCGAAACCAAAGCCAAAAAATCGTGAGCAGCTTTTTGGCCACGCAAATGCTTCTTCTGGCCGCATAAAAGTCGCTAACAGAGCTTTAACCGCGATGTGCCCCATCTGAGAGGGTTTTGACAAACGCCAAAACCTCTGCAACGGGTTTGCCCTTGGCCAATTCACTGACAATCGCGGATCCCACCACGGCGCCATCGGCAATTTCAGCGATGCTTTGCGCCGCTTCAGGGGTGTTGATGCCAAATCCAACGATCACCGGCAGATCCGTATTTGCTTTAATTTGCGCCACTTCAGGCCCCACGTTTTGGGCTTGCGCTTCGCCGGCGCCCGTGATGCCCGTGATCGACACATAATACACAAAGCCTGACGTATTCTGAAGAACCTTTGGCAAGCGTTTGGCATCCGTTGTTGGCGTTGCGAGGCGAATAAAATTTAAGCCCGCAGCTTGTGCCGGAACGCAGAGCTCATCATCCTCTTCGGGGGGCAAATCCACGATGATCAACCCATCGATTCCAGCAGTTTTTGCATCCTGCAGAAATTGGTCAACACCATGATTGTAGATCGGGTTGTAATAACCCATCAAAACGATAGGCGTCACATCATCTTGTTGGCGAAATTCAGCGGCTAAATCCAACGTTTTCCGCAAGGTCATGCCGGCTTCAAGCGCGCGCTGCCCCGCCAGCTGAATTGTGCTGCCATCTGCCATTGGATCGGTAAAAGGAAGCCCCAGCTCAATGATATCCACACCCGCTGCGGGAAGGCCTTTCACCAGCTCAAGCGAGGTGTTGTAATCTGGATCTCCCGCCATGACATAGGAGACAAATGCCTTTTTCCCATCTGCTTTTAATGCGGCAAATTTATCGTCAATCCGAGTCATGTTAGGCACCTTTCGCTTCGTTAGGCTCACCCATGCCCAATCGCATGCGAAAAATCAATGCCAAGCAAACATTTCACGTGAAAGCTTGTGCTTTAAAGGAAACCGTAAGTCGCAGAGCGCGGCTTTTGTATGTTCCCCGCTTGCCTCGGGGCGGATCTGCCACTAGAAGCCCCCAACAGCGCTAGAAGGAGCAGAGCCATGGGGTTTAAAATGGGTATTGTCGGGTTACCAAATGTTGGTAAATCCACCTTGTTTAACGCCTTAACCAAAACCGCGGCTGCGCAGGCGGCAAATTTTCCCTTCTGCACCATTGAACCGAATGTGGGCGATGTGGCCGTGCCCGATGCACGCCTTGATACTTTGGCTAAAATCGCCAGCTCAAAGCAAGTGATCCCAACGCGGATGACATTCGTTGACATTGCCGGGTTGGTCAAAGGCGCATCAAAAGGTGAAGGGCTTGGAAACCAATTTCTGGCAAATATCCGCGAGGTCGATGCCATCGCTCATGTGCTGCGCTGTTTCGAGGATTCTGATGTTACCCATGTCGATGGGCGCGTCGACCCGGTATCTGACGCCGAGACGATCGAAACCGAGCTGATGCTGGCTGATATTGAAAGCATCGAGAAGCGCCTGCAAGGTCTAAGCCGCAAAGTGCGCGGCGGTGATAAAGAGGCGGTGCAACAAGAGCGCTTGCTTAAAGCCGCTTTGGCGGTGCTCGAAGAGGGAAAACCAGCGCGGAGCGTTGAGGTTGAGCAAGAGGATTTGAAAGCCTGGAAAATGCTGCAGCTTTTGACCAGTAAGCCGATCCTGTTTGTGTGCAATGTGGATGAAGAGACCGCGGGCACGGGAAATACGTTTTCGCAACAAGTGCATGATATGGCGGCTGCGCAGGGCGCTGGAACCGTTATTATCAGCGCCCAGATTGAAGAAGAGATCAGTCAATTAGAGCCTGAAGAAGCCGCGATGTTTCTGGATGAAATGGGCTTGGAAGAGGCCGGATTGGATCGTTTGATTCGCGCCGGTTATAAGCTCTTGGAACTGGAAACCTATTTCACCGTTGGCCCTAAAGAGGCGCGGGCCTGGACGATAAAAGGTGGCACCTACGCCCCCCAAGCCGCCGGGGTGATCCATGGTGATTTTGAGCGCGGTTTTATCCGGGCCGAGACCATTGCCTATGAGGATTATGTTGCCCTTGAGGGAGAACAGAAATCCAAGGAAGCCGGAAAGATGCGCGTTGAGGGTAAATCTTACGTTGTGAAAGATGGTGATGTTTTGCATTTTCTATTCAACGCATAAGGCGCTGTGCGCAGGCCATGTGCTTTTGCTGAGGGGCTTGGCAAAATAAGGCTGCATGCTCGGCCAGATTTTAAGCGCTTCAATGCTTTTGATTGAACTCGCGCGTTTCAATGTCGGCTTCTGTCGAAGGGCTGAGGCAAGAAGCACTTGTCGGCCCGCGTATTTGGGCAAAGACATGTCATTGGCGTTTTGGTAAATCGTCAAATGATGTTTGGATTGCGAAGGATGCAATCTTACAACGCTGTAAGGCCAAACTATTGGGGGAGGGTTTATGTGCTTTGAAAGCAAAGCGGATGCGCAGCTAGCGCTACGCTGGGTTTTATTTTTTTGCCAACGGGCTTTCTCTCGCACAATGCGTTAAACCATTCGATTTATTTTCTCTGGCAGGGGTGGTTTGTTTGGATGAAATTTCTTGTAAAATTTAAAGCAAGAGTGCGGGGGCTGCGCGCCAGCTGAGGGCGTAGGGACGGACAAATTTTAAAAAGTGACGGTTTCTTATATTTTCCGCTTGTTTTGCCAGCAGATAAAATTGTAGACCCATCAGCGGAGACGTGGCCGAGTGGTCGAAGGCGCTCCCCTGCTAAGGGAGTAGGCCCGGAAGGGTCTCGAGGGTTCGAATCCCTTCGTCTCCGCCATATTATCTAATTTAATTATTTGAAATCAATATTTTAATTGAATTAGGTGATATGTATTCCCTCAAATATTCCCTCAATTTTTAATTTGTTTTGGGGATTTTGGAGTTTTGGTCTTTGCTGTTTCGGGGCGCCTTACGCGCGTGGCGCGCGCGTATGCGCTTCATTCGATGTGAGATTACCTGAATATTTCCACTTTAATTATCAAGCTTTCTAAAACCTAGCTCCGCCAACTTAATCATTTGGGCATTCCGCGTTTTCGTACTCTTGCCGCCAAAAACCACGACGATAATGCGGTCACTTCTTTTTTCTGCGATCATGGCTCCGCTAAATCCTGCAGCTCTGGTGTAGCCTGTTTTTACTGCGGTGGCTTCTTTGTAATCTTTCATCAAGAGGCGGCCCGAATGCTGTATGTTTCTTCCCGTAGATAGCCTTGTGTTCACTCTGGTAAATATGTGCATAAAGTCGGCAAAGTCGTTGTCCAACGCTTGCATAATGGTTGCTATATCTCGCGCGGTAGTTAGATGACCTTTTTCAGTAAGTCCGTGAGGATTTTTGAACGTAGATCTTGTCATTCCTAGGTCTTTAGCGGTTCTATTCATTCTCTTTGCAAACGGGGCTTCAGAGCCAGAAATGGCCTCTGCAAGTACCGTAGCAGTATCGTTAGCACCCATTACTGCTGTAGCTCTGATTAGGTCTCTCACCTTTAATCTCTGGCCCTCTCGCAACTCTAAATTTACTGGTGCAGTTTCGATAGCATTTTGAGAAACGCGCGCATAATCGTCGAGTTTGATTTCTTCATTTTCAACAGCAGAAAATACCTCATAGAGCGTGGCTAGCTTTGTCAAACCTGCTGGGTGTAACCGGGTATTTTCATTTTCAGAGTGAAGAACCTTGCCATTATCAGCATCAATTACAATTGCAGCATAGGGCGCCGCCGAGACCAAGCTAACAGCAAAAAATAGAAAGAATATAGTTAACAGAGATCTAAGCATGTACCGCTGGCCTTGATATTTGCTGTGCATCAGAAAGGCACATCTTCCCAATCGGGCTTACTTGTATCTGGAGTGTCAATTTTTTCTTCGGGTGCCTCTAAGCTTTGGCTTGAATTACGTGAGAGGCCTTGCAATTTTCCAGAGATTGGGCGGATTATCACCTCAGTGGTGTAACGATCTTCGCCGGATTGATCCTGCCATTTTCGTGTCTCTAATTTCCCTTCGATGAAGACTTGTGAACCTTTAGATAGGTAGTTTTTGGCATAATTTACTGCGTTAACATCCCAAATTGTTACCGAATGCCATTGAGTGCTCTCTTTTCTGTCGCCGGTCTCATTATCAGTCCAGGAACGCGAAGTGGCCAATCGCAGGTTACAAACCTCAGTTCCGGCGGTAACGGTCCTAATTTCAGGATCTGCTCCCAGGTTTCCAATAAGAATTACTTTGTTTACTGACCCTGCCATTAAATTACCCCCAGAGCTTTGCCAGCAACGATCAAAATACTTATCACAAGTATGCTTTGAATAATTGAAGCAGTCTTTTGACGGGAACCGACGTAATTTAATGTTTCTTCGATCTTGGGTAATGTAGTTTTAATTGTATTGCCGGTTTCCTCCAACTGTTCGATTTTATTTTTGATCGATGTTATTTGTGCCTCTAAAGCAAACAACTTTTCGTTTGCATCTTTAAGTCTGCTGGATTGCTCCGCATTTCCTTCCGCCAGCCTGACTTTTAATTCAGCAGTTAACTTTTCTTGAACATCTTCTACTGATTGATGGAAGCTTTTTAGAAGGTTGCTACCTTTATTATTTGCGGTGTCGGCTCTTAATATCACCGAATTCAAGCTTTCAAGTGCGTTCTTAAGTTCACTTAGATCTTCGGTAATTTCACTGAGCTTTTTACTGTTGTTTTCTAATTCTTCAACGGCTGCACTAGCCTTTAAAATAGCTTCTGAACTCATAATAACGCCTCTAGTCTTTTATTCATGTCATTTAAAATTATACTCTCGGCTCTTTCTTGATACGTGTCTTCGATGATCGTCCGAGCTAAGTGCGGTTCTGGAAAATATTCTAACAGACAAGAATATGCATGTTTTTTTGGTTCGGGTCCAAACTTTTGTATCAATTCAAGTAAAGATAGCAGCACCTGCTTTGCTTCAGAAAATGGGCCTAGTTCCTTCAAAAAGCTTTCAAGCCTTTGGCGACCATCTATGTTTTCAAAATCATCTTGAAGTAAGCGCAGTAAGCCTGAAAGTAAATTTAGAGATATATTATTTTGGTAACTTTCTAGAAATCTAAGGACGGATGCAGACAGGCTAGCAAGCTGCGCTTTTGTTCTAAGGTTACCGCTTTTAGTTAAAAGTAATGCAGATACTTCTGGAACTGCTTCAGAAATGGACACGTTTAAAAGGTCCGGGAGCGTGGAGAAAGCCTTATTTGTTCTGAAATAGTTTTCTAATTTTTCTTTGAAGCTTTCGTTATCTTTAAAATCTGCACATGCTTCATACAAATTTTTCAAGGATTGCCTTCGTTGATATACGAAATGGTCATAGTTCCACTCCAGCAAGACACGAATTAATCCACGCTCACATTCTGCCTTAAGTAAAGATCTAGCCTCTGTCAGTTTATCGTTTAATTGCTTCAGTTCAGCTTGCTCGCCGCTGTACTTTGATATTGTCTTAAAAATGCTTTCGGATAACTCATCAATTTCTTGATCTCTCCATTCAACTTCATACGTCTCGGCATTGAAATCGACTGTCCAATCTTTCACATAACCAAGTTGTTTTAAGCGGAAAATGATTTTCTCTTTATTTCTACTACGTTGTTTTTTATTTTTTTGATCCTGTTGTTCGTGAACAAATACCTTTCCACTTTGATTATTTTGACGCCAATTTGTTAATTCGTTAACGCATTCGTCTAGTTCGGCTGAGATAGTTTTATTACTAGACGTTAAGAAAAAAAGATGCTGGCTGAAATCGCCCCGATCCCTAGCAATTTGTTTGCTAATCGCGGTGAGCTTTTCCATCGTAGTTTGTGGATTGTGAACGTTTGGATCCAAATTACGCTCTTTAGAAAATAACGTGATACACTTTGCTGGTTTTTGATCACGCCCAGCTCGACCTGCCTCTTGATATAAAGCTTCCATTGATGCCGGCATTCCATAGTGGATCGCTAATCTAATATTTGGTTTATTAACACCCATTCCGAAAGCTTTTGTCGCAACAATACCATCTATTTGGTTGGCTTTGAACTTCTTCTGAACTTCCTGTTTGTATATGTTAAAGCTTTTTTCTGAAATTTCTGAGCAGTCTATTGCTCGGAAAAAACTCTGAAACGAAGTTTTCCAGTCTTTGGGCTCGGTTCCAGGATAGATTGCAATCTTAAGACCCTCAAATGAATTGTCGAGATCCGTGTATATATCCCTGATCCCCTTTTTGTATGGATTTGAATTTACAAGCTGGCCAAAAACAACAAATGCGCCGGCAGAGAAAAGCGGTTCCTCGATATATTCTTGTGCGATGAGCTGCTTTAATGTGTTTTCTTTTTGGTCCGTTTCTATGACTTCAAACGAGAGCTCTTTTCTCGAGCGATCCATAAAATACAGAATACATTCATCTGGGATATCGAACTCGATCTTTATATCTTCAATAACCTTAACCGCAGCCGTTGCTGTTAAACACATGACTGGAACTTCAGGTGCATTTTTTCGGATGGTTTGTGCCAAAGTTAAGTAAGCAGTCCTAAAATCGTGGCCCCATTCTGATATACAATGCACTTCATCAATAATTACTCTATTTAATGTGCCATTCTTAAACGCTCTATTAAATCTTAATCTAAAATCTGGATTTTGGAATTGTTCTGGTGAAACGAAAAGAAACTTGATTTCGCCAGTTTCAAATTGTTGGTGAATGAAATCTCGTTTCGGCCCTTTTTTTACTTCAGCGCTTATAAAGCTCGCTCTTCCGGTAAAGCCAAATTTGTTAAGCTCTGCTACATGATCTCGAACCAGAGCAGTAATGGGACAAACCACAACGCAACAACCGCTCTCAAAAGCACCGATACTCTGGAAACAGAGTGATTTGCCTCCGCCAGTGGGCATCAAACCTAAGGTTGCTTCGTTAGTTAGAGAAGCCGTTATAATTTCAAATTGCCCAGGCCGAAAATCAGCGACGCCAAAGGTTGTGTAGTTTAATGCCCTCAGGTTTTGTTTGAGTGATCTTTTGGAGAAGTTGATTTTGAAATCATTTATACTTTTAGACCTATAAATCTTTGGTCGCGTTTCTGTTTGTTTGTTGCTCTCAATAAAGATGTCGTTGAGCAATGAGTTTTTAACATAAATAATGTTAGGGTTTAGTTCGGTATCATCAAAATGTGTAAAAATAGAGAAGTCTAATTTCAGCGAGGCTGGATCGTGTGAAAAATCTGAAACACGAATGACTTCTAATTTCGGCATCTTGATTGTGTGAGTTTTGTGAAAGCTCAAAAGATGGACTGTGTTCTGGAAGTCTTCTATTGCGAGCGAAATCCATTCTAACGTTGATACAAAATCCTGTTTTATTTCTATTTTGATTTGATCATTTTTTTTAGAGGTATGAGCAGAGAGAAGCTCGACTAGCAATCGCTGAAATCGAGCTATTGCTATCAAATCCCAGTGAAGTTTTTTTTCATTAAATTGCTCAAGTTTGAGTGATGTTCGTATCTTTTGTATTGGCTCCGATACTTCCAAAACTTGCTCCAGGCTTCTGAAGTATCGGTCACTTTCTGAAGTTTGATGCAGCCTCCAAGTCTCAACTCTATGTGTAGTAATAGAAAAATTCCGTTTTAGGATTTTGCTTCTCTTTGCGTCTAGGCTTTTTTGCGGTTCAATCTGGTGTTGGGAACCATCTATTTCGATCACTAAACTTGCAATGGGAAGAAAAAAGTCAACGGCCCAATCCCGACTAGAGTTAAATTTTTGTGGATCAGAAGCGATTATGTCACCGAACTTACATTCGGGAATAATCAAATTTTTAATGAATGAATATTCTGGGATATACCTGTCAATTAACTCATTGAAAAACGTTTGCGCTGGAAAGCTATCTGTTTCATCGAAGCCTTTAATTGTACTGTCCCAGTTAGGAGAAAAAGGCTTTAGGTTTATTGGATCTGTTCCCTCGAAAGATGACCACGAGAAATCTGAATGAAACTTTTTGATAAGATCTTCAAGAAAGTGCGTTGGACGTGTGGGATAACCACGCTCCAAATAGTCTGCTATCGCATTAAATGGGCTATCTAGATCTACGGATTTCTTTCGGTTGATGTTTGCAACAGAAAAATTAAGGCTTCGTTTGAAGAAGCCGCAGGAAAAATTGGCTATGTCATTGTCCATAACATCATCATGCAGATGAAAAATTATAAGTTAAGTATTTTTTTGATAGCTGGTTCCAATGAGTGTAGCTGTGAAGCAATTAATTTTTTTCTATAAGCCAAAATTTTATGAACTCACGTGCCATTAACGATCTCCACCGACGTGTTATACCCTAACTCAATTAGGCGCGCCTGAAGCAAGCTAGCCGTGATTGGATCTTCAGAAAACACGCCACAATTGTCAGAATAACCTGGACCGCCGGGC
>Ga0181556_1005102_pt1 | contig 10357 bp, 12 predicted proteins | sample 011ome_14_FD_148651 | JGI IMG/M metagenome (GOLD analysis project Ga0181556, IMG submission 148651) | Coastal salt marsh microbial communities from the Groves Creek Marsh, Skidaway Island, Georgia - 011505AT metaG (spades assembly) | ecosystem: Environmental > Aquatic > Marine > Intertidal zone... | reverse complement strand
AGTCCAGCGACGGGTCGTCGACCCGTTCGCCGGAACGCACCAGGGGCACCGTGAGCTCGCGGTGCGGCCCGGTGACTTCGGGTCGGCCGGTCACCGGGTACACCACCTCCTCGGTCACCGTGCCGGACGGCCGCGCCAGCCGGAGGGCGGCCTTGCGCCCGCCGTGGGACTCCTTGCGGCTGCTGCGTTTCTGCACCGGGACGCCGTCGACCTCGACCAGCTTGTAGACCATCCCGGCGGTCGGCGCGCCGGACCCGGTGACCACCGAGGTGCCCACCCCGTAGGTGTCGACCGGTTCGGCCCGCAGCGCGGCGATCGCGTACTCGTCGAGATCGCCGGAGACCACGATCGCCGTGCCGGTGGCGCCCAGGTCGTCGAGTTGGGCCCGCACCTGGCGGGCCAGCACCCCCAGATCGCCGGAGTCGATACGCACCGCGCCCAGGCCGGTGCCGGCCACCGCGACCGCGTTGGCCACGCCGTCATGCACGTCATAGGTGTCCACCAGCAGGGTCGTCCCGACACCGAGTGCATCGACCTGGGCGCGGAAGGCGGCCTGCTCGTCGGGGCCTTCCGTGCCGGTGTGCAGCAGGGTGAACGCGTGCGCGGAGGTGCCCAGCGCCGGGATGCCGTAGCGGCGACCGGCCTCCAGATTCGAGGTGCCGGTGAAGCCGGCCAGGTAGGTGGCCCGGGCGGCGGCGACGGCGGCCTGCTCATGGGTGCGCCGCGACCCCATCTCGATCAGCGGCCGGCCGTCGGCCGCGCTGACCATCCGGGCGGCCGCCGACGCCACCGCGCTGTCGTGGTTGAACACCGACAGCGCCAGGGTTTCCAGCAGCACGCACTCGGCGAAGGTGCCGGTGACCGCCAGCACCGGCGAGCCGGGGAAATACAGCTCGCCCTCGGGGTAGCCGTCGATCTCGCCGCCGAAGCGGAACCCGCGCAGATACTCCAGCGTCACGGTGTCCAGGAACGGCTCGACCGCCGCGCAGGCGCTGTCGTCGAAGGTGAACGCAGCCAAGGCGTCCAGGAACCGGCCGGTGCCGGCCACCACACCGTAGCGACGGCCGTCGGGAAGCCGGCGGGCGAACACCTCGAAGGTGGTGCGCCGGGCGGCGGTGCCGTCGCGCAGGGCGGCCGCCAGCATGGTCAGCTCGTACTTATCGGTCAGCAGCGCCGTAGTGGGTGCCCCGGACGTCACCCGGCCACCGTAGCGGCTCGGGATAACACGGAGTGTCCGTTGCCGACGGCTCGCTATCCTTATCCGCATGGGCGCGTCAGCAGCACCGACCCGGCCGGGGACGACCGCGGTCCGGGAGAAAGACCCCCTCGAGGCCGTCGACACCCCCTGGGTGACCATCGTCTGGGACGATCCGGTGAACCTGATGAACTACGTCACCTACGTCTTCCAGAAGCTGTTCGGCTACAGCGAACCGCACGCCACCAAGCTGATGCTGCAGGTGCACAACGAGGGCAAGGCCGTGGTTTCGGCGGGCAGTCGCGAGGCGATGGAGGTCGACGTCGCCAAACTGCACGCCGCCGGACTGTGGGCCACCATGACCCAGGACCGCTGAGGCGGCCCGCCCCGGTGCGCAAGTGGAAGCGGGTGCAGACCCCCCGCGGTGTCCGATTCGTGTCCGCCCTGGATCCGCACGAGGTGGCGTTGCTGAAGAACATGGCGACCTCGATGCAGGAGATGCTCGATGACCGGGCCTCGGCGGCGCCGACGGATCCGCTGGAGGCGCTGACCGGAATCCGCACCGGCAACTCCGCACCGCCCGATGACGCCACCCTGCGCCGGCTGCTGCCCGATTTCCTCGGCGCGCACACCGGGGCCGCCGCCGAGACCGGTGCCGAAGTGGCCAACAGTGCGTTGCGCAGCCTGCGCGAGCCGGAGATCATCGACGCGAAAATCGCTGCGGCGCAGCATCTTCTGGACACCCTGCCGGATGACGGCGGCCGCCTGGAGCTCACCGAGGAGGACGCCCAGGCGTGGATCGCGGCGATCAACGATCTGCGCCTGGCGCTGGGCACCATGCTCGGCATCGGGCCGGACACCCCCGACCAATTGCCAGCCGGCCACCCGATGGCGGCCCATCTCGACGTCTACCACTGGCTGACGGTGCTGCAGGAGTACCTGGTGCTGGGCCTGATGGGCAAGCCGATCCGATGAGCGCCGCGACTGCCGGAACGCCGACCGGGTCGATCACCGACGTCGCCGGCATCCGGGTCGGGCATCACCACCGCTGCGACGACGACGCGACCGTCGGCGACTTCTCCGAAGGCGCCGACCGGCCGGGGACGGGCTGGGCCACCGGAACCACCGTCGTACTCGCCCCGGCGGGGACGGTGGGGGCGGTCGACGTGCGCGGCGGCGCCCCCGGCACCCGCGAGACCGAACTGCTCGACCCGGCCAACAGCGTGCGCCACGTCGACGCGGTGGTGCTCACCGGCGGCAGCGCGTTCGGTCTGGCCGCCGCCGACGGGGTGATGCGCTACCTCGAGGAGCGGGGTCGCGGTGTGGCGATGAAGGGCGGGACGGTGCCGATCGTGCCGGCCGCGGTGATCTTCGACCTGCCGGTCGGTGCGTGGGCGAACCGCCCGACGGCCGAGTTCGGCTACGCCGCCGCCGCGGCGGCGTCCGGCGACGTCCCGATGGGCTGCGTCGGTGCCGGGGTGGGCGCGCGGGCCGGTGTTCTCAAGGGTGGCGTCGGCACGGCGTCGTGCACGCTGGACAACGGGGTGACGGTCGGCGCGGTCGTGGTGGTGAACTCCGCGGGCGATGTGGTGGACCCGGCGACCGGACTGCCGTGGATGGCCGACCTGGCGGCAGAATTCGGTTTGCGCACACCGCCTCCCGGCCAGATCGAGGCGTACGCCGCCCGGCACCGTGAACTCGGCCCGCTCAACACCACGATCGCGGTGGTCGCCACCGACGCCGCACTGACCAAGGCCGGCTGCCGGCGGGTCGCGGTGGCCGCCCAGGACGGTCTGGCCCGCACCATCCGGCCGGTGCACACCCCGCTCGACGGGGACACCGTGTTCGTCCTGGCCACCGGCACCGTGGCGGTGGAACCCGACCCCGACACCCCGGCGGCGATGGCCCCGGACACCGCGCTGCTGACCGCGATCGGGACCGCGGCCGCCGACTGCCTGGCCAGGGCGGTGCTGGCCGGTGTGCTGGCCGCCGAACCGGTGGCCGGCATCCCCACCTACCGTGATGTGGTGCCCGGCGCGTTCCCGGACGGGGCGCGATGACCCGCATCGAGCGTGCGCCCAGATCGCGATATTCGCGACAAACGCGATCTGTACGCACACTCGATGGCGCGGCGGCGTCGGTAGCCTGAGTCGTCATGGGGATGAACGCACCGGCGCCGTCGCCGGAGAAACCCCCGACCTGGAAGGTCGGCGGGGCGACCATCCTGACCTTCGTCGCGCTGCTTTACCTGATCGAGCTTGTCGACCAGTTGGCCGGACACCGGCTGGACCGCAACGGGATCGTCCCGCTGGAGAGCGAGGGGCTCAAGGGAATCCTGTTCGCCCCGCTGCTGCACGCCGACTGGGGCCACCTGCTGGCCAACACGGTGCCGGCGCTGGTGCTCGGTTTCCTGGTGACCCTGGCCGGTCTGGGGCGGTTCGTCGTGGCCACCGTGATCATCTGGATCGTCGGCGGCTTCGGCACCTGGCTGATCGGCGGCATCGGCGGCTGCCGGATGCAGACCGTCCACATCGGGGCCTCCGGACTGATCTTCGGCTGGCTGACCTTCGTGCTGCTGTTCGGCTGGCTGACCAGGCACATCTGGCAGATCGTGGCCAGCGTCGTGGTGCTGTTCGTTTACGGCGGCATCCTGCTCGGGGCGGTGCCGGTGCTGGACCGCTGCGGCGGGGTGTCCTGGCAGGGGCATCTGTGCGGGGCGCTGGCCGGCGTGCTGGCCGCCTATCTGCTCTCCCGCCCGGAACGTCAGGCGCGGCAACGTCGCAAAGCCGGTCAACTGCCCGGACCCGCGCTGTGAGCGGGGCGGACGCCCCGATCGGCATCTTCGACTCCGGGGTGGGCGGGCTGACGGTGGCCCGGTCGATCATCGACCAACTGCCCGACGAGAACATCGTCTACGTCGGCGACACCGCCCACGGCCCGTACGGGCCGCTGAGCATCCCCGAGGTCCGCGCCCATGCGCTGGCGATCGGCGACGATCTGGTGGACCGCGGGGTCAAGGCCCTGGTGATCGCCTGCAACACCGCCTCGTCGGCCTGTCTGCGCGACGCCCGCGAACGCTACGACGTCCCGGTGGTCGAGGTGATCCTGCCCGCGGTGCGCCGCGCCGTCGCCACCACCCGATCCGGGCGGATCGGCGTGATCGGCACCGCCGCGACGATCTCCTCGGGCGCCTATCAGGACGCGTTCGCCGCCGCCCGCGACATCGAGGTGACCGCGGTGGCCTGCCCCCGGTTCGTCGACTTCGTCGAACGCGGGGTGACCAGCGGCCGGCAGGTACTCAACCTCGCCGAGGGCTATCTCGAACCGTTGCAGCAGGCCCAGGTGGACACTTTGGTGCTGGGCTGCACCCACTATCCGCTGCTCTCCGGGGTGATCCAACTGGCGATGGGCGACGCGGTGACGCTGGTGTCCAGCGCCGAGGAGACCGCCAAGGATCTGCTGCGGGTGCTCACCGAACGCGATCTGCTGCGCCCGCACGACTCCCCGCCGCCGACAAGGGTGTTCGAGGCCACCGGCGACCCCGAGGCGTTCACCGCACTGGCCGCCCGGTTCCTGGGCCCGGTCATCAGCGGCGTGGGTGCGCCGGCCCCGCGCTAACCGCGTCGCTGGTTTGGCCTTGACGGCCCTGCCGGCGTGGCAAGCTTGTCGCTGTGCGGATCACGGTGCTGGGCTGTTCCGGCAGTGTCGTCGGCGCTGACTCCCCGGCGTCGGGCTACCTGCTGACCGCCGCGGGCAGCCCGCCGTTGGCGATCGACTTCGGCGGCGGTGTGCTCGGCGCGCTGCAGCGCTACGTCGACCCCAACGAGGTGCACGTGCTGCTGTCGCACCTGCACGCCGACCACTGCCTGGATCTGCCGGGGCTGTTCGTGTGGCGGCGCTACCACCCCGATCCGGCGACCGAACGCGGCCTCATGTACGGCCCCAGCGACACCTGGACCCGGCTGGCGGCGGCGTCGTCGCCGCTGGGCGGGGAACTCGACGACTTCACCGACATCTTCGATGTCCGCCCGTGGGTGGACGGCGAGGCGGTGCGCTTCGGGCGCGTGACGGTGCTGCCGCGAATGGTCAGCCACCCCACCGAGTCCTACGGCATGCGGATCACCGAGGACGGCGGCGCCACTCTGGTGTTCAGCGGCGACACCGGGGTGTGCGAGTCGCTGGTCGAACTGGCCACCGGCGCCGACGTGTTCCTGTGCGAAGCGTCCTGGACCGACGCCCCCGAGCGCCCCAAGCACCTGCACCTGTCCGGGGCGGAGGCCGGCCGGGTCGCCGCCCGCGCCGGGGTGAAACGGTTGCTGCTCACCCACATTCCGCCGTGGACCTCCCGCGAGGAGGTCATCGCCGAGGCGAAGGCCGAGTTCGACGGGCCGGTGCACGCCGTGGTGCCGGGCGAGGCGATCGACCTGTGCGGGGCCACCGCGTCGTAGGGTTGCTCCCGTGGCAGAACGACAGGACGGCAGGGCAGACGACGAACTGCGGCCGGTGATCATCACCCGCGGTTTCACCTCGCACCCGGCGGGCTCGGTGCTCGTCGCGTTCGGCGAGACCCGGGTGATGTGCACCGCCAGCGTCACCGAGGGGGTGCCGCGCTGGCGGCGCGGATCCGGTCTGGGCTGGCTGACCGCCGAGTACGCCATGCTGCCGTCGGCCACCCACACCCGCTCCGACCGGGAGTCGGTCAAGGGTCGGGTGGGCGGGCGCACCCACGAGATCAGCCGGCTGGTCGGCCGGTCGCTGCGGGCCTGTATCGACCTGGCGGCGTTGGGGGAGAACACCATCGCGATCGACTGCGATGTGCTGCAGGCCGACGGCGGTACCCGCACCGCGGCGATCACCGGGGCTTACGTGGCGCTCTCGGATGCGGTCACCTACCTGGCGGCCAAGGGCGCGCTGAGCGACCCCAAGCCGATCTCGTGCGCGATCGCGGCGGTCAGCGTCGGGGTGGTCGACGGCCGGGTCCGGGTGGACCTGCCCTATGAGGAGGACTCCCGCGCCGAGGTGGACATGAACGTCGTCGCCACCGACACCGGCACCCTGGTCGAGATCCAGGGCACCGGGGAGGGCGCGACGTTCCCGCGCTCGACGCTGGACAAGATGCTCGACGCCGCGCTGGACGCCTGCTCGACGCTGTTCGAGATCCAGCGCGAGGCGCTGGCGCTGCCGTATCCGGGGGAGTTGCCGGAGGGGCCCGCGCCGAAGAAGGCGTTCGGCGCGTGACGGCGCGGCTGCTGGTGGCCAGCCGCAACCGCAAGAAGCTGACCGAGTTGCGCCGGGTCCTCGACGCGGCGGGAATCTCCGGCCTGGACCTGCTTTCCCTCGACGACGTGCCCGAGTACCCGGAGGCGCCCGAGACCGGCGCCACCTTCGAGGACAACGCACTGGCCAAGGCCCGGGACGGGTTCGCCGCCACCGGGATCGCCACCCTGGCCGACGACTCCGGCTTGGAGGTCGCGGCGTTGCGCGGGATGCCCGGGGTGCTGTCGGCACGGTGGTCCGGCCGGCACGGCGACGACGTCGCCAACTACCGCCTGCTGCTGGCGCAGTTGGGTGACGTCCCCGACGACCGCCGGCAGGCGGCGTTCGTCTCGGCGTGCGCGCTGGTGTGCGGCCCGGATCGTGAGACCGTGGTGCGTGGCGAGTGGCCGGGGGTGATCGCCCGGGAACCACACGGCGACAACGGATTCGGCTACGACCCGGTGTTCATCCCGGCGGGGGAGTCGCGCAGCGCGGCGCAGCTGAGTGCGGCGGAGAAGGACGCGGTGTCACACCGCGGGCGGGCGCTGGCCCTGCTGGTCCCGGCGCTGCGCGATCTCGCTACAGGTTGAACCGCTCCTTGAGCTCCCGGGTCTGCACCTGCTCGACGATGATGCCGAGGAAGGGAATGGTGCCGGCCAGCAGGATCCCGATGGTCTTGGCGATCGGCCAGCGCACCTTGACCGCGAGGTTGGCGGTGAACAACAGATAGACGAAGTACACCCAGCCGTGCACCACGCCGATCCAGTCCGGCGGGTTGTCGACCTTCACGATGTACTTGAGGACCATCTCGTAGCACAGCGCGATCAGCCAGACGCCGGTCATCCAGGCCAGCACCCGGTAGCCGGTGAGGGCGGACCGGATCTTGTCGATCGGCTGGGCTTGCGGAGTCTCGGTCATGCAGTGGTCCTCTTGTCTTTCTCGGCCAGTTCGGCGAGGTAGGCGTTGTACTCGGCCATCGCGGGGTCGACCGGCGGTGCCGCGGCGGCCGGGCGCTGAGGTAGCAGGTCGGCCGGTATCTCGGTGACCGCCTCGGCCTCGGCGGTGGCTTCGGGCTGCGGCGGCGCCTGCTCCATCCGGATGAACTTGCGGTAGGCGTAGATGCAGAACCCGGCGAAGAACGGCCACTGCAGCGCGTAGCCGAGGTTCTGAAAACTCCCCGAGGAGGACTCCCACCGGCTCCACTGCCACCAGCCCAGCGCCAGACAGCCGCCGGCGGCGACGACCACGAGCAGGATCAGCGCGAACCTGCGGCTGGGCGGGGTGGACACACCATGAATTTACCGGCAGGTGGCCCCCGGCACGTCAGCACCTCATTGCCATCGGATCGGTAACGTGATGCCGTGCGGGTGACAACGCGGGCTGACCAGATGAGGATGTCCGCCGGCTTCGGGACGAACTGCAGCGGTGAGCGCCGATGGCTGGCCTGCGACACCAGTGTCGCGGTCGCGGCCCTCGACCCGAGCCAGGCCGCCCACCGGCCCTGCCGCCGCACGCTGGTCGACCACCGGTCGGCGCTGGCCGGGCACGGGTGTTCGAGACGTACTCGGTGCTCACCCGGCTTCCGGTTCCGCTTCGGCTGACGGCGGAGCAGGCGAGTTCGGTGCTGACGGCGGCGTTCCCGGAGGATTGCTGGCTCGATCCGGGAGGCCCGCGCGACCTGTGGCGGCGGCTCGCGCCGCTCGGCACCGGCGGCGGATCGGTGTACGACGCCCTCGTCGGTCAGGCTTCCGCGGCCAACGGACGGATTCTGCTCACCCACGACCAGCGTGCGGAACGCACCTCCCAGTCGCTCGGGATCGAGTACCGCTTCGTGGGGTAACGCTACGATCGACTGACTTGCGGGCGTGATGAAACTGGCAGACATGCCGGCTTTAGGTGCCGGTGCTCGAGAGAGCGTGTGGGTTCGAGTCCCTCCGCCCGCACTGAAAGTGACTGGTGATACCTGCTGGTAGTCGCTACCGGCTGTTTCCCTGCGCTTGGCCTGACGTATCGCCTGAGCGCGTATTGAGCGCACTTGATTGTGAATAAGCGGCATGCAATGAGGCCGCCACGGCGTCCAGATCGGTGTCGACACAACGGTTGGCAGCCACCACCCTGGTACACCCAGCAAGCCGGCATCATCCTGCGAAAACAGGGCGACCATGCCGGTGAGGTGGCGCTCTTGGAGCGTTACCCAGCCGCGTGCCCAGCCGGAGCAGTCCAGCCGGACATTGCCGAGCGGTTAATCAAGGCTCGAGCCAAAGCGGCAAAGGCCTAGCGGCGACGCCGCACAAACTCGTCGCTCGTGGGCGTCTCAAAACGACACGCTGTTGTCGAGGCGAGACCGGTTGACTTCTGTCAGATCGGTTCCGCGGGTCTCGGCTACTCGCCAGATCGCGGCAGCGGTGATCAGGCCGCAACCGGCGGCCAGAGCGGCCAGTCCGACGGTCGACGTACTTCGGGAGAAGAGACTGCTGGCAACCAGCGGAGTGAAGCCGGCCCCGATCAATGCCGCGAGTTGATAGCCCATGGAAGCGCCGGTGTATCTGACCGAAGTCCTGAACATCTCGGATAACAACGCCCCAAGGGGTGCGAACATCAGTGACTGGATCACCTGGGCGAGGATCATCGCGATGTAGAACGTTGCGACGCCGCGTCTCTCTATCAACGCGAAAAATGGCCAGGCATAGCAGATGATGCCGATAGCCCCAGCCATCACGACGTGGCGGCGGCCGAACCGATCCGACAGCGCCGAGAACAACGGAATCGTGACGAGCGCGGTCAACGACGTGAAGACCAGGGAAGTCATGACGACCGAGCGTGGATAGCCCAATCCGGTTGCGTAACTGATCATGTAGGTGCTGATCAGCGCCGTCAGGGCGAAGGGGCCGATTCCGACCGCGCACGCGAGGATCAGAGTCCGAGGTTGCTTGATTACCTCCACGAACGGCGTGCGCTCGGACCGCTGGACCTCATCCAATGCCCGGGAGAAAACCGGGCTCTCGGCAATTGCCAGACGCACGTAAATTCCGACCGCCAGCATCACCGCGCTCAGCAGAAACGGGATACGCCAACCCCAATCGAGGAAAGCGTCGTCAGGCAAGAGAACGACCAGCGCAACGACGGTGATCGACAACAACGAGCCGATAGGCGAGCCCATCTGCATGACACCGTTCCAGAATCCGCGTCGATACCGATCGGCGTATTCGCTCACCATCAGGGTCGCGCCGCCCCACTCGCCGCCGATGGCAATGCCCTGGATGACCCGCAGAGCCACGAGCAGTATCGGTGCCGCGACGCCGATCGACGCGAAAGTCGGCAGGAGGCCGATCGCAAAGGTAGCGCCACCCATCAGTCCCATAGTCAGTACCAGGATGGACTTTCGGCCTACTCGATCGCCGAAGTGACCTAAGAGAATGCCGCCGAGGGGGCGCGCAACATAACCCGCCGCCAAGGTCCCGAAAGCAGCGATCGTGCCCACCGCTGGATCGGATTGAGGAAAGAACAACACCCCGAAGACCAGGGCGCTCATCGTTCCGTACACCAGAAAGTCGTAGTACTCGATAGCAGTGCCCAGCAGGCTCGATATCGCCACGCGCCGCAACAACGCCGCATCAGCGGGGCTGTCGGCTGGTGCGCCGCCCGCATCACCCCGCAATGGAGCGCCGAAGGTTCGAGGCGGCGTGATTGCCTGCGCGCCGGCCGCTGAAAACACAGTCGGCGATCGACAGTCCGCTGACGTAGCTGTTGGAGCAGATGCCAACCGCGTTACGCCCCGCCGCGTACAAGCCCGGTATCGTCCCGCCGTCGCGGTGGACGACTTCACCGGTCTCTTCTCTTACTACGAGCCCTCCCAGGGTCAGCCCGGGAATCGGGTAGAACGTCGAGGAGTCTGCTGAGATGTTG
>Ga0181556_1005093_pt1 | contig 10372 bp, 8 predicted proteins | sample 011ome_14_FD_148651 | JGI IMG/M metagenome (GOLD analysis project Ga0181556, IMG submission 148651) | Coastal salt marsh microbial communities from the Groves Creek Marsh, Skidaway Island, Georgia - 011505AT metaG (spades assembly) | ecosystem: Environmental > Aquatic > Marine > Intertidal zone >... | reverse complement strand
CACGCCCGAAGAGTACGATCAGCAACAAAAGCAAACCAAGATAGACATGCCAATAGTCGCTCAATCCCCCGAGCCAATGCTCAAGCCCGACAAAGATAAGCGCGCCAGCCACAGGTCCGAAAAGCCGTCCAACCCCTCCAATGATGATAAACACCATAATCTCGCCAGATAGCTGCCAGCTAAACATCGTTGGGCTAACAAAGCGGTTGAGGTCAGCAAAGAGCGCTCCAGAAAGACCTGTGATCGCCCCCGAAATCACAAAAGCTACAAGCTTGAGGCGTATCCCGTTCAATCCCACAGTTTCGACTCGTTGCGGAACCTGCCGCACTGCCCCAAGCGCCAAACCAAAAGGCGACTTCGCCAGCCTATGAGCCACAAAAAGTGCCAAACTTAAGATCGCAAGGCAGATGCCATAGAACTGGATCGGATCAAGAGTGTTCAACCCAGGGAAACCATTGCGCACGTAGATCGAGAGCCCGTCTTCGCCCCCATAAGCGGACCAGCTGATCGCGAAATAATAAAACATCTGCCCAAAAGCGAGCGTGATCATGATGAAGTAAACGCCCCCTGTGCGCAGTGAAAGCACCCCGATCAGCAGGGCAGCTAACGTTGATACAAGTATCGCAACAAGCCAGATGACTGGCATCGACTTTGTGCCCTCGATAAGAAGTGGCGCCTCCAAAAGCGGCGTATATGTCTGAGCATGATAGGCCAGAATGCCCATAGCATAGCCGCCAAGCCCAAAGAAAACGGCATGTCCAAAGCTCACTAGGCCCCCAAGGCCAAGCGCGATATTGAGGCCAACAGCGGCCAGCGCAAAAATAGCTGCACGTGTCATTAGGGTGATGGTGAAAGGCTCATCCGTCCAAACCGCCCAAACAGGCAACACCACGAGGATCGCAAAGATGGTGGCATTGAGATAGCGCTCCTGCATCATGCCCGCACCCCGTAAAGGCCTGTTGGCCGCCAGATCAGAACCGCCCCCATCAGAATATAGATCGCCATAGAAGCCAGCGATGACCCAACGGATGACGCGGCCGCAGGGGTCATGAAAAGCCCGAAGAACTGGGGCAAGAAGACCCCGCCCAGAGTATCTGTCAATCCGACCAAAAGCGCGCCAACCAGAGCGCCTTTGATAGAGCCAATGCCGCCAATGACGATCACGACGAAAGCAAGGATCAAGACAGGCTCGCCCATCCCGACCTGAACCGACTGGATCGCACCAACGAGTGCGCCCGCAAGACCCGCAAGGGCAGCCCCAAGCGCAAAAATGAGTGTGTAGAGCCGTGAGATATCAACTCCCAAGGCAGCAATCATTTCACGGTCGTTTTCACCTGCCCGAATTTGAATTCCGATACGCGTACGCGTGATCATGAGGCCAAGCCCCGCCGCCACAAACAAACCAGCACCAATCAGAACAAGCCGATACAGTGGATATTCTATGCCACCAGGCAGACTGACAGGGCCACTTAAATAGGGTGGAATTTGCAAGAAGAGCGGGAACGAACCAAACATCCAGCGCGTCCCTTCAGAGAAGATCAAGATAAGAGCAAATGTTGCCAGAACCTGATCAAGATGATCCTTGTCGTATAGCCGACGTATCACCAGAAGCTCGATCAAAGCCCCTGCGGCTGCCGCAGCAGCCATCGCAGCGGCGAGCGCAAGCACAAACGAACCAGTCGCCCCCGCGACAGCCGCTGCAGCAAAAGCACCGACCATATAAAGCGAGCCATGGGCAAGGTTGATTAAGCCCATCACGCCAAAGATGAGCGTGAGACCAGCGGCCATAAGAAACAGCATGATGCCAAACTGAAGCCCGTTCAGCACCTGTTCTGCAATGAGGATAAAAGACATGCGCTTTGCAAACTGGCCGCGCCCGTCAAGACGCGGCCAAAGTCACTTACATTTTGCAATCAGCCGCATAAGCGTCTGCGTGGTTTTCCAGAGCAGGACCGATCAGCTTGTTTGTGTAGACGTCCCCCTCTTTAACAACTTCGCGCGCGTAAATCGTCTGGATAGGGTGATGATTGTTGCCAAACTTGAAGTCACCGCGTGTGCTGGCAAATTCAGCAGCTTTGAGAGCAGCCCGGAAGGCGTCTGCATCACTTACATCTGCTTTTTCCAGAGCAGAGATCAACAGGTTTGCTGTGTCAAATCCCTGACTCGCATAGAGCGAAGGCAAACGGCCAAACTCAGCTTGGAAGCTTTCAACGAAAGCAGCATTGGTGGCATTGTCGAGGTCTTTGTTCCACTGCGAGGTGTTTACAACGCCAAGAGCGGCATCCCCGACAGCTTGCAAGATACCTTGATCAAACGAAAAGGCAGGGCCGACAACAGGCAAGTCTACGCCCGAGTCTGCATATTGCTTCAAAAACGCAATTCCCATCCCACCGGGCAAGAAAAAGAAGACAGAATCCGCACCACTCGCACGGATTTGGGCAATCTCTGCTGCATAATCGGTTTGGCCAAGCTGAGTGTAAATTTCGCCTGCAAGCTCGCCTTTAAAGAAGCGCTTGTAGCCTGTCAGAGCGTCCTGCCCAGCTGGATAGTTCGGCGCAAGAATAAAGGTTTTACCGTATCCAGCCGAGTTGGCATATGCCCCAGCCGCTTCGTGGAGGTTATCATTTTGCCATGCAACGTTGAAATAGTTTTGATGACAGCCTTTGCCCGCAAGCGCGGAGGGGCCCGCATTGGGCGACAGGTAAAACTTGCCCTGCGCCGTCACCGAAGGGATCACCGCCATCGCGAGGTTTGACCAGATGATGCCCGTCATGACATCAACCTTTTCTGACTGCACCATCTTATCCGCAAGCTGCACAGCCACGTCAGGTTTGCGCTGATCGTCTTCAATAACAACTTCGATGTCGTTCCGGCCTGACTGCTTGATCGCGAGCATAAATCCGTCGCGCACATCAATTCCAAGGCCCGCGCCACCGCCCGAAAGCGTTGTGATCATGCCAACTTTAGTTTCAGCAATGGCCGCTCCAGCAAGGCTCAGGCCTGCGACAAGCGCGGCTCCCAGCTTCAAAGTGGTTCTTTTCATTTTCATCTCCCTGATTTGCGCCACATCACCCGCCCTGTCGGTTGGCGGACTGCACAGCTGCTTTTTATGGGTCAGAGCTTCCCGCGAATCCCTAGGAATTGGAAGCACTTTTTCAGGTGTGAACGATTTAGGCACAACACTTACAGAAGCGCCGCTCAGCCTGATACGCACCCCAAAAACAAAAAAACCGCAGGCATATCTGCGGATTTTTTCACCTTTGACTTCGGGAGAGAGCGACAGTCACACTAAACACGATCCGAACTGTGCAATTTGAACAATCACTCCATGAGGCAGAAAGCTCGCACACTCTGCAACACGAGGAAATGACCACACTTAGCAGCCTTATGCCGATCGGTTGCTACACAAGCGTTCCAAACGGGCCCCATCGGGGTGGTGTGATTTGTTGTGATCAAGGTTTGCCCAAATACAGGCAAGCAGGGCCTTGATACTCGCTTGCAAGAAGTCCTCAGCCAGAACAGAAGGGTCCTTGGCATTTAACACGCCCTCACGAGTGGTGTGCCAAAGCTCCAAAAGCATGACCGCCTTTTCGCTCGATAGACGGCTTGCTTCTTTTTGCATATAGCTGGCAAAAGCGTCTCCCGCTGCACTGCCTGCAAGGCGCGTTGCCATCATACGAGCATGAATACCGTTGGTCCCTTCGTAGATCGCGGTGATACGTGCGTCGCGATAGGTCTGTTCGATCCGATATTCGCGCAAGTAACCATAGCCCCCAAGAACCTGCATCCCCAGCTCTGCTGCGCGCATGCCTGCTTCGGTACAATAGACCTTCGCCAAAGGTGTCAGAAACTCAACAAGCGCAGAATTGTCACCACGTTCCATCGTCACACAGGCCAAATGGGCAATTGCACGCGCGCCCAATGCGAGCCGATCGATCTCTTCGATCATGCGGCGTACATCGGCATGCTGGTCGATGGTGACAGGCACGCCCTCAGGGCTGCGTCCTTGCTGCCGTTCGGCAGCATAACTGGCCGCAATATCATAGGCCCGCGCCGCATGTGCAACGCCCTGAAGGGCGACGTCGGTGCGCGCGTGGTTCATCATAGCGAACATCGCAGCGAGACCTTGCCCCTCTTCACCGACCAGTTCGGCCTCGGCATTGTCAAAAGCCAACTGGCACGTCGGTGACGCATGCAGGCCCATCTTTTCCTCGATCCGCGTAACCGTAACCGCGTTGCGGCTGCCATCACTGCGCGTGCAGGGGCAAAGAAACAAGGAAAGCCCCTTGACGCCCTTATCGGAGGTGCGCGCCAAAACGAGATGCAGGATACGCTCTGACATGTCCTGATCACCGCCCGAGATGAATATCTTCTCGCCAGAAATGCGCCAGCCGTCGCCTGTCTGGTCGCCACGGCAACGGATGCGGGCAAGGTCAGACCCCGCGCCCGGCTCGGTGAGGCACATGGTGGGCAACATCTCGCCCGTTGCCAGCTGGGGCATGATCTTTGCGCGCTGCTCCTCGGTTCCGAAGCGTTTCAGGACCCGCACCGCGCCCGGTACAAGACCAGTGACCATCTGCAATGAGTGGTTGGCTCCTGAAAATATTTCGGATGTCACGGCCAACATGAGCGCGCCCATACCTTGCCCGCCATAGGCTTCGGGCACAGTCAACGCAGGCCAGCCTTGTGCGCAATAGGCCTGATAGCTAGCCGCAAAACCATCAGGCATTTTCACGCGCCCGTCTTCAAGCCGGCAACCTTGAACGTCACCCACTTCGTCAAGCGGAGCAATCTCGCCTTCAGCAAAAGCAGCAAAATGTTGGCCAATCTCGCGGGCAAAATCAGCGTCATAGTCAGATATCTCTTCTGCTCCAGCCACGCGAAGCGAGAACAGGATGTCTTCCAGCGGGGCTTTGAATGGCTTCATGCCAAACCCAGCAGCCGTGCTGCATTGCCCTTGATGATGTCTTCGCGCAAGTGATCCTTGATCGCGATTTTCTCAAAGTCCGAGAGCCAGCGCTCGGGTGTGATCATCGGCCAGTCAGAGCCAAACAGCACCTTTTTCTTCAGGATGGAGTTGCAATATTTCACCAGAATTTCGGGGAAATACTTGGGGCTCCAGCCCGAGAGGTCAATGTAGACATTTGGTTTGTGCTGCGCCACAGCCAACGCCTCTTCCTGCCAAGGGAAAGACGGGTGGGCAAGGATGATCTTCAGCTCGGGAAAGTCGACGGCAACATCATCCATATACATCGGGTTCGAATATTTCAGACGCATCCCGTTGCCACCAGGCATACCGCTTCCCACGCCAGTTTGCCCTGTGTGGAATAGCGCGATACCGCCTTCTTCGGCAATCGCCTCATAGAATGGGTAAGCCATGCGGTCATTTGCGAAAAACCCCTGCATTGTCGGGTGGAACTTGAACCCTTTAACACCGTACTCACGCATCAGCCGCTTGGCCTCGCGCACAGCCATTTTGCCTTTCCACGGGTCGATCGAAGCGAACTGGATCAGGACATCACTGTTCTCGGAAACGGCCTCATAAACCTCGTCGTTATTATAACGGCGATAGCCCGTTTCACGTTCGGCATCGACAGGAAAGATCACCGCTGCGATGTTCTGCTCGCGGTAGTGCTGAGCCGTTTGATGGATCGTTGGTGGATGGCTCCATGGCGCACCAAAATAGCTGGCCATAGTGGATTGCAGATCATCATACCCATCATCCGAGTGGCAGCCGCAGGGCTCTTCTGCATGGGTATGAATGTCGATGGCGCGGACTTTGGATAGGTCTACCATAATGGGTCTCCTAGAGAGTGGTGACGGCCGGATCGGCCTCAGCATAAAGACGTTTGAGCAGGTCGGCGCGGCGCGCCAGAACCTTGCGGAAGTTGAGGTTGCCCTTGGCGGTCATCTCGCCCTCAGGCATGGAGGCTGGCTCTGAAAGCACAATGGCACGAACAACGCGTGTCGAGCTGCTCGCACCCGTGGCTGCATGCGCTGCGAGACGACGGTGAATTTCTCCCAACAACAAGGGGCAACAATAAGCACCAGCCTCCTCGTCAAGTTGGAAGCCTTCGGCCTCCAACTCAGTCACGTTCGGAAAGATCATGACACCGATCTCGCTCTTGTCGGCGCCTGTCACCACAAGGTCTGACGCCAGCGGCGACAAGGCAGCCAATATGTCGATGCGAAGCTGTGCTGCGCGCACCCATGTGCCTGTGAGAAGTTTGAAATCCTCGGAAATTCGACCATCAAACTTCATGCCTTTGTTGATGTCTTCAGGGTCGACAAAGCGCATCGCGTCGCCGGTGATGAAGAACCCCTCGTCATCAAAGGCTTCGGCTGTTTTCTCTGGCGCTTCAAAATAGCCAGGCATCAGGTTCGGACCCTTCACGCGGACTTCGCAGCGCATTTCCCCGTCCGGAATCAGCTTGGCAGTCACACCGTTCAAAGGAACACCGACAACGCCTGAGTTCTCGGTCGGCTCATGCTGGAGCATCATGGCTGGCGCGGTTTCCGTGAGCCCCCATGAAGAGGTGATCAGAGGCACTTCGCCTTTTGCCTCCATCGCCATATGCTCAAAGCCTTGCCAGATATCTTGCGGCAACGAAGCGCCAGCGTAGAAAATCATGTCGAGGTCTTCGAAAAAGCGCTGGCGCAGGCCTGCGTCTTTTCGCAATGCGCCGAGCAACATCGAGAACCCGACCGGCACATTGAAGCAAAGCGTGCCCGTGATGAGCGAAAGGTTTTCGACGGTGCGCTCGAACAGGCCTTTGACGGGCTTACCGTCATCAATGTAGAGGCTGCCGCCATTGGCCAGCATCATATTGAAGTTATGCGAGCCGCCAAAGACGTGGTTCCAGGGCAGCCAATCAACAATGCGTGGCGGACGAGCCCGCAAAAACGGCATGGCATCGGCCAGTTGCACCTGATTGGTACACATCATGCGATGCGTGGTCATCACGGCCTTAGGGCTGGATGTAGACCCCGATGTCATGAGAAGTTTTACCACGCTATCGGGGCCGACTTTTGCCCGCGCCACATCGACATCCGCACAATCTCCTTTGAGCAGATCTGCAAAGGGCGTGGTCTGCGCGTCAGCGCGCGTGGCGATCACCTCGATATCATCCAGAACGTCAAGCGCCAGAGCTTCACTGTATTGGGTTGCATCAACCACATAGGCCATGCGCGGGCGTACCAGCTCAATCGCGTGGCGCAAACGGCCGTGCGCACCGTGAATCAGCGAATATTGCTCGGCCACGGGAACCGTAGGAATGCCAACATACTGTGCGGCCAGCGCCAGCAAACCGTGATCCACCCCGTTACCTGACATGATCAGGAGCGGCGTGTCAGGCCCCATGCCACGCCCAAGCAGGGACGATGCGATCGCGCGCACTTTTTCAAGCGTCTCGCCATAGTTTTCTTCACGCCATCCAGCCCCGTGGCGCTCGGCAATAAAGGTGCGGTCCGGCGCTTCTTTCGCCCAGCGGTGGAGCCAGTCACCGGTGGTTCCGTCCACCTCACTCAGCGGCTCGGCAGAGCGCAGAAGAATTGTGCCATCGGCCCTGTTCTCGCGAATTACATTGTGTGGCTTGAAATTCGTTGTCCGTTTCATGCGCCTCTCACCTTCGATAGAATGGCAACCATCTCAGAGCGCATGTCACCGTTGAGTCCGGCAAAGAGCTTGGCTTCATGCGTCTCGACAGCTGCAACAGCCTGACCGCACAGACGGCGCCCTTGAAGCGTTGGGACCAATGCGTAAGCCCGACGATCCGTCGGAACGCGGGTACGGTTGATCAGCTCGCGGCGCTCTAGCTCATCAACGATCACCACGATATTGGGACGTTCCACATCCATCGCAGCAGCCAGTTGCGCCTGACTCAGGCCAGGGTTGTCGCTGATCAGAACCAAGGCCGTATAGGTCAACATGCGCAACTCAAACGGCTTCAGCGTGGCGACCAGATCAGCCTGCACAACGTTGAAGGCACGCTTCATGTGATAGCCCAGAAAACGGCGCAACGTGTCATCGCTTACTGTTGTGGGCGGGGTAATGGTTTGCTCAGGTTGGCTCATGAGATCACCGGAATTTGGGCGCGCGCTTTTCAAGGAAAGCTCTCAAGCCTTCCTCTGCGTCAGGCGTGGTTTGTGACAAGGCTGCCGCGAGACTTTCGGTAAACAGCCCGTCGGATTGCGACATGTCATTGATACGTGGAATGGCCTGTATCATCAGATAGTTTGACAGCGGTGCATTGCGCGCGATCTTGCCAGCCAGCTCTTGCGCAAGGGCCAGTGCCGCTCCGTTAGCAACAGAGTAATGCGCCAAACCCAAAGAGACACCGTCGTCAGCGCCATACTTGCGCCCCGTCAGCATCATTTCTGTCATCCGGTCCGCACCAAGCAAGCGGCCCACACTGGCCGTGGCCCCGCCACCCACAAAAATACCGCGCCGCCCTTCGGGCAGCTGGAAAATCGTGGAGGCTTCAGCAATGCGCACATGTGTGGCCGCGGCAAGCTCAAGCCCGCCACCAATAACCGCACCGAACAGCGCTGAGACCGTTGCCAGCCCACCAAGCCTGATTTGGTCCATCAGCTTATGCCAGCTGCGCGAATGGTAGAGATTTTCTTCAGCCGAACGGTGAACATGTTCTGCCAGATCTAGACCTGAACAAAAATGTCCTTCTATCCCCGTGAGGATCACAACACGCACGCCTTCAGGCGGGCTGAAATAGAAGCCCTCCAGTGCTCCGAGCAGCTCTTCGCACATGGCGTTGCGCTTTCCCGGCCGATTCATCGTCAGAGTGGCAATCTGCCCCTCAACCTCAATTTTCAAAATATCCGACATGGTCTTTCCTCAGCGTGGGGGAAGGCGCGTTGCGCCATCAAGGCGAATGGTCGTGCCGTTCAGATAGGGATTTGTGATGATCTGCGCGGCCATCAGAGCATATTCCTCCGGTGCGCCCAAACGGGCCGGATGGGGGATGTTGCTCGTGATCTGTGCCGTGACATCGTCGGGCAAGCTTTCCATCATTGGTGTGTTGAAAAGCCCCGGCGCGATCGTCATCACACGGATGCCTGCGCGGGCAAACTCTCGCGCAGCAGGAAGCGCCATCGAGGCAATAGCGCCCTTGGATGCGGCATAGGCGGCTTGGCCGAGCTGCCCGTCCTGAAAGGCAACAGACGCGGTGTTCACGATAATTCCGCGCTCTCCATCCACAGGCTCAAGTTCCATCATGCGCCGCGCGGCGTGTGTCATGACGGCATAAGTGCCGAAGAGGTTCACATCAAGCGTCTTACGAAAGACATCAAAGCTGGTTTTGCCCTCTCGCCCGACAATACGAGCGGCTGTTCCAATGCCCGCGCAGTTCACGGCGATACGCGGTGTACCGAGGGCTTGCACAATCTCGGACAAGGCCACATCGACCGCCACATCATCGCTCACGTCAACTTGAGCCGCCGCACCGCCGATGTCTCTGGCAATGCGCTTTGCGCCCTCACCGTCAAAATCCAGAATACCGACTTTGGCGCCATTCACGGCCAGATAGCGCGCCGTTGCCTCTCCAAGCCCGCTCGCGCCGCCAGTGACAATCGCCACGTTTCCCTCGATCTGCATCCTTCGTCCCCTATAGGTGCTAGAAGTAATAGATATGATCTATATCTAAATAGATGTGAACCTGTCAAGCGGCGCTTGCCAGCCTGTCTCGGAGGCCGCGCCTGAACAAGCACGACGGAAAACAGGTTGCCGATGAGCCACCCCACTGACCCAAGATTGCGGCCCAGTTAGGATGCACAGCAGCAAGACTTCACTTGCAATTTGATCTGCTGAAAGTCTGGCGCTCCCTTTGAAAGGGATGTCGGCTCATGCAGCGACCACCTTGAAATTCCGTAAGGCGTGCATCCGCTCAAACTGAAGCATAGCTCCGCCGCGCCAGATAAGTGCCGCTCCAAATTCTCCGCTAAGCTATTCAAGCCACGCCCACTGGTGAATAGACTTGGCGTGCTGTGCGGAGATTATCTGATCTATTCTCCGCGTTATATGCGGAGAATAGGCTGGGGATGGTCACGATTGCCGCCATCAGCTCGCCTAGCCAATCCGCTTCAGTATGCGCGATTGTCACCTGCCGTCACTGAAAGCAGCTGACTATCATTGATTACGTCATTTCTTGATATGCGACTCGTCAAACGTTGACATGGCGTTGACATGGGCTGAACGCATAAAGCCCGACTGATTAAGTCGGGCTCTAAGCATTTGATTTGGCGTATTAATTTGGTTGCGGGAGTAGGATTTGAACCTACGACCTTCAGGTTATGAGCCTGACGAGCTACCGGGCTGCTCCATCCCGCGCCAAAGTGAGTGCATCGAATACGCTCAGAG
>Ga0181556_1005090_pt1 | contig 10375 bp, 6 predicted proteins | sample 011ome_14_FD_148651 | JGI IMG/M metagenome (GOLD analysis project Ga0181556, IMG submission 148651) | Coastal salt marsh microbial communities from the Groves Creek Marsh, Skidaway Island, Georgia - 011505AT metaG (spades assembly) | ecosystem: Environmental > Aquatic > Marine > Intertidal zone >... | reverse complement strand
CTTTGCTATTGAATACGGCGAACACTCCGGCGCGTTACCGATGGAGCGAAAGATGCCTTCGGGCGGGAGATGCGCCGGGTTGATGTCTTCGATTTTGCAACTCACAAAAACGATTTGAGGATGCGCCGTAGACGTATTTGCCGTAGACGCGGCGGACAACTGACGTGATGCCAATCGGTCTAATATCGCCTGGAACCGAACTCTTCGGTTTCTCGGTGACATTTCTCGATTTTTGTCACCGTTGCATCCGTCGGCGTCTTTGCGACAATCTTATCGAACGTCTCCAGATCGCCAGGAGCAGTGCCATCAGATGTGAGGATAGCAACTGCCTTCGAAAGACCGTTCGACGTGTGCGCCGTCTTGGCCGCCAGGCGGCGCGACATCACGCGTTGCGTGGGCGGCTCAACGTTCGACGACGTGCGACGCGCGTGGCAATCTCGCTGACGCTGAGATTCTGCTTCCATGATAGCCTTATACTCCGTCAGTAAGCTCGCCGTTTTTCTCTGGGCGAGATGCATGTGAAACGTGGTGATTGCTGCCTTGTTTGCTCGTTGAGCTGGTCCCGGGCGAACTTTTCGAGAAAGGAACGCGAAAGCGTCGATTAGAGTTTCCATGAGCGACAACACCACGTCCAGCGCGATTTTACCGCATACCAGCGCATGGAAGATCTCGCGGAAGTAGAGGTTCAGCGCCACCTCCGTCTTCGGATTGAAACCGAGCCTTCTCGCAACAGAGATCCGGTTCTCGAAAGCTTTCACGTTTTCCGGGTTCCCGAGAAACGCCTCGATCTCGGCGATGTCCTTGAGCGCTTCTGGTGTCAAACGGTTCGAGAGCATGTCCGGATCAGCCCCGAGGCGCTTCAATTGGACGCGTCGCTTACCTTTCACGGTCGTGGCACTTCGCTCGTCGTCGCAGAGTTGCGCGAAGATCTGTTCGGGAGTGGGCTGGTTTCCGAGAGCACCCTCGATTTCGACGTTTTCGAGGCGAATTGCACGCTCCTCGAGAAGCGCTAGGGCGTCGTCGCCGGAGGGCACTTCCACGACCGCCTCGACGTACGCGGCGACGGCGCCCTCCTCAGCGACTTCACCGCCGGCGTCCGCCTCGACTTCACCGCCGGCGTCCGCCTCCATGCGAACACCGGGCTCGGCTCGACCTTCCCCACCAGCGTCCGGTACTGGTCGAGCGCCGGGATCGCGAGCCTCCTCCAAGGCGGGCTCGACTGTTGCTACGGCCATCGCTACTGGAGCGGGGGCTGGCGCAACAGGAATCGCAGGAGCGGCGGCATCAACCGCCGCAGTCCCTTCGTCGGCATCCGGCTCAACTTGGACGCCGAGGTCGTCGTCTTCTACCTCGGCATCGACGGCCACCAACGAAGGTGCCGTTTCGGGGACGATAGCTACCACCACGGGGTCCGTTTCCACAGCGGTGACCACAGGAGTGCGGCAGGGCCGCAGAAAACGATTACCCGGTTCACTGGCCCTCCTCCCCAAGCCAGTGAGTGTTTGTTACGGCTTAAAAAAAAGCCGTCGAGAACACGTGGTGTCTATACGTTATATATATTCGTTACGCGTCAAAGAAGTCAACGTTTTGCTCGCTTCAAAGATGTCGTCATGATTTTACGCAACACCGCGACTTGTCGGTGCATCTCCCGGCGTGATTTCAATTCATCGCTGTTGTTGTTCTCGTTTTCGTCCAGATACGTTTGATTTTTCGCGCACTCTTCCTCGGCGTCTTTCCTCTTCGCGTTGGTGGCAAAATCGTCGCGCGTGGATTTGACGATGTCGAATCCGAGTTCATACATCGTCCTGTTGATTCGCACCAATGGCGTCGCGAACGAAGACACTTCTTCGCCTCGTTCTCGTTCCATAAACACGAGCTGCGGGTGATTCTTCTTTTTCTTTCTCTCCAGAGCTTTTCGCACTATGCGAGTCAGTTGAACGAAAGATTCTTTGTCCGTGATGCCGAGCGCTCGGCGCTGTCTCGCGTCAATACGCAGCACCTTCTCTGCGTTACGACGTGCGTTCAAATGTTCTCTTATTCCTCTCAACTGCTCTTCGGAAACGAACAGTTTCGATTTCTCAAACATATTTTGCTGCGCCGTGAACGCCCCAGAAAATCGCGCCGTCATCGGCGTCGACAACTTCTCCTTCGTTCGTTTCAAGCCGCGCAAGAGAACGGATATCGCTCTCGCCGTATCCACCTCTGCGTCTTCGTTACTATTATTATTGCTGCTGCTGCTGTTGTTTGACTCGTTAAACCCGTCGAAAGACACGCCGTATTCCCATTGGAATGTTATTTTCCCCTCGATGAGTTTTTTTGCCCATTTAGCTCTCTTCGCCTCATCGAGGAACACGCCGTCTGCAGCTACTGGCGATGTCAACAAAGCGGCTTTGGTAGCTTTTACGATCGAGTTACCGAGAAAGCGGGGCAAGCTAGCCGTCGGCGATTCTCCTAAAGCACTCATGTTTGCGGTCCGTCTCTCTTCTTCTTCTTCTTCTTCTTCTTCTTCTTCTTCTTCTTGCGTTTCTTCTTCTTCTCTTTCTTCTGAATCAGACGTCTCGTCCGAGCCACAAAAATGATTGCGGGAAACGCCGCACAAAACGCACAAATCTCTCGTTCGCAAAAAACGTGGACGCAATTCACCGGTTCTATCGATAATGATCAATCTGCTCGCGTTCGTTTGCGTCAGTCCGCACAAAGTCGTCGTTCCATCCTTAATCACCGCGTCAAATGCAGACGCATCGAACAGCGCGAATCTCCTCGTCTCCAAACTCGCACCCGCTCGCTGCTTTTCCCTTTTGAGTCTGGAGTTATTCTCGCACTCGAAGCAAGAGCACCCTCTCGAGCTGAGCGAGCGCTGTTTGCACTCCCCCGCGCATGTATGCGGCTTTGAAATACATAAAATTTGCTCCGTGAAAGATAAATATTCTCTCTTTGGTCCAAACCAGCTATTTCTTCTCCCGCCATTCTTCTCTTCCACTCGACGACTGCAACAAGAGGCGACGAGAAAGACTCTCTCTTTGGAATGATCTAAACCAGAATCGTGCGCGTTCAGCGTCCGAATCGTAAACGACATGTTATTTTTCGCCAACATTATAAACAGCGCAATCGCGTACGCGGGTTCCATGTTATTCTCTTTCTTCCATCGTCCGAGAAATCCTAAAACGTTTTCGATGATCAATACTACTGTCGCTCCAGCTTCGCTCTCCTCTCTCTTCCTTTTGCGAGTCGTCGTCGTTGCGGTCGTTTTAGAATACTGCTTTTCATTCGCCCTTTCGGCCATTTTCAACACTTCCAGAGGAGGGTGAAAAGGCTTCATCACCGTTTCGAGAGGCTTCGTACCTCTGTTTGGATTTCGATTCGAAACGTCGTCGCATCGAACGCCCGCTTCGACGACGTCAATGCGACCGTACTTTTCTGCCACGCGATCGACTAGATTCTGCGTGATGTCCTCGACGTTTTGGACGAATTGCCACGGTTCCAGCGTTGGATGGTTGCGCTTCAAAATAGCCATTCGATGAGGATTTTTCTCGGCGAACAAAATCGCAAATCCACCGGCATCGGTCAAACCGCGCGCGGTCACGCCAACGCCAGAGTATAGACTGATGAAAAAGAACGCGCGCGGGTGCATGTTTCGCAGAGAACCGCGAACGTATCCAATCGGTTGGATCGAGAAAACCTCAACTCTTTTTTGAAAGCCACTATAAGCGTTCGTTTCCTCCTTCACTCTGCTCTTGTGATTTGGTTCCAACATGTCCAACGTATTCAGCGTTCGGTTTAAATCTCGTTCGAGCTTCGCCCGCGTCGGAATCTCTTCGTGTTGACGCGCGTGGCGTTCGATCAAGCTGTGCGTAAGAGAGTATAGAAGTTGTAAACTCATCGGCGTCGCGTTTGCCACTTGAGAAAGACGCGTTCGCTTTTTCCACACACACTTGCACCACACTTGCATTTTCTTTCGTCCATTCTCGTAAACAGTGACGCTCTTTTGATTATCATTCGCGCCCTCTGAAGTTTCCTCTACCGTAATCCGGCCGTTTCTGTGCGGACGCGCGGCGGCGCTTGGAATCGCCGATTCGTCGTCGTTGTTTCGAACTATTTTGAACCAAAGTTTGAACGAGAATTTATTAGAAATTGGCGAGGAAGAAGACTCCTGATTCTCATAAGACGTCAGAGAGCGCGAATGAGACGCGAACTTGCCGTGGATTTCAGAACCGTTCATCTTTGGCGTCACGACCGCAAAATGTTTCGCGAGCGCTTCGAATTCTTTCAGGAACTCAAAAGAACTCGTCTGAATGCCTGCATTTTGCACAAGTTTCTTCAGCAGTTGTTCAACCGAGGGCGTCGCCACATGAAAAACGTAAAAACACCGCTCGTAAAGTATCTCGCTCAGCGCCAGCGCCAACGACTTGGACAACGCGCTCGTAGTGCGCAGCGTTGAAGACATGAGAGGTAGTGTTTGAGAAAGAGATAATTACTGGATAAAATTTCTTTCTGCTTCTTTCCAATTTTTCGATTGGCCCCCCAAGCTTTTCCCCTTCTTCGATATATTTGGAAGAAAAACACGCATACATCAACGTATCACTCTCAACGCGCGCTTTTCAGTTCTAAAGTCAGCACCTTTTCAACAACCGGACCAGGGTGCATATATATTTCAACGCGTTGGGTTAATATCGATGCTCTTTATCTCTCTGTTTTGAAAAGAAGAGGCGAAAAGCGGCGTTTTTTGTCTTTTCGTGTTTCCAGCCTCGGAATCCTCGAGCTTTCGGCGCATGAAACACACACTTCTCCGTCAATGCATCGACTCATCTTTACTCTATTCGATAAACCAATCCTAAAACTCGCCGTTTGTGTGATTTTCGCTCTTGAATGGCGCGAGTGAGAGCGGAGGAGAACGCCGGCAGCGATCTGTCGTTTTTTGAAAATTGGCGAATGTTTGGTCTTTTTTTTCAACGGTGTCACGTCGATTTTAAAAGCGAGAACTTCTCTATTCTCCGCCTCTATTCGCTCGACTAGAATAGAGGCTCTTGATGTGCTCAAAACAAACACGAGCTATGTCGCTGCTGGAATTGTTTGCGCACGCGAGGATGAACGGATGGATGGATGAATGAATGAATGAATAAATGGGGCATCTTCGCCGGAGGGCACTTCCACGACCGTCTCCACGTTCGCGGCCACGGTGCCCTCCTCAGCGACCTCCCCATGAACGTTCGCCTCCACGCGGACGCCGGGCTCGCCTCGAACTTCTTCACCGACGCTCGCTACCAGTCGAGCGCCGTGTTCGTCCGCCTCCACCAAGGCGGGCTCGACGGCTGCCGCGGCCATCGGTACTGGATCAGCAGGGACCAGCGCGGCGGACATCACCGGAACAGCGGCGACATCCTCCGCAGTCCCTTCGTCGGCTTCCGACTCGCATTGGACGCCAGGCTCGTCATCTTCTTGCTCGGCATCCACGGGCGCCAGCCCGGCTACCGCCTCGGGGACGGTGGCTACCGCCACGGGGTCCGTCCCCGAAAGAGTGACGAAAGGAGTCCCCAGCGTGGCGTTCGGAGGCGAACTCGCCACGGTCAGCGTTCTACGCGCGGTCCGGGTCGTCGAAGGTGGTGGTGGTGATGTGAGCGGGTTCGGATGTGCGTGGGGGCTTCCTGGCGGCGGAAGCGCTCTCAGCGGCAAGATCGGGGACCGCACCACCTGGGTGCGCGGTGTCCCTCTGGACGAGATCGGCGAGCGGACCACCCGTGGACGCACCTCCGGCGCGGGAGTAGACTTAAGGAGCTCCGCGAGGAGACCATCGAGCATGGCATCCGTGACGCACTCGTTCGACGGGACTCGCTCGTTGCCACCACCACCGGTGGAGTTCAAAACAGTCTTCTTCCGGTCCGTTACCGCCGTCTTGGCCGCGGTAATATCGAGGTGCGCCAGGCGCGAATCAGGGAACGCCATCTGATTATATCATGTATTCAAACGCTCGCGACGACGACAAGAGCAAAGAGACGTTCCGCGAGCTGTGTGGAATTTTTCTTGTGTTTAGTACTCTTTCTTCTCAGTTTTCACTGGATTCAATCACTCTTTGCGGAGGAACGAACGAATGGTGCGAATGAAACGATTATTAATGTTTGTTATTGTTATAGTGACGGACAAATCGATGTGCATTAAAATCTGAGTGCGTGTCCTACGAATTTTTAAAGAAGTTTTCCATGTACGACTGGACGCGCTTGTCTTCACTACGAAGCATAAGTTTTTTTTCCTCGTCACACAAAATTTTCCAACGATCGGCGAGCATTCAAACTGAACAGTGGGAAATCCGCGTCGAATTTCGAAACAGTAGTCATACCTTTTTTCGACTTCACGATGGATACCGCGCGCAGAATCATATCACGCCAAACTTTCGTCGCTGTATTTTCACCAATACGTTTAATTCGTGCGTTTGAACTTGGGAAACGGACCATATGGTCGCATTTCTTTGCGAACGAGAGCTTTGCCTGTCGTTCTTTCGCGGAGTCTGTCCAGTAAACCGTTGTGATCAAAAGCAAACGTCAACTGTCCACGCAACGTTCGAATGATATTTTCCGTGGCCAAGTAAACTATGTAATCGTAATACAACCAAGCTTCCAGATAAATCAAGCGACACGCCGAAATGTTTATTATTATCCATTTAACGTGTTGTCGTCTCCTGTCGATGCACACGTAGAATCCTCTCACAGAACGCATGTACGCTTCGTCACTTAAATATTCACCCCTGATGGCCTTTCTGGCGAAAATTTTCTCCGTGGAAAAATTTTTGCAATCGCGAGGACCAATAAACTCGATATGTTCAAACGCTTTCGGGCGGATTTTGAGAATAGTCCATTCCTTGTCCTTAAGAGCGCGAAGGGTGCTCAATCCCACGTGCTCACCTTGGAGCGAATAAAATCTGAACGTTTCCTCGAGCGCACAGATTTTAGCTCTTTCCTCTTCGTTCTCTCTCTGAACTATCTCGTTCGTCCGGACTAAAAACGAAGCGGTCTTCTCATCTTCACCTTCATCTGTGAGAACGCTGAAATCGCCGCAGTCCATGAGAACGCTGGAAATGTCTCCGTTCTTGTCGCTGCCGAATTCAAATCCCGACATCTCGTGATTTTCCTTCGAGAGAGATATGGTCTCCGAAATTGTCAAGCACTCTTGATATGAAAGACCTCCGAGGAGTTCAGCATTCTTCGTCAAAAATTTTTGCTTGCGTTCCCCGAGAACTCGAACCGCGTTTTTCTCTTCTCGCATCGCATCGAGCACCTCTTCCTTGTTATTTTCCAAAGCTTCGACGATGAATGCCATCTTCTCCTTATTGCCCTCCAACTTTTCCAACTCTGTTTTTTGTTCTGTTCTCAAAACTTCCTGAAATTTTTCCAAAACGAATCCGGCGCGCTCATTCGTCCCACGCATCCATGTCGTCATGTCTAACACGTACGTCCGCCAACTCAAAGATCCAGACGTACAAGCGAACTCGACTTTCACCTTTAGCAAATCCAACTTTTCATACTTAGTCTTCTTCTCTTTCGCCGCTTGGAGAATTCGAGCAGTTGCTATCTCCTTGTCTTCAAGATCGTCCATGTCTTGTAGTTCTTCAACTTCTCTTTCTTCTCGCTCTTCTGCATCTTCTTCGATTTCTTCTTCGTCCTCGTCACCATTTGTCTCCATCGCAACTGAAATCTTTTTTTCGGCGCTGTTGGTGGTATTATTGTTCTCGTTATTCTTGGCATCACCATCGTCGAGCAACATTGATTTTTCTCTCTCGTCAACGTCAATACTCTCGCCAATTCCGGATTTTCCGAAACCTGGCTTCGTCTCATTGCTGCCGCGTTCTGGATTGTTTCGTCCCCGTACATGTCTCGGGATCAATAAAGTGGAGGTGTCTTCCGCGCCGTTTTTGGCGTCAACCGTGGCAACGGTTTCGTCCTCCGCGACCTTTTGATTTTTCACCGTTGTTCGAGACGAAGGGGGGAGAGCCGCCGCCGCCGCCGACGCCGACGCTTGAAGAGGCGAAGGAACGACGACGTTGTAGTGCGTATCGTCTATGCACAACAACACGATCTCGTTGTTGGGATCGATACGGTCAAATGACTCACTTTGATCCGCAGTCCCTACCGGGGAAAACGTTGCCACGTTCATATTAGCAAACGTTAGGGTTGTCCCTTTGGGTATGGCATGGCCTTGGCCTGGTTTGTACGCCAACACGTGTACAGTTCGTTTATACACAATTGCTGCAGCTTTCAAGCACCACCAATCTCCCCACACACCTTTGCCTTTCATCGCTTTCACATCATCGCGGTCGACGGATCCTTCGTAGCGGTGTTCGAAATTGGATTCAACTTCTCTGATGATATTAAAGCGTACCAGTTCGTGCATGTCTTGGTCCCGCACATTAGGGTCCCCGAGACATCCTAGTGCCATTGCTATTGCGCGAAACATACAGTTTCCATCGCCAACGACATCCACCGTAACAAATCCTTTTGCTTCTAGCCATTTGTAGCAATCATAGTCAGACGAAGTGTTTTCTACTGTTGTTTACGATGATGAAGAAGAGAGAGAGAGAGAGAGAGACGGCGCCGCAAAGGCGCGGGTTAGTTAGATTTTTACTCTCTTTTTCTTTTGTTCTGAAGAGAAGTTCCCTCCTCCTCCTGATTCGCTCGACGACGACGCGACCGACGAAAACCTACGACAAAGAGCGCAAAAGAATGCTACGCATTCTTTTTCTTCATCTCTTCGAGTCTTTGTTTGTTTGGTTTTTCGTGGTCTCTCGAGTCATCAGAAGCGACGAAGAAAAAGCGAAGACACTTCGTTTTACACATCTCAAAATACCCGATTCAAAATTCAAAATCACATGTGAAATCAATCTCCTCCGACACTGTTGCGCGCACCGAGGACGTTTGCAAAAATCTACGAAGAAAAAGACGCGATAAAACGTACCCTCCATTCTCCTTGAGGCATCACCATCGTCGAGCGTCATTGATTTTTCACTCACGTCAATCCTCTCGTCAATTCTGGATTTTTCGAAACCTGGCTTCGTCTCATTGCTGCCGCGTTCTGGATTGTTGTCTTTCTTCGATTTCTTCCTCTCAGGAGAAGTCTGTATACCATTCTCAATCACCGGTACTCGAAGTGATTCTGGTCTTCTTAGAGAAACGTTTCTTTTACCATCACCGCCGAGACCGTCACCGTTCGAACCCGACGGTTCTTCACCATCATCTTTCGTATGCTTCAAAATAACTCGAGCCGTACTCTTCAAACAATCACAGCACAAATTCTCTCGCGCTTTCGCAACTTTGCTCCAATCGTCATGCGGGACTAGCCACTCGCAAAAGCTTTGTTTAACCAGCGCCTTCAGTTCCTTGGCGTTCTTGAAAAAGTTGGAAAAGGAGAACTCTTCGAGCTTTCCGATGCTGTTTTTCTTTATATCTGAAACTTCTACCATATTCTCAAATAACGGCTTCCATAATGCATCCGACTCTTGCTCGATAGTCTTTTTATCGCGCGTTTTTTGATGCTCAAGCTCGGCAGCCTTCGCGACGTAATTATCCGCGCAAATGGAAACATCTCTCAAAATGTGCTCCAGAGGACGCAAATTCCCACGCTCACTCTCCTCGATTTCGCTCCCACGCTCACTCTCCTCGATTTCGCTCCCACGCTCACTCTCCTCGATTTCGCGCGCCTTTTTCGCGCAAACGTCACGCACGTGCTCGAGAAACTGATTCAAATCAACTCTTTCTTCCGCGTTGCCGAATGGATCCGTCGCGTTTCCTTGTGCACCCAGTCCTTCCGCTTTTTCATTCTTGAGACTCTTCTTCTTCTTCTTGTTATTATTCTTTTTATTATTATTGAAGAATCCTTTCATTTTAATTTTCATTCGCGCTCTCACTCACCGCGCACGAGAAAAAAAGGCAAGAAAGGCGAAGAGGCGCAGGCGCGTCTCCCCACCTCCTTTTAAATACTTAAAAAGAAAACTTTCTTTCCGGCGCTCGGAACCACACCTGAGAACTTATAGAAACTTATAGAAACTCACCAATTACTTTCAGTAACGTCTCGAACAAATACTTTTGCGCGAGAATTAACGCCTTGGAGTCGCGTTGGATGTTCGATGTGGATGTGACTAACGGATGATTTTTGTTTTTGTTTTTCCAATGGATTTGATGTCCCCGACGAACGACGACTGATTTTGTCTTTTTTTCCTCCTACAAAAGCGATGTGAATAAAAAACGTAAAGAAAGAAAAACAGTAGAAATGAAACTCACACTTTTCCGCCGCGCAATTCTTCTCTCGCGCTTGCGCGTTTAAATTCGCGCAAAGGTACGTGTGTAGATGCAGATGCGGCGATGTTTGTTTGTTTGTTTTTTGGTCAACGCTT
>Ga0181556_1005086_pt1 | contig 10385 bp, 15 predicted proteins | sample 011ome_14_FD_148651 | JGI IMG/M metagenome (GOLD analysis project Ga0181556, IMG submission 148651) | Coastal salt marsh microbial communities from the Groves Creek Marsh, Skidaway Island, Georgia - 011505AT metaG (spades assembly) | ecosystem: Environmental > Aquatic > Marine > Intertidal zone... | reverse complement strand
TGGAATGAAAAGGAACAGGCTATGGACATGAAGACCACAGACGAGGAGGTTAGTGGTTTTATAGGTCAGATCGGCGACTACGAGGGATACGACACTCCAGGGTTCTGGCTCGTGGATGAACGCGGTAAGAACAAGGGATTCGTCATGTGGGATCACAAAACCAAAGAATTCGTCGAAGGTGAATCATCCTTCAAATACACCTACCAGGGCAAGACCGATAAAGACAAACGGATCCTGCAGTCAATGCTTGACAACCTGTCCTGAAAAAATCACAGACAGGGTTTATGATACACAAGTTTCACCAGTTCCTCAATGAGCATAAGTTCGTAGGTAAGACCATAGCAGAGATGCTCGATTGGTTAGAGAAAAAGTCGAGTACCCCATGGGTGTTCCTGGACACCGAGACCACCGGGCTGCCCGGATTCCCCTACGACGTCCAACTGACCCAGGTGTCCTGTATAGTCGCCAGGTACGACTCGACTGCTAACCGGTTCCATGAGTTAGAGAGCATCGATCGTAAGATAAAGTTGACCTCGGCAACCAAGGCCGAGATGGGCAGCCACGGCGAGAGGATAAAAAAGGTTTTGTCCTTCAACCACTACGGACAACGTGACACCGTGTATCACGAGGAAGGCCAGGTGCTTGGTGAACTGTTCGAGCTGCTCGCCCGCCACGGAAACCCGGTGCTTGTTATACAGAACGCAAGTTTCGACATGAGGTTCCTGAACACCAGGAGCCCTATCGTCAGGTTCGACAACGATGTCATCGACACCAAGCAAATCCTGCAGCTGTTCTACCTACCGTGCCTGCAGAGGCTGGCGGAGATCGACCCCCGGCACCGGGAGACCCTGGACCGAATAGGCACCTCCGGCAGGGACCAAGGGTTCCCGTCATCCTCCCTTGGTAGGGTCGGCCCCGTGCTCGGCCTGGACATGACCGGGTACCACGACGCGCTTACCGACTGCAGGTTGATGATGGCGATGCTCGAGAGGGTGGTCGCGTTCCTGAGGGCGAACAGGGAGGTCGACATCCGGAGACACCAGGCAGCAAGGGCGAGGGTGATGTGACCTTCCCCATAAAGCAAAATATCACTCTGGGATAAGTCTCGCCACGTAGCTTGCCGTCTCACCGGTACCGAAGACAAGCGAGCCCAGGATAATGTCGCCCGAATCCCCGATGGTTATTGACTTCCACGCGGAGTAGGTCGAGGCCCACGGCGACTCCACCGGCACCGAGACCGCGGTCGGTCCAGACATGGAATATATGCCGGCAGAGTTGAGCCCGCAGGTGAACAAGGGACCCGAGTGGGTGCCTGACCACACCAGTCCCCCTATATAAGAGGTTGTGGCAATAACCACGGAAGCGGACCAGGACAGGGCCTGGTCCAGCCTGACAAGCATGTGCAGGTCGTGTTCCTGCGCATGTGACCATATGTCGCCGGTTGTGGGGTCGACCGTCAGCTCCCGCATCCAGTATGAGAAGGTGGCCAGGGTCACCGCGGTGCCGCCCCCCAGGGGGATCGACCGGACCAGGTGGTCCTCAGTGAACCTGAGCTCGCCCGCCGAGAAGTCGGGGGCCAGGTCCCAGACAACGTTCGACGCGGTGTATACCGGCTCGGGGGTCTGGGTCAGCCCGATCCCGGACTTGAGTATCCAGAATGGGCCGTCCCCGGTGGACAGATAGATGTCTTCGCCATCGATGGCGACAGACTGCACTACCCTGTCAGTGTACAGCTGACTGTAGGATCCGGTGGTCAGCCCGAGTCGGTACACCCCGTCGAGGCCGTCGTCCGTGCCCTGGTTGACGCAGAAGTACAGGGACTGGGTGGGGCCGCTGGGCCCCACGGACCTGACGGAGGAAACCTGCAGCCCCGAGTCCTGGGTCAGCACAACGAGTGAGTAGGTCATGTTTTATCCAGTTGTGGTTACTCCTATCCTCAGGTCATCAAGCCACCTTTGGTTGGCCCCGTCCATTCTCTCTATGTTCGGGCGGACGACGGCATTCATTGCCATCTCCAGTCCGCGCATCCCATCACACTTCAAGATGATGCCAGATAAAAAAGGGACATCGTCATCATTCCAATTCAACATGCGCAACGTTAGTTGCCAGTAGTCGTCTAACAGACGGTCCAACGAAAGCACGAGTTGTCTGTTTAGCCACGAGTAGCTTTTCGAGAAGGTTGACAAAGAGTGAGGGCAGGGCATCTCGCCATCCCCGCAGCAAAAATCACATTCTGACCCCGTGTTGCCCTTACACTTGGGGCATTTAACGTACAGGCCGTTCTGGCAGATCGGACACACGCCGTGTACGTCAAATGATGGCACATAGTCGTGAAGGTCATCCCCCTCGATAAGGTGAAAACTTACACCGTCGGAACTTTGCCCCGTGATACCCACCCTTTTGCAGATCTCCATTATCTTTGTGAGCTCGTTTTCGGTTGGTTCGTCATAGTTTTCAACCTTGGGTTCGATCTGGTTGACCGGCCAGTAGTTGCGGCTCTCGGACTCGAATATTCTAAGGTGTCTCATGAGGGTATATATTCCCATTACAATACCATGAATCCTACGACAACACCCTCTGCCTCTCCCTGTCGAGTGAGTTAAACACAGAAAGCACCCTCGGCAGGTATACAGGATTTTGCGCACGGGGATAAATATGCTCCACCAGGTGACCGTCGGACTCGTACACGTCTGTCCTCATCCTGTAGTCGCTGTAAAGGTCCCTGCTCGCAATAAAGTTGTGGGAGTCTGTCTTGCACATCCCCACGTCCGAGCCTACGAGGCGGACCAGGCCGCTTTGCCAGGCCTGGTCGAAGGATATGAAGTCATGCCCTGCTAGGTCCCGCACGTTGTCCCACAGGTCGGGATGGATAGTTGTGTCGTCGTCGTTGAGGTACACATGTCCAGTGGTTATCATATCCAAGGCGAAGTTCCGCTGGGCGTCCCCACGGGACAGGGACCCGGGGACAGGGTAAGGGTCCCTGTGGAAGTGGGCCTCGCAGTTGTCGGGCACCTTGACCTCGTAGGGGTCGCTGTCGAAGACCACTATCCACCTGTATCGGTCCCGGGGGATATTGATGGATTGAGATATGGCGGCCAGGTTGTGCGGCCGGGTGCAAGGGGTGACTATAGTGAGGAATAAGTCGTTCATTCCGTTTCTATCGCCCGCGGACGGATATGTTTGGTCAGTATTCCGAGTCCTTGAATACCTTGCTGGAGAACAAGTCCCTGAGTCCCGTCAGCTGGTCGCACTTGAACATGTTGAGTTCGTCCTCCACGGGGTCGTAGTCGTAGTCGGGGTTTGTGCGGTCGGAGTACTTGGTTACCGCCACCCACCACCAGTCGTCCTGATCCTTGGCCACGGTTATCATGGTCCCGTACAGCCAACCCCTTCCTCCGGAGCAGTTGGCGCACGGGATAGATCCCCAGTCGTCGCACCTGCCGCAGCCATCCCCGTCGCACTTGACGCAAGTTTGCTCGCCTTGTCCATGGCAATCAGGGCAGGTGTCCCTCTTATCGACTGAGGTCCTTATGAAGATTATCGGGTCAAAAGGATATATGCTGTAGTCGTCGTCCAAGTCATCGCCACTGGGCTCGTTTGCCTCCGATATGCGGTTCACGGCATTTATCCCCAACATGTCCTGGCCCGGTATCGTGTAAAAGTAAGGCGAGATCCGTCTGAAGTATTTGTCGCCATCAAAGCCAGAGTACTTCATCAACCGGTGACCCCCCGGCAGCATGTCTAGAATATCCTTGACGAGCCTCTGCGAGGGGACTTCGAACATCGACCGTCCGACCTTCACGACCCTGCCCTGACTCTTGTATAGTTCCAGGTGCCTTTCCCTCTCCTCTCTGTAGACGACTTTGAACAGCATGGTGTTGTTACTTTATTACATACGCCCGGTCCTCCTGGATCATCCACCGGATCAACAGGCACGCGCAGTCAAGTTGGTCACATACGTACCTGTTACTATAGTGATCGACTCTGAATAACACAATATAGTAGTCGTCCTTGTCCTTCACGATGTTGATCTCGGAAAACTTGTTGTTGGGGGTCCGGGCGATTTTAATCTTGTGGCAGACTTGTTCGGATTCGTAGATTTGGTTCAGCTTGGACAAAGTGTCCTCGCTGTTCCCGAGGGCCGGACTATGAATTACGGTATCCTCGTCCGGATACCCATAATAAAGGTGGTCGTAACCACTTATGATGCCGGAGTAAGTTAGGTTCTTTTTGCGGTTGAGCACATACGCCAACTCCTCGACCAACCTTTCGGCCTCGCCATGAGTGAAAGGATCTAGTTCCTCCACCATTTCCGAAAACTTGTCAATAGTGACCTCACGGCAGCACCCGGGAGGTGTCGCGGACTCCATCAACGGATGGAACTCGGAGAACCCGGCCACCCTCCTTGAAAGATTTTTCATGAATCTATATATCCAGAACTACAAACCCAGAAGAGCCCTGAGCCTGGACTGCCACCCTTCACTAGCCATGTTTATGACCGGTATCCCCTTCCTCGAGGCCATCTCTATCGCCTGGCCGGTGCCGCCAGTGGCCCTGGTCCTGCCAGTGTGGTGCTCTATCCCGTCAGGGGTCCAGCAGATGACGAAGTCCACTGGGCTGTCCAGGTCGCGGCCGAACACCTGATTGGTGTTCCTTGCCATAAGGTTCCACACGAACCCGGGGTTGCGGGTGCGGTCCAGGGCGTATGGGCTGGGGTGGATCTCACGCGCGATGGCGAGCTCCCTGGGGCCGGTCTTGTCCGATCCCAGGAAGATCTCCTTCATTGTGCTTGCGCCCGCCTCGAATGCCCTGTCCGCACCCTCAGCACCACCGCTCCTTAGGGTGTATCCCATAACCGCGAGTCTGGATGCGAGGAGGGTCATCTTCTGTAACACCTCGGGTGGGGTCCCGCGGGAACCTATACCCGCGTAGGTCATGGTCCTTGACCCGGTGGGACCGGGGAGTGAGTCGAATTCGGGGGTAGACCTGTTGCTCACGGTGAAATTTAGATTAAAAATATTCGATTAAATCTGAGTCATGACGAATAGATAAAACTTGTAGTAGTTCTTCGTCAAAAATTTTAATGCCTTCTTTTTTTTCTATATGGTCTTTGAGTGGTACTTTATTAGTATAGACAAGCACTGGTGATAGGTTATTTGTTTTGATATGACTACAAGCTTTGATTACATCATGTGCTCTCATAGTGTCGGTAGACCATATTTTGATATTATCATAGGTTATATCATACCCTTCTTTTTTCAAGAGACTGACGATAAGTGGTTTAACTATTTCTGATTTGTAATGACTGATCATTTTATTATTTTATTTGGAATCACCAATAGACTTTTTTGGACGACAAAAAAGGTCCAACATTTTGCTTGGTTAATGCCGCTTCCGGGATCCCCCAGATCTTTTTCCTTTTTTTTTCCTGTTCCATATGTTTTGTGCCCCAAGTCGGACTCGAACCGACACACCTTTCGATATGAGTTCCTAAGACTCACGCGTCTACCAGTTTCGCCATCGGGGCCTTTGATCATCCACTCACTATCTCGAAGTACCTGTCCCTTAGGAGCCGGTGGTACAGGTCGTTGGGGATCCCGTAGTTGCCTATGGCCCACATGTCGTTGAACTCGACCACCACGTTCACTCCACCTTCGAGGACACCGACGTCAAGGGTGTAAGCGACCGGGAACTCCGACCTGTTGTCCTGAACCACCGACCTCGAGTATGAATAGTCCGGGGACAAGGTGAAGTCTCCAGCGTAGTTCCTGGAGTCGACGATATCGTGCCGGTGCACGTATATCCTCCACTCTGACATGATCCTGGACGGAAAGGGGTCGTACACCCTGACTTGCGTTTCGGGGTCCAGGTCGTCAAGGAAGGGGTACACCATATCGTCCAGAACGAATCCGGTGAACTGCTTCACCGCCAACGGCTTGACGAATATCTTGTCGCCTGACGACGCCCTTTCGCGTGCCCTGGCGAGGGTCATCACCTCGGACGCCCTGTTGGAGTTCCTCGGGACACCCGGGGTTCCTGATCCGGACCTGCGGAAGACCTCTTCCATGAAGGCGGTCGAACCCACGAACAGGTTACTCTTGACCAACCGGTCGAACTTGCCCGACGCCACCTCCTCAAGGGATGTGAGCCTGCAGTCGTGTCCGTTGTCCATGGCGCCGTACATCGCAGCCGCGCAGTCGAAGTGATGCGGAAGGGTCCTCTCGGCGTTTGATTGTATGTAAACCATAAAATGTTTTTTTTTCTGTCCAGAATATTCAATCCCACCAACCCCTGATCCCCGACCCGTCGAACCACTCGCGCCAGTCCTGGTCGGGACCGAAAGTAGTGGGGTCCTGTCCCTCGAGTATAACGAACAGCTCCTTCCACTCTGACTCTTCCAACTCGCGGGCCTTGTCATAGACCCTGGAGTTGTGGTCGTTCTGATCCTCGGTCAGGGTGCCCTCGAGAAGACCGGGGTGGATCTCTCCGAGACTAGACTCGGCCATCTCGATGTACCGGGACTCAATAATGTTGTCGAGTATCGTTATGGCCCGGGTGATCTTGGCCACCTTCATCAGCCTGGTCTCTGGCACCTCAGAACCCCTCCGCGCAAGTCCGTCCCTTATTATAGTGAGCGACCTGCGCATCATGTACAGGGTGTGGTAGTAGTCCCACCACTGGTGGGTGGCGAGTTCCCTGCGGAACCTCCACACGTTGGCGAAGAACCGAGGGATGGTTATCTTTATAAAATCCCAACAGGCCTCCGCGGCCCGGGTAAACCTTTGTCGTTTGTAAGTGTCCATGAGTTATTCTTTTACGTTCGTGGCCACTTGTTGCCAGTCACCCGAAAATGTTCTTCAGACGTTCCATGATGGTTGCCTTCTTTTCCTCCGGCTCCTCCTTTCTGGTGGTTCCCCCCATCACCTGATTTATCCTTTTTTCCCTTCTTGCGCTGACCCCTACGACAGCATCGAGGAATTCTTCCGGTTCCTCCTGGGGTGACTGTAGCCACTTTTCCGCTAAGTGTTGTCCTATGATCAACAACTTCTTGTCGTGCGGCGGCAGGTTTACACTTTTGCTTCCGTGGGTGACGTTCAACGGCATCGACGTCAACTTGCCGTCTGACTCGTCGATGTACAGGGAACAAAACAAGGTTGCGCCTGTTGAGAGGTTGGCCTGGAATGATGTACGGAACATAGTTCTCCTCCAATCTATCTCGCCTTGTATGTGCAGCTGGTATACATGGTCCACCAATGCCTGTTTCTGGTTTTCAGTCAGTTTCATATATCTTTTTTTATTGCGTGCTGGATAATGATACAGTATAAACCCCGTTGTTATTGATTTCTATGTCGTGTCTCCCCCGACCAAGATCGTCTCCCGGCATCGACGAGTTGACTGTGACGGTGTCCCTTGTGTTTCCCATGACCCGGTATCCGAAATCCTCGTGTATGTGACCGCACAAGTGGATGCATGGCCCTAGTTCATTTATGGTCCTGGTTAGATGCTCGCAGCCTACTCTGGTTCCATTGGAAACCCTGTCCCCGAAACCGAAAGGCGGTGTGTGGGTGAGCAGCACGTCGGTGTCTGACGGTATAAGGGCCCACGCCTGTTGTAGGGCGTGCGGGTCCGCATTGAACGCCCACATCGTGCCGAAGGTCGGGCTCCAAGGCGTGCCCCACACATTCAAGCCCAGGACCTTGGTCCCGGAGTCCTGCAGGTATGTGACGCCTGATGGAAGGTTAGCCAGCATGTTGTCGACCCACCCTGGACGGACGTTTCCCAATGATAAGTACTCGCTTTGTTTGTGGTGTACACCATTGCGGTGCCAGTCCCACTTCACCATCGCCAGGCGTTCGCTCGCAAGGGTCAGGTCGTGGTTGCCTGCTATGAAGATCTTGTGCTGGTAGTCCTGTCCGGATAACCACTCGATGAAGTCCTCCACCTGGTCCCTCTCCCCGATTTCCGTGAAGTCTCCCGTGTGGAACAGGATGTCGCCCCCGGGGAGGTCATCCAAGGATCTGTGGAGACCGTGGGTGTCTGATATGTGAGTTATTAAGATGGACATTTGGCAAAGTTATGACTAAAAAAGGGAATCTGGAAAAATATATATAGGTAAAACTTTTAGGTACAAGATGGCAAAGGTTAAAAGGTTCAGCGAGGTGTGGCGCGACGACAGCGTAAACGAGGAAATGACGATGGACGCGGCCACCGTGTCTGCTCTGGCTGCTGCCCTTGGCGGTGCGTCCATAACTGCTGCAGTGGTCGCCGATGTCGCTAAGCACATGAAGGACAAAGGGTACACTGGCGTGAAGGGATTCATAAAGGCGCTCAAGGAATGGCGCGCCAGCAAGAAGGACGACGACGTCGCCAGCAAGTTCTAAACGAAAAAAGACCGGCTCACCGGTCTTTTTTTCATTGGTAAGTCGAGCGCACCCTTATTCTGTGCTCCTCAGCTTCCTTTATGACTCTGATGGTCCTGATAAACAGGTCGACGGGTGCCAAGGCCCAGCAGATCATCGAGATCGCTAGTGTGTCCAGTCCGGGGGTGATGCCGAGTCCGCCCTCCCCTCCGTTCCTCCTCCAGGTTATGGAGGACATCGCGATGGAGTAGACGAAGCAGGCCAGGTAGTAGTATGTCATGGTTATGGTATAGGTTTTTATATTCTTTCTTTTACAAAGTTAGAACAAAAAGTTTTGATCCCGCCATTTATTTTTTTGGTCTGTCCTCCCGTCCGATCGGGTCCCCCTTGGGCTTGGAGTCCTGGACTATCCACAGGTTCCGCTGCTTGTTGTAGCGGGCGATCGTCCAGTGTGTCTCGTTCTCGACCGGTACGTTGGTCCTGAGGGTGTACTGCCTGACCGTGATGTCCGACAGGGTCACCAGTGGGCGGGATATGTACCCGTTGTCCTGCCTTATGGCCAGGCAGCACCTGTTGTCACTAACGTTGTGCCACATTATCACCGCGTCGAAGTCCAGTCCGGCCCTGTGGGCGTCCAGGACCAGCCCCATCTTGGCCCGGTTGTCCAGGAACGCAGGGTCGTCCTCGCTGTCCCCCGAGTCCCCCGCGTACACCCTCTTCTGGAGGGAAAGGTCCAACTTCAGAATGCCCCAGTTGCCCCATCCCTCCACCGCTGTGTAGAAGTGGGTCGGTATCGAGTCGTTGAACTTGGACATGGACCTCAAGAAGTCCCTTGCCGGCATGGACGTGCTGTTGTTCCAGTGGTCGCTCATCCGCATGGTCTTGTCTGACCACCCGCTGAGGGTGAGGTCCGTCCGGTCGTGCCTGGTGCTGTAAAGGGAGGTGGTGGTGGGGGACTTGTATATCTCCCTCCAGCGCAGGACGTTTGCGGCTATGCTGGGGTGCACCGTCCCGGAGTACCCGTTGTACGCGGTAGACCTGAGCCTCCGGCCGAACTCCTCCTTCGACATGAGGCTGTAGTGACCCTCTTGGTCCGCCGCCTCGTCGAATCTGATCAGGTTCTTCATATCCATTATATATCTATGTTTTAGACCCAAACGCAGATGGGGCCCTTGAAGGGCCCCCAAGCGGAGGAGACAGGATTCGAACCTGCGATGCCGTCGCCGGCATACCTGATTTCGAGTCAGGCGCGATCAACCGTGCTCTGCCACTCCTCCAGGCTCTATGTGGTGGAGCGGAAGACCGGGTTCGAACCGGCTACCTCAGCCTTGGCAAGGCTGCGCTCTACCAAATGAGCTACTTCCGCAAGTCCCCGCCCTGGGACACGGGCGGGTGGTTGGTTCGGTTTTTGTCAGCCAAAAACCTGCGGGGCTTACCCCCATGAAAAAACTTATCCAATCATCGGGAGTGCTGGATAAGGCACCCTTGGTCCGACATCCGGTCGGTTAAGGCCGATACCGCAAATCACCTGTCCATTGTTAAGGTCTTGGACCAAAGACCAGGGCCCTCCCAAGGCCTTTGTTGCGGGTGTTGGATTTGCACCAACGACTGAGAGCTTATGAGACTCTCCTGCTACTACTGCATCAACCCGCAATATTAGAAACTATATATGCTTGTCCCTTCCTTTTGTTTGGTCTTTGCTCTGGATAATGTCTCGAATCTTCATTTCCCTCAAAAACTCCCGGAAGCTAACCTGAGGCATGTCGGATATGTTGGAGACGACTACCCTTACCCAGGGACAGTTGCGGTGCGCATCGACAAGAACTTTGTGTTTTCCGTCGCTTCCTGCGGTGTAGTTATCGACTGCAGCTTCCAGTACTTCATTTGGGTCCTGGTCACCCCCATAAAATAACACGGCGAGCTTGCCCTTCCGACCGTCAGCCAAGTCGTAATCGACCTCGTTTATTCTGATGTTACTTGAAGTCTTCATTTATTACAAATATCCATCTTTTGACTCAATCAACA
>Ga0181556_1005078_pt1 | contig 10397 bp, 11 predicted proteins | sample 011ome_14_FD_148651 | JGI IMG/M metagenome (GOLD analysis project Ga0181556, IMG submission 148651) | Coastal salt marsh microbial communities from the Groves Creek Marsh, Skidaway Island, Georgia - 011505AT metaG (spades assembly) | ecosystem: Environmental > Aquatic > Marine > Intertidal zone... | reverse complement strand
AGCAAATACGGCATTTCTCGTGTCCGTTTCCGCGACATGGCACACCGTGGCGAATTGCCGGGCATTACGAAGTCCAGCTGGTAGCTTGCTAATGGCTCGATGACATCGGGCTTTGTTAGCAAAAACACAGTCCGAGGAGGACCAGACCAGATGAACCGCTCAGAGCTCGTTGCAGCCGTTGCAGCAAAGACCGGCCACAGCCAGGCCGACGTTAACGGTGTCGTTGACGCCATCTTCGACGTTGTTTCCAGCCAGGTTGCGCAGGGAACCAAGGTCACCATTCCCGGTTGGGTTGCCTTTGAGCGCACGAACCGTGCTGCTCGCACTGGCCGTAACCCGCAGACCGGTGCCACCATTCAGATTCCTGCATCCAAGGGTGTCAAGGTTTCTGCTGGTTCCAAGCTGAAGGCTTCTGTCAAGTAGTCATCCAGCACACCACTTTTGAGGGGGTTCGGTCCGAAAGGACCGGCCCCCTCTAACATTTTCGCGGTAATCCGCGAGCTCCCGGGGCACTACGCTGGTTTGGTGTCTGCACGCGGCCTCTTCTTATTCTTGGCAGTGGGAATCATCTGGGGAACCCCGTATTTCTTTATTGCGCTCGCCCTGGAAGGGTTCTCCACCCCCAGCATTGTCTGGATTCGCGTCACCTTGGGGGCGTTGGTTCTTCTCCCTATCGCTATTGCGCGTGGTGCACTGAAACCCGCGTTGAAAGCGTGGCCCTGGGTCTTAGGGTTTGCCGTGTTTGAAATGGTGTTCCCCTGGTGGTTTATCATCGAAGCGGAACGCTCCATTTCCTCAAGCCTCGCGGGCCTGTTGATTACCACTGTGCCCTTTGTTGCCGCGCTCACTCTGGGGCTCATGGGAGAGCGCGCAGCCTGGCATCCCAAGGTGATTTTGGGCTTGGTGTTGGGCTTCTCCGGCGTTGTCGCCCTGGTGGGCATCGACGCCTTCGCGGGACACATTGAGCTTCTGCCGGTGTTGATGATGTTGGGCGCGGCCGTGGGTTATGCCTTGGCGCCGATTATGGCCGATCGAAACCTCAAAGAGGTGCCGACTCTGGGCGTGATCACCGTCTCACTGACCATGGTCTCTGTGGTTTATGCCATCCCGGCTTTGAGCGTCCTCCCGGCAGAAATCCAAGCCTCACCGCCCGCGTCGTCGGTGATTTCCGTGGTGTATTTGGGGCTGGTCGCCTCCGCTGCGGCCTTTATCCTCTTCTTCTCTCTCATCAAAGAAATCGGACCCGGGCGTGCGACGCTCATCACCTACGTCAACGTGGTCGTCGCGTTCCTCCTGGGCGTCATCTTCCTCAACGAGCCACTCACCATTGGTTTCCTGGTGGGATTCCCCCTCATTGTGGCCGGGAGCTTTCTCGCTTCGCGTAGCCGCGAAGAGTACATCCCCAAGAAAAAGCGAGTTGTGACCGAAGCTACGGGGGAAATCGGCCTTCCCGAGCACCTCTGAGGCGGCCGCACAGCACCCGCCCAGTGAACCCGCAGGGTTTCCCGGCACACTTCAGGGCATGCTCCCCACGCGTCACGCCGTCGTAGCCTCACTGATGGTTCTGGGGCTGTCCGCGTGTGCGAGCCCAGAGACCGTAGAGGACCTTCCGGTTGACACCACCCCTCAAGAGCAGCCGCAAATAGAGGAGGTACCCGACGACCAGCCGGAGCCTGATCCTCTGGACGGGGTGAGCCTGGTGGAGTGCGATGACTTAGAGAGACAACTGGTGTCGTTACCGATCACCCAGCAGACGGAGGCCTTTGTCGCAGGAGACTTCGATACCGCCTATTCCATGGCGTCTCCGTCCTTCCGGGCGGCTGTGCCTCAAGAAGTGTTCGAGCAACTCATCGGCAACAGTTACGGTCCGCTCTTACAAACCACAGACCTTCGTTTCGACGACTGCTTGATTGAGCGCGAACAGAACTTTGCCACCCTCGACGCACGCTTCACCCAAGGCGGGCTGGATGTCTTTGGGTTGCGCTATGTGGTCTCAGAGACCGAAGAAGGCTGGCGCGTGGATGGAGCCAGCAATCTGGAAGTGGTGGGAACGGGAACCTAAGACCTAGAGGTCGTCGTCAGCGTCAACCCACAGGTCGTCGTCAGCCCGCAGAGTGCTCCACACGGCGTAGCTGATCACTGCCACGGCCGCAGCGCCAATAGCCATCAACAGGGCAGATCCAAGCCCCGATGAGCTCTCGCGCTTCTGCGGTGCCTTGCCCCACTTACTCAGTGCAGGAGAAAGGTGAGATTCAACCGAAGCGCGGGCGCGCGGATACACGTCTTCTCGGCCGATGTCGCCTGCCTGACGACCCGCTTCGCGCAGCAGGTCACCCGCACGTCCGAGCACGTCGCGTTGGCGGTGCCACAGAGACTGTGCCTCAAATATGAGAGCTTCCCCCCAGGACGGTCAGCGCCTCATAGGCGAGATGGCAGGATGGTCATCATGACTCTTCACACGCATGTAGCGACTATCCACACCAACCACGGCGACATCAAGGTGGGCCTTTTCGAAAACCACGCCCCCAAAACGGCCAAGAACTTCATCGGCCTCGCCACGGGTGATATTCCCTGGACCCACCCCGAAACGGGAGCCGAAATGAACACCCCGTTGTATTCGGATGTGGTGTTTCACCGCGTGATTCCGGGCTTCATGATTCAGGGTGGAGACCCGATTGGCACGGGTACCGGTGGCCCCGGATACATGTTTGACGACGAAATTCACCCCGAGCTTGCCTTCAACGAACCTTTCCTTCTCGCGATGGCGAATGCGGGCAAGCGCGGAGGTCAGGGTACGAACGGGTCGCAGTTCTTTATCACTGTCGCACCCACCCCGTGGTTGCAGGGAAACCACACCATTTTTGGTGCCGTGTTGGACGACGAGTCGAAGAAGGTGGTTCAGGCCATTGAGGCGACCCCGACCGGTGCAATGGATCGCCCCGTCTCGGACGCCATCATCCACAAGGTGACCATCACTGAGGCATAGTGGCTGAGGGTCAGTCGCCCGACGACTTCTGTTACCGCCACCCCAAGCGGGTGAGCTATGTGCTGTGTCAGCGCTGCGCTCGAACTATTTGTGGTGACTGTCAGATTGCCGCCCCGGTCGGAGTGCACTGCCCTGAATGTGACCGTGAGGCAAAAAAGAACAGGCCAAAGGTGAGAAATCGACGCGGAGGCGATCGCACCCCGGTAACGATGGGGCTGCTTGCGACGATGGCCCTGGTGTATGTGGGACAGCTCATCACGGGCGGGTTAGTGACCGATCTGTTGCTCTATTGGCCACCACTCACGCTCACTGAACCTTGGCGGATGGCGACGAGCCTTTTCGTTCACTCGGAGAGTTCCTTTTTTCACATCCTCTTCAACGGGTACTCGTTGTGGGTGTTGGGCACGCTCTTGGAGCGCCTCCTCGGCCGCACACGCTTTCTGCTGCTCTTCCTCATTTCCGGTATCGGCGGTTCGCTCGCGGTCTTGTGGCTCGCCCCCGGCTCGGCGGTGGTAGGTGCCTCGGGGGCCATCTTTGGCCTCTTTGGAGCATTGTTGGTCGTTCAGCGAAGTTTCGGAGTCACCAACCCCCAGTTGGTCATTGTCTTGGTGATTAACCTGGTGATGGGGTTTGTGGTGCCGGGAATCTCCTGGCAGGCCCACATTGGTGGTTTGCTCACCGGCTTAGCCATTGCCTGGGGCCTCGTGAAGTCTCGCGAATCGGCGAAGACACTGGGAAGTATCGGAATTTTTCTCGCCGTGTTCGGGGTGATTGCCGTGCTCACGCTCACGCGCTTCATCCTCGGCTAAGGCGTTATCCACACCCCATTCCCCAGTGGGGAAAAGTTACAGCGGTGTAATTATTTCCAGCGGGTCGTCATTAGGAAGCCGGCGAACATGATGCCAAAGCCCACGGCGATGTTCCACGGACCCAGCGGGGGCACTGGCCAGCCGGTGCCGGAGATGTAGTAGGTGAGAATCCAGATCAAACCCAGAAGCATCAACCCAAACATGATGGGCTTGAACCACACCGGGTTCTTGTCTTCACCGTCGAAGTCAACCTGCTTGGTCTGTCCACGTCCGCTTTGAGCCATGTCCGTCAGTCTACGCCAGGCAGTCGTGGGGGGAACTCGATATCGTGGTGCTTGCTGATTCTGCCCTGAGCTCTAGCGGAGACCATGACCCACATCCTCGTTATCGACAACTACGACAGCTTCGTCTACACCCTCAACGGTTATCTTCACCAACTGGGTGCAACCACTGATGTGGTGCGCAACGACGATGTGACTGAGGCCGACCTTCCCGAGCTGCTCTCCCGATACGACGGCGTGCTGCTCTCTCCTGGGCCGGGTAACCCCGCAGACGCGGGAGTCTCGATTCCTGTGGTGCGCGAAGCGCTGGCACAAAATAAACCGCTCTTGGGGGTCTGCTTGGGGCATCAGGCGATCGCTGAGGCGTTTGGCGCCACCGTGGCACACGCGGAAGAGCTGATGCACGGCAAGACCTCCCAGGTGAACCACGACCAGAGCACCTTGTTTCAGGGTGTGCCGGAGAACTTTCGGGCCACGAGATATCACAGCCTCGCGGTCGTTGACGGAACGGTTCCTGAGGACCTCACCGTGACCGCGCGGACAGACGGTGGAGTGATCATGGGCCTGTCACACCGCGAGGCGCCGGTCTATGGCGTGCAGTTTCACCCCGAATCCGTCGTGACCGAGGGGGGCTACCAAATGTTGGCGAACTGGCTCGAGCTCACGGGCCTTCGGGGAGCCGCCGAGGTCGCTCGCGGGCTGAGCCCACGCGTGTCTTCGTAAGGCTCTACTGCGGAACTTCGAGCGGCTGGGCGGGGTCGATCGCCGCGCAATAGCGCAACACAATTTCTGAGCGTTGCGGGTTTTCACCCGGGGGTAGTGACTGGGCTTGAACGGTTTGGCCCAAACAGGTCACATCAGGCTGCAGGCGCACGGTGAGCTGCAATTCGGGTCCGCTCAACAGCGGGTTGGCTTCACCGATGGTGAGACCTGTCACATCCGGAACGATGATGAGCCCGTTGGAAATAGTGGGTGTCACCACATCGCCGGGAGCAAGACGCTCACCCGCGGCGGGAATCGTGGACAGCACGGTTCCTTCGGGAAGGTTTGGAGAATAGTCATCCCGAACTTCGCCCACGGTGAAGCCCGCCCCTTCGAGCATGGCAGTCGCCTCTTCCAGGGTTTGATTGAGCACATCAGGCACGATTAGCTGATCCGCTCCAGCGGACACGTATACCCGCACCCTCTCACCCAGTGCCACTCGAATTCCTGGGGTGGGTTCGGTGCGGATGACGTAGCCTTCCTCATACTCGCCACTGACTTCTTCAATCACGAAGGGCTCCAGGCCTAAGGCCGTGATGGTGTTCTTGGCAACCTCTTCACTTTGACCAGCCAGATCGGGCACCATCGGCGCGCTCGATGTCGTCACTGTCGTGGGGTTGAGGGTGAAGAGCCAGACCACAATCGCCACCAACATCGAGATGGCGAGGACAGATCCGAGGGCAATGGCCAGACGCGGCACGCTTTGTTGCTGCGCTCCCGAGCCCACCAGTGGCAGGGAATACTCCACCGAGGGCTCTTCATTGCTTTGCCATGTGGGCTGGGGGATGTTGGCAGTAATGACGGGGGGCTCCGCGGGGGGACGCTCTGCACGAATCGACGCGCGTGGCCGCTCGACGGGTTCTTCTTCCGCGGTCCCCGGAGCAGGAAGCGCTAACAGCGCATCCCGCACCTCCGTTGCCGAGGCGAATCGGGCGGCGGGGTCTTTTTCCATCAGGCGGTGCACGATTCGGGCAGTGCCAGAGCTGATGGCCGCGTTTTGCATGCGCAGCGGGGGCACTTCGTCGTTGATGTGCTGAAAGGCGACCGCGACGGGGGTGTCGGCTTCGAACGGCGGCCGACCCGCCAACATTTCATACATCATCACACCCAGTGAATAGAGGTCACTGCGGGCGTCTGCCTCTTTGCCTTGGGCTTGTTCCGGGGAAATGTAGAGGGCGGTGCCCAAGATGGAGGTGGCGTCGTGTGAATTCGCTATCGAATCGGCGATTGCCCGGGCGATACCGAAGTCCATGACCTTCACACCACCCTGCGTGGTGAGCATGACGTTCGCTGGTTTGATGTCGCGGTGGATGATGCCTGCCTGGTGGGACACCTCCAGCGCGTTCAGCACACCATCCGCGATACCCAGAGCAGCCGCTTCGTCCAAAATCCCACGGTGAATGATGTCGCTGAGCAGCCGACCATCCACGTGCTCCATGACGATGTAGGGGGTGGTGGCTCCGGACTGCACCTCGACACCCTCGGCGTCGAGTTCGTCACCAGCGTCAAACACGCGCACAATCGTGGGGTGCGCCATTTTGGACGCCGCCATCGCTTCATTACGGAAGCGGGTGCGGGAGGATTCGTCAGTGGAGAGAGTCGATTTCAGCACTTTGATCGCGACGTCTCGGCCTAATCGGCCATCCAATCCGCGATACACATCGGCCATACCACCGCGGCCGATGAGTTCTTGGACCTCGTAGCGACCGTTCAGCAGACGACCGGTCCACGGACCCCGCTGCGGGTTGCTCACGTCGACTAACTCCTCGCTTCGCTCCCCACTCAGATGCGAGGAGGCGTGATAGCCATTCTACTTATTCGGCTGGCGCCTCTTCGTCGGCAGGGTCAGCAATGGTGAGGCTCAGCTCTGCCGATTTCGGGGTGTTGATGGAGGTACAGGTCACGACGTAGCTTGCCCGGAATGTGCCCGCGGCTCCCAGCGTGATCGATGCCGAAGTGCTCTCTGCGGGCAATGCCGCATCGTCTTCGTCATTTAGTGTTCCACCGACGATTTCCAGCAGATAGTTCGTCACCGGGAAGCCACTGGGGCACTGCGCGTACGAGGGCCAACTAATGGTGATGACATCGTCGGGAGCGTAAGGCCCTTCAGCGGGTGTCACAGCCAGCGCTGACGGTGCAGGTGGGTTCGGGATGGGGGCATAGAAGTACACCGCGATGAGAGTGTTTGCCGCCACGGTACCCGTCGGGTTGACACGGTAGGCGGTTCCGACTTTGTCTTTCGAGGGCGCGATGTTGCCGGTGATGGCGTCGAGGCGGCGCAGGCCCTTCCCTTCAAGAATGTCCGTCACCTGGGCTTCGGTCTTCCCCACGACGTCGGCCTCGGCAATAGAGACTGTCTCAATTTGGGGCTCTTCGGGAACTTCCACGGCGGGAGTCTCCGGCTCCACCGTGGGGGTCTCGTCGACCGCATCGGGTTCTGACGGCGTCGCCGGTTCCACCACGGGTGTTTCGACGACAGCAACCTCTTCCTCCACAGGTTCAAGGTTCGCGTTGATGAGCGCGATGGATCCAATGACGAGGGCAATCAGCGCCACACCACCGGTGATGGCAATCGCCCAGACTTTGCGCGGGATGCCCTCATCAATCACAGGAATGGGTTGGGTGCCGCGTGGGCCGGGTTTATCGCTCGCCCCCGTATCAGCTGGTGCCGCCTTCCCCGGTTCGGGGATGTAGGACATGGCTTCATCGACTTGGCCGAGCTCGAGTGCCCTAGCAGCTTTCGCCAGGGTTTCCGCACTGGAAGGTCGGCCCTCCGGTTTTTTCGCAATGCAGGACATGACGAGCTTGCGCACGGGCTCGGGAATTGTGCCGGGCAACTCGGGGGGAGCCTCTTTGATGTGCGCCATCGCAATCGAGACCTGCGATTCTCCGCGGAAAGGTCGCCGACCGGACAGTGCTTCGTAAGCGACGATGCCGAGGGAGTAAATATCCGTGGCCGGTGAGGCGGGTTTGCCACTCGCCTGCTCAGGAGCTAGATACTGCACCGTGCCCATCACCTGACCAGTCGCCGTGAGAGGTACCTGGTCGGTCACGCGGGAAATACCAAAGTCGGTAATTTTCACCTGACCCTCAGGGGTAATTAAGAGGTTTCCCGGCTTAATGTCGCGGTGAACCAGACCTGCTTCGTGGGCTTGGTGGAGCGCCTGTGCGGTCTGCCAGATGATGCTCAAAACCCGTTCGGGGGGTAACACCTTTTCCCGCTCCAGGATAGTGGAGAGCGCCTCGCCGGGCACCATCTCCATCACCAAATATGCTTTGCCCTCTTCTTCGCCGTAGTCGAAAACGTTGGCAATGCCCTCATGGTTCACTAGCGCTGCGTGGCGGGCTTCGGCGCGGAAGCGCTCGCGGAAACCGGGGTCGCCAAAATACTCTTCCTTCAAGATCTTGATGGCGACGGTACGACCGATGACTTTGTCGGTGGCTTTCCACACTTCACCCATGCCGCCAATGGCGATACGCGAAACCAATTCGTATCGGTCGCCGTATTCCTGTCCGGTGCTGGGTCTCATTGGGCTACCCCCTTCTCCAATACTGCCCGGGCAATCGGCCCAGCCACGCTATTTCCTGTGCCATCGGCGCTTTCGCCTTCCACGACGACAGCTACTGCAATCGTTGGATCATTGGCCGGGGCAAACCCGGTAAACCAGAACGAGCGCCCCTCACCGATTCCGGTTTCTGCCGTACCCGTTTTTCCGGCAACGGGAACACCGGGAATCTGGGCGGCGCTCGCAACGCCTTGGGAGACTCCGTTGACCATCATGCGGCTGAGTTCATTGGCGGTGCGCTGTGACATCGGTGTGGAATACACCGATGGCTCAAATTCCTCGAGCAGACGCAGGTCGTTGGCGAGCACTTCTTGCACCAACTGCGGGGACATGAGCTGGCCGCCATTTGCCACTGCGGCGCTCATCATGGCCACCTGCAGGGGCGTCACTCGGACGTCGTATTGGCCAAAGGAGGAGAGCATCAATTGCGCTTGGTCCATTCCTCGCGGGTAGCGGGAGGGAGTGACGGAGAGCGGGATTTCGATTCGCGCTTCGAATCCGAAGGCGTCAGCCATGTCCCCGATGGCTCCTTCACCCAAATCGCGACCCAGTTCGGCGAAAGGCACGTTGCAGCTGAGCACCAGTGCGGTCTCGATGGTCACGGTCTCGCCGATGCCGCACAGCCGACCACCCGAGTTCGTGACAATCGAGGTAGAGAGGGGCAGACGCAGCTCGGGCAGGTTCTCGAACTCACTATCGGCGCGGTACCGACCGGATTCCAACGCCGCCGCCGTGACCAACACCTTGAACACACTGCCGGGGAAATACTGGTCACCGGCGATGGCCCGGTTGGCTAGCGGGTCGTTGTCATCAGCAATCACTGACTGGTAGTACTCGAGCACATTCGAGGTGGAGTGGCTCGCGAGCTGGTTGGGGTCGAAGCTGGGGGAGGACACCATCGCCAAGATCCGGCCGGTAGAGGGTTCGATGGCCACAACCGCTCCCCGGCGATCACCCAGTGCTTCCGCAGCGACCCGTTGGAGCTCGTGGTCAATAGTCAATACGACGGTGGCACCACGGGGCGAACTTCCGGTGACCAGTGCGTTGACCTGCTCCATAAACTGCGAGCTCGCCTGGCCCGTGAGAAGAGGGTTGAGAGCGCTCTCGATTCCCGCGTTTCCCTGGTTCAGCGTGTAGTAACCCACAATCGGGGCATAGAGCTCGGGGTAGGGGTAGGTGCGCAAGAAGCGGTACCGGGTGTCGACCGGGACGCTGGAGGCGACTTCCACATTTCCGGCAAAAATTTGTCCGCGTTCCGCGGAAAAGCTCTGATAAAGGTTGCGCACGTTGCGGTCATCTTGCGAAATCGTGTTAGCCGCCAGAACCTGCACCACGCTCGTTGAGAGGAAGAGTGCAATAAAGAGCACGAGCACAAAAGCGCCACTGATGCGCAGAGACTTGATCATGCGCTCGCCCCAATTGTGTGCTCGCGCTTTGTGGTGTCATCGCTCAGGCGCATAATCAACGCCACAATCATCCAGTTCGCGACTAGTGACGAGCCGCCCGCGGCGAGGAAGGGAGTGGTCAGACCCGTCACCGGAATCAAACGCGTCAGCCCGCCGATGACGATAAATACCTGCAACGCCATGACCACAGCCAAGCCGCTAGCGAGGAGCCGACCGAAGTCTTCTGTGCCGACGTAGCCGATGCGGAAACCACGACTCACCAACAGTAGGTAGAGGGCGAGCAGTCCGAAGATACCGATCAGGCCAATCTCTTCGCCCAGCGAGGCCACGATGTAGTCGCTATTTGCCAGCGGAACTAAATAGGGCTGGCCTTGACCCAGGCCTTGCCCGAGGAAGCCCCCTTCGGCGAAACCAAAGAGGCCTTGTACCAGTTGATAACTGCCACCCAGTTGCTCATACACATCGGCGTCAAACGAGTTGAGCCATCCCTCAACGCGGCCTTGGACGTAACCAATCTGGCTTCCCGCAATCAATGCGCCGGCGAGGAAGAACCCACCGCCCACCACAATCCAAATGAAGCGCTCCGT
>Ga0181556_1005077_pt1 | contig 10399 bp, 10 predicted proteins | sample 011ome_14_FD_148651 | JGI IMG/M metagenome (GOLD analysis project Ga0181556, IMG submission 148651) | Coastal salt marsh microbial communities from the Groves Creek Marsh, Skidaway Island, Georgia - 011505AT metaG (spades assembly) | ecosystem: Environmental > Aquatic > Marine > Intertidal zone... | reverse complement strand
AGTTTTTTATTATAAGGTAATAGAATACAGGCTATAATAGATTAACTTATTGCTCTTATAAGATAATTTAATTATTTGACTTCTAAGGAATGTAATTTCAGTGGTTTTTTTAAATGGCTGCTGAGAAGTATCTTTTTCAATGGATTGTTTTCTATTACCGTATTGAGTAATTGATCTAAAATAGCCTCATTGTTAAGTTGGTAATTTAATTCAACATATCCCAGAGAGTGTAATTTGTTATTTTTTATCCTATAAACACTCTTTTCTCCTTCGTTTCTGCCACGGTCAATCATTAAACCATCTTGAAAAGGATAGTCCATGTCCACAGCTGTTTGTATAGATTTCTTTGTAGGCATTCTATTGTATTTGGGTCTAAACTTTGTCAATGCCAATTGATATTTCATTTGAGCCATTAAAAGACTTCCTGTTAGGGTAACTTTTACTTGCCTCATTTTTTTGTTTACACTTTTAGCTAAACTAGATTGTTTTGTAAATAGCTGAGTAATGTCTTTTTTTAATTGATCACTGGCCAAGACATATATGACTTGATCCTCCTTGTCAAGAAAACTAACTAAACCAGTTTCATTAGGTATTTGATCTAATAAATCTATTTGTTTGTTCGTCAATATACCTGTGTTTTCAGATCGGGTAAGTTCTGAAATACTTTGGTTGTCCTCTTCTTTAGATAAAAGCAGTTTAAACAATTTAAGTGTAGCTAAAGCGTCTCCATTGGCTCTATGCCTGTCAGATACAGGAATTCCTAAAGCTCTTACTAATTTACCCAAGCTATAAGATTCCATATTTGGAATGAGTTTTTTGGATAAATCTACCGTACAAAGTGTTTTTCTTTGATAATCGTAACCCAATCGATTAAATTCAGTTTTTAGAATTCTATAGTCGAACTGTGCATTGTGCGCAATGAGAATACAATCTTCTGTAATTTCAATGATTCTTTTGGCTATTTCATGAAATTTAGGGGCACCTATGACCATTTTATCAGAAATACCAGTCAGTTTTACAACAAAGGCCTGAATGCTTTTTTCTGGATTTACAAGGCTAATAAATTGGTCTGTAATGTCATTCCCATCAAATTGATAAATGGCAACCTCAGTAATTCCCTCCTCATTGTATTTTCCACCAGTTGTTTCTATGTCGAGAATGGCATACTTCATATTAATAATTTCTATGGCCAAAAATTTTACTACCTACTCTGACCATATTGCTTCCTTCTTCAATTGCAATAGTATAATCTCCACTCATACCCATAGAGAGTATCTCAAATTCACATCCCAATTCATTAGCTAAGTCAAATAATTTTCGAAGTTCCTCAAATTCACCCCTAATCTTATCTTTATCATCTGAATTGCTGGCCATTCCCATTAATCCAACAACTTTGGCATTAGGAAATTCTAAAAGTGTTTTACGGGCAATAATTTCTTTTATTTCTTCTGATGAAAACCCAAATTTGGTTTCTTCTTCTGCAATATGAACTTGGAGGAGACAGCGAATTATTCTATCGTTTTTAAGCCCTTGTTTTTGTATTTCACTCCAAACTTTAATCCTGTCTACACCGTGTACTAAAGAGACGTATGGCGCCATGTATTTCACCTTGTTTGTTTGGACATGACCTATCATATGCCATTCAATATCTTTAGGTAAAAGCTGCCACTTTTCTGTCATTTCCTGGATCTTGTTCTCCCCGAAAATTCGCTGTCCAAATCCGTAAGCCTCTTCCAAGTCTTCTAATGGTTTTGTTTTAGATACAGCGACCAGGCTAACCGTTTCTGGGAGCTCATTTTTTAAAAACTTTAGGTTTTCTGAAATAGACATATTTATATTTTAATACTTGGATTTACAATAGTATTTTTCGGATCATTATAAAGATAGAATCCGGCTTTAGATTTCATGCCTAACAATCCAGAGTTCACCATATTAATCAGTAGGGGGGAAGGGGCGTATTTGGGGTTTTTAAAGCCATCGTACAATACATTTAGAATAGACAAACACACATCTAAACCAATAAAATCTGCTAGTTGTAAAGGTCCCATAGGGTGTCTCATACCCCCTTTCATAATTGCGTCAATACCTTCAATAGTGCCAATCCCTTGAAAGAGGGTCTCTATGGCTTCATTGATCATAGGCATTAAAATTCTATTAGCAATAAACCCAGGATAATCCTTTGCGTGAACGGCGGTTTTGCCAATTTTTTGAGTCAGTGATTCAACAGTGTCAATGGTCTCTTTACTGCTATTTTGACCATAAATAACCTCAACTAAAGTCATTAAAGGAACAGGGTTCATAAAGTGCATTCCAATCACTTTTTCAGGCTTAGAAGTGACCTGTGCTAATTGGGTAATACTGATAGAGGAGGTATTGGAAGCAAGAATAGTATCTGCAGCTGTTATTTCAGATAAATTTCTGAATAATTGCTTTTTAACCTCCAAGTCCTCAACAATTGCTTCAATAACTAAATCGGCATTTATAATTCCTTCTTCTAGCTTACTATGCAAGCTAATGCTGGATAATATCTGAGGTATTTCAGCACTTTTAATTTGATTTTTTTTAGCTTGTCTAGTGAGATTTTCCTCAATGATCTCAAGGGCATTTTTTAGGATAGATGTTTCTCTGTCAATAAGCGAAACTTTAAAACCGTATTGTGCAAAAACATGAGCAATTCCATTCCCCATAGTTCCAGCACCAATTACTGCAATGTGTTTTATTTTATTCATTAAAAGCAATTTATAATTCTTTGCGCAATTTCAAGTGCTTTTCCACCTTGTTGTAATGAGACCACTGGAGTACTATTATTAGATATTGCCAAAGCAAATGAATCTAATTCCTCTAAAATAGCATTATTGGGTTTTATAGCAGGTTTTTCAAAATAGATTTGTTTCTGATCTCCTTCAGCATTTTGTAGCACCATATCAAAAGGGCCAATATCTTTAGGAGCATCTTTCATTCTAACTATTTCGGAGGTTTTTTCGAGAAAATCTACAGATATGTAAGCGTCTTTTTGAAAAAACCTAGATTTTCTCATATTCTTCATGGATATTCTACTTGCAGTGAGGTTAGCTACACATCCATTTTCAAAAAGAATTCTTGCATTGGCTATATCTGGAGATTGACTAATAACAGCAATACCACTAGCGTGAATTTCCTTCACTTCAGATGGAACTACACTGAGTATAATATCTATGTCATGTATCATTAAATCTAAAACAACGGGTACATCTGTACCCCTTGGGTTAAACTCAGCCAAACGGTGTGTTTCAATAAACATTGGATTTACAACGTGCTCTTTTGCAGCTTTGAACGCAGGATTAAAACGCTCTACATGCCCTACCTGTCCTTTTACACCGTGTTTTTTAGCCAAAGCTATTAACGTATTGGCTTCTTCTATGGTTGTTGTAATAGGTTTTTCAATAAATACATGTTTTCCTTTGGTAATCGCTTTTTGCGCCACATTAAAATGGGACAGGGTAGGCGTTACTATATCTATCACGTCTACTGCATCTATCAGGGATTCAATGGATTGGAAATAATGGTATCCCATTTGTTCACTGAGCAGTTTACTTGCTTTAACATCTGGATCATAAAAACCCACTAAAAGATATTTAGAAGATTCTTGTGCTAATTTTAAGTGTATTTTACCGAGATGTCCTGCACCAAGAACGCCAATTTTGAGCATATTGTTTTAGTTTTATCTACAAAAATAAGGATATGAACCCATTCTTTTTGTAGATTTTGTAATTAATCATTTTTATAGATTTCTTATCTTCGACACTAAATTACAAAGACTTGCTCAACTCACCTAAACATCAGGGTTTAAGAAATATTTTAGCAAAAACACTTCAAGAAAAAGGAATTGTAGATGTCAAGGTATTAGATGCGATTAGGCAAGTACCTAGGCATTTGTTCTTAGATTCAAGTTTTGAATCTCATGCCTATTTGAATAAAGCATTTCCAATAGGGGCAGACCAGACTATTTCACATCCATATACTGTGGCTTTTCAAACAGAGTTATTACAAGTTAAAAAAGGAGATAAAATTTTAGAAATAGGAACAGGTAGTGGTTACCAAACAGCCATCTTACTAGCGTTGGGGGTTCAGGTCTACACCATTGAGAGACAGCTTGAGCTGTTTAAAAAGGCTCAATTGTTTTTTAAAAAAGCCGGCTATAGACCAAAGCAGCATCTTTTTGGAGATGGCTATATTGGGTTAGAAACAGAGGCACCTTTTGATGGTATTGTTGTGACAGCAGGAGCACCCTTTGTTCCCAAACCTCTTTTAGAACAGTTAAAAGTTGGAGGAAATCTAGTCATACCTGTGGGAGACAAAGAGCAAGAAATGACTCGTTACACTAGACTAAGTGAGCTAAAATTTGAGCGTAAAACTTTTGGATCCTTTAAGTTTGTTCCTTTATTAGAAAATAAGAATTAGTAAACCAATCCAAACCTAATAGCAGTATTCACCTCTTGTTTGCGCAATGATTTGAAAAAGTCTACCCGCAATATTTTGGTCTTTCCTATTCCAATATTACCAAGCCCAATAGCTAATTCTTTGTAAGGGTTTCTACCTTGAGTATAGAGTGTTTTTAAGGATACTATAGTATGAAGATTCAGCACTTTTATTAAAGGTAATTTTTGCCATAGGAATCCTTTGAAATTATGCTCTAAATGCCCTTGAAGGTATTTTCCATTTGTACTGAACTCATAGTATGGTAATAGGCCAAACACCTCTAAGTATGATCCCCTCATTACAGATGTTTCATTTCCATTAAAATGTTTTAGATCTGTGAAAGGGAGTGATGAGTTTTTAATAAAACCACCTAATTGCACAAAACTTTTGAAATGACCTAAGTCACTAAATACAATCAATTGTTTGTGTTGTAACGACCAATGAGTATAGGGCTTATATATTTTTCTAATATCATTAACACTACTTTCATTAATGTGAAGTAACTCAGGATTATTCAATGGAACGCTATTTTTTACAGCTATGCCAAGGTGGTTAAAATAGGTTTTAGAGGTGTTTTCTCTTCCGAATTGAACCACAAGCTCATGTTCAATTTGACTAATCGAATTAAACCCTCCAAAAGAAATGCCAGATGGAGATATGGTATTAATCTCCTTTTCTGCTATTTCATTACTTTTAAATAAATAAGTGCTTGGACTATTGTAAGCGGCTGAATTTGCAACCAAACTCACTTTGTTTTTCAGCTTAAAATTATATTGTTTTTTCCCTGTGTAATAATGGGATAGCGATAAAAAACGAGATGCGTATAACTTAGCGTAATTATTTCCGAAGAATAAATTATTAATACTGTTCGCTCTTGGAACAATAGCAGGAGATTGATTGAATTGACGCAATTCATTTCCAGCTTTTAAAATTAAAGTGTGTTGAGGGTTAAAGTCCTTTCTCAGGGCTAAAGTTGGTCTGAAAATACGGTCCGAAAATCCATAATTTAATTTTACTTTAAAAATAGCATGATGGGCTACTTTATAATAAGCCATAAGGCTGGCCTCAAATCCTTGAACACGGTTTAGGTTTATCTGTGGAAGTATAGGACTCAGATAAAACTTTTTATTACTTCTATCTGGAAAAGGTTTTTCCCAAGCATATCCTAATGCCCAGTTTTGAAAAGGTGTTCTTGGGCGTAAACTATCAAATGGGGAGGAAGGTAGAGCGGCACTGTAACTATATTCCCATTGGTATTGTGGGGCTAAAGTTTTGGCTAGTTTTTGACCATAGCCTTTCAATATAACGGTACAAAAGAAAAAACAAAAAATTGAAATTCTAAGATGAACTAAATAAATTTTAAGTAAGACATTAAGCATTGAAATTCTTCTTAATTCTAGCCAGGTCTTTCTTTGTATCTCTTTCTTTGATCGCTTCTCTTTTGTCGTAAAGTTTTTTCCCTTTAGCAAGGGCAATATTTAGTTTAGCCAAACCTTTATCTGTAAGGTAAAGCTGTAGGGGAACAATAGTTAGACCAGAGTTTTTAACTTCTTTTTGTAATTTGATTAATTCTCTTTTTTGAAGTAGGAGTTTTCTCAGTGCCTTTGGCTTATGGTTGTAATGTGTTCCATGACTGTATTCCTCCACTTGCATATTGACAATAAACAACTCACCACGATCGTTAAATTCACAAAAACTCTCCGTAATATTGGCTTTCCCCAGCCGAATAGATTTAATTTCAGTACCACCAAGAACAATACCAGCATTATATTGATCTAGGAGTTCGTATTCAAATCTGGCTCTTTTATTTCTAATATTAATCTTAGGTTGCATAAGTGCAAAAATACATTTAAGTAGCTTAATCTACATGGTATTGTACTGCGATTTTCTCTGTATCGCTATAACGCACTAAAAATACACTGCCATTATCTGAATCAGACAAATCTTCATGTTTTTTCTCTCCCAAAAAAGCATTGACAAATGCAGGTGTTGTATTGCTATGTCCTACAATCAAAATGGTATGTCCTTTATGTTTAGCAACTAAAGGAGTTGGGTCTAATTTTCTAGGATCATAGGAGATTACTTCTAATCCTTTTTGTTTGGCCGTTGGGGCAGCTGTTTCTTGTGTTCTGTGGTAATTTGTACTATAAATTGCATCTATAGGGACATCTTCAAAAAAGCGGGCCCATTTTTCAGCTCTTTGCATCCCTTGTCCTGTTAAGTGAGGGTTTCTTTCATCTGGATTGGATCGGTCTTTTTCTGCATGTCTAATAAAATAGACAGTTGTGGTTTGCTCGCTTTTTTGCTGAGCATTAAGGTTTGTGACATTGAATAGAGAAATGAGCAACAAGGAAAATAGGCTAATGTATTTTTTCATTTTAAAAGTTTTTAACAAGTTTAATTTCCCTTATGATTAATTGATCCAAATACATTACAGTATTAGTGAGGTATTTATAATCTCCAGTGATACTAGACATACTTACAGCTCCCTGAAGCATAGTGATTAATTGTTTTGAAAATTGAGCAGGTAAAACCCTTACATGAATAATTTCATTTTCAATTCCATTGGTGAGTACCTTAGTAACCATTTTTTCTAGTGATTTAATGGTCTCTTTAACAGAATCGGATAAAGCACTATTATTTTCTAGAGCGTCAACACCGACATTAAGAATTGGGCATCCGCCAATAGGCGTTGTGAATTGTCGGTAATTTTTATAAAAATTGGTAAAAGCACTCAATTTTTCTAATGGATGCGTCTTTGATTGTATGACTTTTTCTAATTGATGGATTAAGTTATGACTGTTGTACTGATAAGCTGCAAGCGCTAAGGATTCTTTGTTGGTAAAATTTCCATAGATTGCTCCCTTCGTCAGTCCAGTAGCCTCAGTGATATGGAAAAGACTTGTAGCTGCATAACCGTGTTTATTAAATAATGGAGCCACCTTTTCAATGATGAATTGCTTGGTCCTGTCTGCTTTTGTAGGCATTATTATTTTTTTATAAATATAAAAAAAAGGCCATCAAGATGGCCTTTTTTTCAAATAATAGCACAAATAAACTGTATTATATTTGGATCTTTTCAGGGGATCTAAAAATAATTTCTCCCTCAAAACTATCTATTAATACCACACTATCGGTATGAATTTCACCACCTAATATGGCTTTAGAAAGTTTGTTTAACACTTCTTTTTGAATCACTCTTTTAAGGGGTCTAGCGCCGTATTGAGGATCATAGCCTTTAAGAGCAAGTGTTGTTATACCTTCTGGACTAATATCAATAGTAATTTGTTTATCACTTAACTGTTTCTGTAATTGTTTTATTTGAATTTGTACAATCTCTTTAATATTGTCTTGTGTAAGAGGGCTAAACATGACTATGTCGTCTATTCTATTTATAAACTCAGGCTTTACTTGTTGTTTTAAAGCGTTTAAAACGCCTTCTTTAGCAAGTTCTGTAGCCTTTTCAATGTCTGTTTCATGATTAAAAGCATCTTGAATGAAACTACTTCCAATATTACTAGTCATTATTATGATCGCATTTTTAAAATCTGCTACCCTTCCTTTATTGTCTGTTAATCTTCCCTCATCTAACACCTGAAGAAGTATATTAAAAGTATCTGGATGTGCTTTTTCAATTTCATCTAATAAAACAACTGAATAAGGTTTTCTTCTAATGGCTTCTGTTAACTGCCCGCCTTCTTCATATCCTACATAACCTGGAGGAGCTCCTACCAACCTACTAACGGCATGCTTTTCTTGATACTCACTCATGTCTATTCGGGTCATGGCATTGGGATCATTGAATAAGAATTGGGCCAATGTTTTGGCCAATTCAGTCTTTCCTACCCCTGTAGTTCCCAAAAATAAGAAAGATCCTAATGGCTTATCTGTGTCTTGTAAGCCCGCTTTACTTCTCCTAATAGCATCAGATACGGCAATAATAGCTTCCTGTTGACCCACTACATTTTTGTGAAGTACTTCTTCTAAACTTAATAGTTTTTCTACCTCTGTCTGCAACATTTTAGTCACGGGTATACCGGTCCATTTAGAAACTACTTCTGCAATGTCTTCACTGGTAACTTCTTCTTTGATCAAGTTGTCTTCATTGTTTTGATTATTCAATTTTTCTTGCAGCACTGCCAGCTGATCCTCTAAGCTTTTGGTTTGACCATACCTAATTTCGGCGACTTTAGCAAAATCTCCATTTCGCTCTGCACGTTCTGCTTCTAGTTTTAAATCCTCTAATGATTGTTTAATTTTTTGGATCGCTTCAATCTCGTTTTTTTCTGCTTCCCATTTAGTGAATATCTCATTCCTTGATTCCTTTAGATTGGCTAAATCCATTTCTAAAGTTTTCACAGCCTCTTTGCTTTTTTCTCTCCTAATGGCGGCTAATTCAATCTCTAATTGAAGTACTTTTCGATCCAATTGATCTAATTCCTCTGGTTTAGAATTAATTTCCATTCTGAGTTTTGATGCCGCTTCGTCCATTAAATCGATGGCTTTATCTGGTAAAAATCTATTGGTAATATAGCGTTGAGACAACTGAACAGCGCTAATAATAGCCTCATCTTTAATTTGTACTTTATGATGCGCTTCGTATTTATCTTTTATACCTCTTAGAATAGAGATAGCACTCTCTGTGTTTGGCTCATCTACGAGCACTTTTTGAAACCTTCTTTCAAGGGCTTTGTCTTTTTCAAAGTATTTCTGAAATTCATCTAAAGTAGTGGCGCCTATAGCCCTGAGCTCACCTCTTGCCAATGCGGGCTTTAATATATTGGCTGCATCCATTGCACCTTCTCCACCACCAGCACCAACCAAGGTGTGAATTTCATCTATAAACAATAGCACCTCTCCATTGGCATCTGTAACCTCTTTTATAACTGATTTAAGTCGCTCTTCAAATTCTCCTTTGTATTTGGCTCCAGCAATTAGGGAACCCATATCTAAGGCATATAAGGTTTTTCCTTTTAAATTTTCTGGAACATCACCTTGAACAATCCTATGTGCCAACCCTTCTGCAATGGCTGTTTTACCCACACCGGGCTCCCCAACGAGCATGGGGTTGTTTTTTGTTCTTCTGGATAAAATTTGTAAGACCCTTCTAATCTCTTCATCTCGTCCAATCACAGGGTCTAATTTCCCACTTTCTGCAAGTGCATTTAAATTTTTAGCATATTTTTCAAGCGCATTATAAGTGGCTTCTGCGTCATTTGAAGCTACTCTATTTCCTTTTCTTAATTCTTGAATCGCTGCTTCTAAATTTTTTGAGTTTCCTCCTTGGTCTTTTAATACTTGAGCCATTTGATTTTTTGTATTGAAAATGGCTAAAAATATATGTTCTAGGGTCACATAGTCGTCATTCATTTTTTTTGATTCCTGAATGGCTTGTTGTAATACAGCGCTCGCTTCTCTAGACCAACCAATTTCCGCTCCTTGTACAGTAGCTTTTTGAACCAACATTTTATCTAATATCTGTTGTAGCATGGGTACATTTACCTCCATTTTCTTTAAAAGAAAAGGCATAAGATGTTGGTCTGCTTTTAATAAGGCCTTAAATAAATGCGCTACATCAATTTCTGCATGTGAATATCCCATAGCAATTTGTTGGGCTTCCCCGAGTGCCTCTTGGGCTTTGATGGTAAAGTTATTAAGTTGCATATAGTGTTGTTTTAAGGGTTAATTAATTCAAATACTGCAATGTTAGGTCCAAAGCGTTAAAACAGACAAAAGGTCGCTTAACTCCTTTAAAAACAAGACATTTAGTCAGTTTAATTTCAATTTTTACTGTAATTTTGTCTTGTAAATCACCCATAGAAAAATATGCCCTATGTTTAAAAATTTTTTTAAAACAAACGATTCAGATAAAGAGATTAAAAACGTAACTGCTTTGTCTTGGAAATCATTACAAAGTGAAGCACAATTGGAAGATATTATA
>Ga0181556_1005076_pt1 | contig 10401 bp, 9 predicted proteins | sample 011ome_14_FD_148651 | JGI IMG/M metagenome (GOLD analysis project Ga0181556, IMG submission 148651) | Coastal salt marsh microbial communities from the Groves Creek Marsh, Skidaway Island, Georgia - 011505AT metaG (spades assembly) | ecosystem: Environmental > Aquatic > Marine > Intertidal zone >... | reverse complement strand
ACAAAGCGGCTCATTCCTAAAGAACACACAAAGCAACCGCAACGCTATGGGGTATTTAATGAACCGAAAAATAAAGCACTTTGGAATCGAACCATTTGATTTTGTACAGATGCCAAGGCGTGTAACAATGGATAAATATATGCCACAAATAAGGGAGGCAATAACCGAAGATATTAAGGATAATTTGAAATGAATTTTAACGAGCAACCCACCGAGATAGCGGCGGCGAATAGCCCAATAATGTACCAATTTTACGATGGTAATTATGGCCAACCTAAATTTTACTATGAGGTAAAAATATATGCGTGGCAAGGAACCAATACAATACCAGGTACACCAATAGCAACGATTGAGCGTTACCCCGATCAATACGGCAATGGCCGAGGTTGGATTGACGCGCATAAAATAGCCGAGCAATATATAAATAGTGATTCGTTTGATGCCTCAACGGCGCAACCTACAATTGGAGGCGGTGCCGCTTGGGTAGCGGTAAAGGTACAAGGTAAGTACGAAGACGGAAGCGGTAACCCCCTAACGACCACACAAATTACGTCTAACGTAGTTTTAGCCACGGCGGGGTTCACCTATACAAGCGAAGGGTTCAACGCTAATTTAAGCGGTCCCGTATTGACCACAAAAAGCAAGTTCGAAATACCATTAGGGGTTAGTTCCTATTACGTGTGGTATGAGGCCGACGATGTAACGGGTATTACCATAGGGTCCACTACATACACACCAAGCGCGGTTACGCAAAGCAATAATAAAGTTCAAGGGGTTGATTTAGTCGACCTATACGACACCGAAGGGGCAACGGGAGATACCACGGTAACATTTACCACAAGCGGCGACGATGTAGTGTATACTATTGAACGCCCATGCGAGAATCGTTACGGGCATATCCTAGTGCATTTTATCAACAAATTTGGGGTTTACGATTCCTATGTATTCAATGCACTACACAAAACACAAGTGGAGTTTACGGGTGAAACCTACGAAAAGCCACAATACGCCCAAGAAGATTTAACAAGGGCGTGGACGTATGGGGTGCAACAAACAACACCATTTTTGAAGCAGTCAAAAGAGAAATATACGTTAAACACGAATTGGATACCCGAAGGCGATAACGACGTAATGCAAGAGATGTTTATGTCGGATAACATTTTAATCGACGACGATTATTTAAAAAGCGCACGTGTAACAAGTACGAGTTTCCAACGTAAGACCCGCACCAATGACAAGTTAATACAGTACACGATTGAACTAGAGGTTAACCATGGATTGGTAAATAAAATAGTACGATGAGGTTTTCACTAGAAATTGAGGGTACGCCCGTGGATTTGTTTGGTGATGAAACCATACAACTAACGAGGCAAATAAAAGAGTTACAAGATTTAAGTAACGCGCACACGGATTTTACGCAACAATTCACCATACCAAGTACACCAACCAACGACCCTATTTTTCAAAATTACTTCGACGAAAATATCTTACTCGATGGGTGGAATGCTTTTTTAAAGTTAGACGCTAAAATATACGTGCATGGTTTACCCGTATTTGATGGGTGTATTGAGTTAACGGGTGTTGAGTTTAAGAACGGATTACCACGCCAATATAACATTGTATTTTATGGTCAAAGCAAGAAAGCCATAGCCGATTGGGGCGAGAAGTTATTAAACGAAGTCGATTGGTCGGCGTATAACCATACGGTAAGTTATGCCAATGTCGTTTCGTCTTGGGCGGGTGGATTGGTAAGCGGTAAGATTATGTACCCAATTGCCGATTGGCATTTAGGTATGCAGTATTGCAAAGTGCCAGTGGTTGAAAACAACTTATACGATCAAGGTTTGAGCGTTAACGATTTACGCCCCGCCATACTTTTAAAAGAAATGGTAACGGCGTGTTTTGCCGACATAGGATATACCATTAGCGGTTCACTACTAGACAAAGACAATTTTAACGACCTTTTTGTAATACCACAAAACGCGGCGGGTCCTATACAAAACCCTAATAATGTAGACGCTAAAATAGACGTTAATTATGCGTCGTCGGTTTCTTTTGCGGCTCAAGCAACATCACATACGGCAATATTTGACACCGAAACAAGCGACCCATTAAACAAATACGATAATACTACGGGTATTTATACTATCCCATATAACGGCGAATACACAACCCGAATAAGTGGAACGGTTACAACGGGTGGTGCGTTTATTTATCTTGAATCAAGCACGGGATACAACACGTTTAGTTTAAATTCTCAAACGGGTGCAATTGATTTACAATTTACCTTTAACGCAAATATCAACGACCAAATAAAAATATTGGTTTATACGGGTAATACGTCGGTTACTATTAATAGTTTCCAATGGGAAATAACCAAAGTGCCTTACGGAATAGAAAATAGCACCATGGATATGGCGGTGGTTATGCCGCAAATTAAGGTTGGCGATTTTATCCAAAAATTCCTAAAGACTTACAACGCTATTTTGGTACCCGTAAGCGATACGGAGTTTGAGTTACACAATATAGATGATTATTACGCCGATGGTTCAACCAAGAATTGGACCGAGTACATAGACATAACCGATATTAGGCACGAAAAAATGCCTATTCCTGGGCGTATGACGATGCAACACACCGAGGCCGAGGATCAAGCCAACGTAGCGTTTAAAAGTTTAAATAATCGCAATTACGGAAGTGTTGACATATCGCCCGAAGTGGACTTTTCGGCTGATGAATTAAACATAGAAACGCCGTTTAGCGTATTCACCCCCGCCGTAATTAGGGAAGTAGACACCAAAGGGCAATTGGTAGGGGAAACGGATTTACAAATACCCGTGGTTTTAGATGCCGACAATAAAGGCGTTAAAGCCGATTTGTGGTTATATTATTACGTGGGCTTTACAAGTACCTCGGATTCGTGGAAATTAAATAACGTAGATCAATTTAGTTACCCTTTGATTTCGTCTTATTCAGACTACCCAACGGCAAGTACAGATTATTCGTTAGCGTTTGGACTAGAAACAACTTTAAGCGGGGATACACCAACCAATACTATGTACGTAGAATTTTGGAGGGCGTATTTGTCGCGGTTGTATTCAAGCAAAAGCCGAGTGGTTTATTTGGATGCGGTTTTGCCCGTTGGTGAGTGGCTTAATTTACAAATGAACGACACCATCGCCGTAAGTTCTAATTACTACAAAATACAAAGCATAGAATATGATATGTTGGCGGAAAGGGCTAAACTAGTCTTAATTAGTTACCCCGATGTGGACGTACAGAAATACACAAGTGCGGGGGATGGCGTAGGATGGACCGATGGGGACGATCGAGTAGATGGCGTAAGTGTTCTTAATGGGGATAGTGTAGGTAGGGCGGTAACGCATGGTAAACCCGATTTAAACGGGGATGTAACCGTAGACAACCTAGGCCAAAAAGGGTATGGGTTTAGTAACGTTGGATTTCTTAATAGGGCGGTTCGTGAATTGCTCAAGGGAATAAATGTAATAACCGCATACGCTACCAGCACCGAAACTATAACCGTAGATGAATTTGGAAACTATACGGCGGTAAGTTTAGATAGTAGCCAAGTATATGGTAATGAGGCTTATTTTGCCTTGGGTACTAATTCGGTAGATATTAGCGTAAGCGCACGTTATAAAATTACGGGCATGATTGGGATAGACCATTCGCATGGCCATGATTTAAGCGTAGCGGTATTGGTTAACGATCAAATCACACTAGCCGAATGTAATGTAGGAACTACGGACCAATCCACAAGCGTTAGCACAATTTTAGATTTAAACGCGGGGGATATAGTTACGTTGGGGGTTAGTTGCCTACAAAATCACTCGGGCGATATAGATATAAATACGGCTCGATTAATGGTTGAAACAAAATGATAAGCGAAGTAATAAAATTAATTCAAACGGATAAATGGCACGGAGTTTCTGAACGTATGGAAATAGCCAAAGGCAAAAATAAAGTAATTCAAACTTGGGGTGAGTTATTTCAAATGTTTAAAAGAATAATAAAATGGCCGAGAAAATAAAAGTTGTTATCGACGTTGACGCGGATAACGCAACCAAAGAAGTAAACGATTTAAATAAATCGGTAAATAATACAACCACTAGCACCGATAAGGCAAATTCAAAATTAAATAATTTAAGCGATACCGCTAGTAAATTACCTGGTCCATTAGGCGGGGTAATTGCGGGTATTCAAGGGGTTAGTAAATCAATGTTGGCGTTAATTGCTACCCCATTAGGTGCGGCATTAGCGGCAATCGTTGGAGTATTGTATAGTTTAAAACGTGCTTTAACAGATTCCGAAGAAGGGCAAAATAAACTAAATCGTATTTTAAGTGTAGCGGGTGCGTTATGGGGTAACATAATGGACATTGTAGCGGATTTAGGTGAGGCAATAATCAAAGCCGTAACCGAACCGATGGAAACAATGCGAAGTTTTGGGGAAGGCGTAAAGAATTTTATTTTAAATCCTATTGAATCCATAAAAAAAGCATACAACGGTGCGACTGAATCCGCGAAGGCATTTGTAAAAGAACAAAAAGAGGAAATTAAAGCCGCCGATGAAGTGGCTAAAATGCGTAACAAAGCCGATAAGATAGAACGAAAATTATTAGTTGATCGTTCGGTATTAGAACAAAAAATAGCGGAGTTACGATTAAAGTCTAGGCAAGAAGAAGAATTTAGCGCGGCCGAAAGACGAAAAGCATTAATAGATGCTCAAAAGTTAGAAGACCAATTATTAGACCAAGAAGTTGAGGCTTTAGAATTAAGGCGTGACGCACAAAAATTAGAAAATACATTTAGCCGTACAAATAAAGAAAACGCCGACAAAGAGGCGGAGGCAATAGCGGCGGTTAATAATATTGTGGCGCAACGTTTAAATTTACAACGGGCAACACAAAGGGAATTAAACCGAGTAAACAAAGAAATTGAACGCGATTTTAAAGCAAGAAAAGCGGCAGAAACTGCGGAAAATAAAAAAGCCGCCGAGGAACGCAAGAAAGCCGAGGATGAAGCGTTTAAACAATTTGTCGAACAAGAGGTAGCAAATTACGAATACCGACAAAAACAAAAAGAGAAACAAAAGAAAAAAGAAGACGAAGAATTTGAAGCGTTTTTAGCCCAAGAATTAGCAAACCACGAGTATCGGGAACAATTAAAATTAAAAGAGTTAGAAACGGAAAAAGCGTTAGCCGAGGCAAAAAAGAAATTACAAGAAGACGTTTTAAACGCGTCTATTAATGCCATTAGTGGGTTGCAACAATTACTTGGCGAAGATTCTAAATTTGCTAAAGCGTTAGCAATTGCACAAGCGATAATTAGCACATACCAAGGGGCATCGAAGGCGTTAGGCCAAGGAGGTATTGCGGGACCAATTGCGGCGGCGGGTGTCATTGCTCAAGGTCTTGCACAAGTCAGAGCAATTACGCAAACACCAATACCCGAACCACCAATGGGGGGTGGTGGAGGTGGAGGCACCCCACAATTAGCGGGACCAAGTGTTGGGATAATAGGCGGTCAATTAGACGCGGGGGCGCAATTACAAGCCGACATTGCGGGGCAAATGAGAAAACCCGCAAGGGCTTACGTAGTGGGTCAAAACGTAACAAGTCAACAAAGTCTTGATAGGCACATAAGACAAAACGCAACACTAGGTACCAAGTAACGTTAATTATTTGTGAGAATCGTAGAACTAATTTTAGACGATGACCAAATGGCCGAGGGCATTAGTGCTATTTCAATAGTAGAAAGCCCCGCCATTGAATCCAATTTTATAGCATTAAAAAACCACGCGGTACAATTTGCAACCGTTGATACCGACAAACGCATATTAATGGGTCCCGCCTTGATTCCTAACAAGCCAATTTATAGGAACCAGGACGGCGAAGAATTTTACGTTTACTTTTCAAAAGCGACAATTGAAAAAGCAAGTCAATTATACCTAAAGAATGGCAACCAAAGCAAGGCCACGTTAGAGCATGAAATAAGCATTAACGGGTTAACCTTGGTAGAATCTTGGTTAAAGATTGACGAACAACACGACAAAAGCGCGGCGTATGGTTTAAATGATCCCGTAGGTACTTGGTACGTGGCTATGAAAGTAGACAACGCCGAGATATGGGACGAATACGTAAAGACGGGTAAGGTTAAGGGCTTTTCAATTGAAGGTTTTTTTGCCGATAAGTCAACGGTAATGTCAAAAGACGAAATCAAATTAAAAGAATTAAAGGATTTGTTAAAGTCCGTAAATATCTAACACGTAACAAACCAAACGTTAATTGAATATGAGTAATGCAAAAGACATCCTAGCCCGTGTTTACGACATCGTAATGGGTAAGGAGGTTGAGGCACCAAAGGTTGAGGCCGAGGCCGCGCCCGAGGTTGTGGAAACCAAATTAGCACAAGTTAGAACCGCAGACGGCGAAGCAGTATTAGAGGCCGAGGCGTTCGAAGTGGGTAAAAATGTATTTATCGTAACCGAAGAAGGAAATATCCCAGTACCTGCGGGTATGTACACTTTGGAAAACGAATTAATGATTTCCGTTGATGAAAACGGATTAATTGTTGAGGTGAAAACCAAAGACGAAGAAGTTGAAGTAGCCGAAGAAGTTGAAGCGGGATACGACAAAAAAGAAATGGAAGAAGAAATGGCAACTGAAATGAAAGAACCTAAAAAGGTTGTTAAATCTAAAACCGAAATGGAAGAATCTTATTTTTCTAAAATCGAAGCGCGTTTAAGTGCGATCGAATCTAGCAACGACGAATTGAAAATGGAAAACGTGAAGTTAAGCGAGGAAAACGAAGAATTGCGTAAGCAACTTGCAGAAACCCCCGCTAACCACACAAAGTTCAATCCCGAGAGTGAAGCAAAGCGCGACTTCCAATTTAAGATTGGTTCAAAGCGTAACGAAACAATCCAAGACCGAGTTTTTAATTCATTATTTTAAAAAAAACACAATTATGGCAGATATCAAAAACATCAAATTGAGTGGCCCTACGATTTCCCCAAACACCTACGCGGGTGAATTTGCGGGTAAATATATCGCGGCCGCATTGTTAAGCGGTGAAACTTTAGCAAAAGATTTCATTACCGTACACCCTAACGTAGCATTTAAAGAGGTTATCCGTAACTGGCAAAACACAGTTGACGTAACCGCCGCTACTTGTGACTTCACGGATTCTTCAAGTGTAACACTTGGCGAGTACGTATTGGAAACTTCCGAGAAGCAAGTAAACTTACAACTTTGTAAGAACAACTTGCGTAACACTTGGGAGGCGGCACAAGCGGGTTATTCAGCGTATGAGAAGTTACCAGCATCTTTTGAAGAATTCCTTTTGGCTCAAGTGAGCGCGGAGGTTGCACAATCAATCGAAAAAGGTATTTGGAAAACTAACCTATTCTATGATAGCGCATCAGTACCTGGACAAGATGGTATGTTCGGTTACTTGGTTGACAATAGCGCAATCGAAGAAACTGCAAGTGGCGCGACTACTGGTTCAAACGTTGTAACACGTTTACAAGGTATGTTAGACGCATCACCAGCGGCCCTTTATGGTAAAGAAGATTATGGTTTCTATGTTGGACCATCAACAATGAAGGCATACCAAGCGGCTTTATCTGCGGGTAACTATAACTTCCAATTCTACGTTGGAGAGAAGCCAATGAACTTCCAAGGTATCCCAGTTAACCTTTGCCCAGGTCTTACAGACGACGACGCGGTTTTAGGTCTTAAGCGTGACTTACACTTTGGAACGGGTCTATTGAGCGACTTGAACGAAGTTAAGGTTATCGACATGGCGGATATCGACGGATCACAGAACGTAAGAGTTATCATGCGTTTCACTGGTGGTATCATCGCTACGAACCCAACTCAGCAAGTTGTACTTAACGTAACCTAATTAAGTTAGATTTGTATCATAACGGGGGTGGGAAAAATCCCGCCCCTTTTTTTTCACTAAACAAAATAAAAAAATATGGCTTGTAATACATTAGCAACTAGATACGAACCTTGTAAAGAGTTCGCGGGGGGTTTACGTGGGGTATTTTTAATACCTTATACATTTAGCGACGTAATTAACAAAGACGCGGACGGATTGGTTACCACTATGACAGATAGCGGCGCAACTAACCTAACGGGTTATTTTTGGGAATTAAAGGGGCTATCTACATTAGAGATTAGCGGTGCAACCACTAGAGATAACGGAACAACTGCATACACTCAAACTTTGACCTTATCGGTTAAACCTGGAGGTAGCACGGCGGCGTTAGCGGATACCGACGCGGAATTATTCGACACCTTGACAAAAGGACGTTGGAGAGTAATTGCATGGGACCGTAACAACGTATTTACCTTATTAGGTGAAGTTGAAGGTATGGACGCAACCACCGACGTAGAATCATGGGGTACACAAATGGGCGATGCTCGTTTAAATACCGTTACGTTGGTAGGTATGGAAACAACACCTAAAACAATTGTAGACGCGGCATCATATAGCGATATGGGAAGCGTTATTACAATCGCATAAAATCTTGCTTGTTTCATAGTAGCGGGGACCTTTCGGGGTCCCTTTTTTTATGCTCGGCAAACGAAAATTTAATTTTACGTTACTTAAATAGATGGTAATAAATAACGCCACTTCAACCGTTGAGTTTTTCCCATTCGTTACGTTCGACGACGTAGCGGCGGGGGCTGGTGGCTCGGATGAATACCTTTTACAACAAGATGGGTCGTTTATCCTACAACAAGACGGGAGTAAGATAATAAGCGCGGCGGCGGGTGGTTCCGTTGACGTGCAAGTATGGCATAAAAACACCAAGACTTTGGCCGAGGGTACAAGCGGTATAACTCAAACGGGTAGTAAAATACGCATTAATTTACCGTCCCTTACGACCATTGCAGATGTTGCGGACGACCTCGATACCGTATTAATTAGGGTATTGTATGAAAACGCATTAAAATGGGAATACGTGGCAACCTGGAGTACCGAAAGCACGAACATAAACAAAGAATTTAAATCTTGGGATACGGTAGATACCGAAGCACCCCAATGGATAATAATATGAGCATTAAATTAATCGAGTTAGCGAGTTACACTACCCCCGCCGTTGTAGAGCATAAAAATAAAGAGTGGGTCGAATACGGAGAAGATAATAATTATTATCAGTATTTGATTGACCTATATTATGGTAGCCCTACCAATAACGCGGCCATTAAGGGGATTAGTGATTTGATTTTTGGCGACGGCTTGGAAGTAGTACAAGCGGACCGACATTTAAAAGGTTATTTGGACCTTAAAAAAGTATTTCATGAAGATTGCTTACGCAATTGCGCCATGGATTTAAAAATGCTTGGGCAATATGCCATACACTTGGTTAAATCAAAAGACAAAAAAAAGTACGTTGCGGCATACCATTGGCCTATCCAAACATTACGCCCCGAACGTTGTAACGAAGATGGCGACGTAGAAGGATATTATTTTGCGGCCGATTGGGCTAAATTAAAGCGTGGACAAAAGCCAAAGCGTTTCGCGGCATTTGGGTTCGATAATAACGACACCGAATGTATGTTAGTGGTTAAACCTTATAGCACGGGTAACTATTATTTTGCACCTGTAGACTACCAAGGTGGAACGCAATACGCAAACCTAGAAATTGAAATAGCCAATTACCATATCAACAACATTAAAAACGGCCTTGCGCCGTCTATGTTGGTTAACTTCAACAACGGGCAACCACCCGCCGAGGTTAAGGATATGATAGAGGCACAGATACAAAGTAAATTTAGCGGATCGAGTAACGCGGGTAAATTCATTTTGTCGTTTAACGATAACGCGGAAAGCAAAGCGGACATTACACCCGTTCAATTAAGCGACGCACACAATCAATACCAATTTTTAAGCGGTGAGGCGGGAAGTAAGATATTAATTGCCCATCGTATTACCTCGCCTATGTTGTTAGGTATTAAGGACCAAACGGGACTTGGTAACAACGCCGACGAACTCAAAACGGCAAGTACGTTATTTGATAATACGGTAATTCGCCCATTCCAAAGGTTATTACTTGATGGAGTTCAAAAGATAATGAACGCTAACGGGTATAACCTGGACGTTTACTTTAAGACATTACAACCATTAGAATTTACGGATTTAAGCGGTAAGGTAGTAGACAAAGAAACCCAAGAAAAGGAATACGGATTTAGCAAAGTAGAATTGGTAAAGCCAACGGCGGGGGAATCTAAAGACGAATTTATTTCCCGATGTATCCCGATTGTCAAAAAGGAAGGTAAAAAAGACGATCAAGCGGCGGCCATTTGTTATTCATATTGGGAAGGTAAAACGCAATTGGCGGAATCATACACCGATTACCCCGAAA
>Ga0181556_1005075_pt1 | contig 10402 bp, 11 predicted proteins | sample 011ome_14_FD_148651 | JGI IMG/M metagenome (GOLD analysis project Ga0181556, IMG submission 148651) | Coastal salt marsh microbial communities from the Groves Creek Marsh, Skidaway Island, Georgia - 011505AT metaG (spades assembly) | ecosystem: Environmental > Aquatic > Marine > Intertidal zone... | reverse complement strand
GGTGTTATTGAAGTGGCTGTGAACATTGTCCTTATAGGATTCATGTTCAAGCTCGAGTGCTTCAAGTTGTTCTTCAAGCGATTTGACCCTGGCTTCGTCAGATTTGAGCTGCTTGTAGACAACAGCGCCAACGATGAGGCCTGTAACAAATGCGAGAATTCCAGTTAACCAGATCATGCTGACAAACGTCCTGTTAAATGAGCTCCGGTAGCCGGAATTGAAAGCAATGGAATAAAACTTGAAGACATGACTGTGATTATACCTATAATTAGGTCCTTGTTCTGCCACTCCAGCCAAACTTTCCATTGTCAGACTCTGAATCTCCACTTACACATTATTCCCGAGACCTTGCCCAGGGAAGTATTCTGCCCGACAGGTCCCAGGAAGAAACAGTCCAGGCGCTTGATCTGCTTTATCGGCAGGTCGTGTCGAGCTGGCAAAAGCCCAGTGGTCTGTTCAGTTCATTCCTTGCTGATGAAAAAAAAGCAATAAGAGAAATTAAAGGCTTATATCTGTGGGGTGGTGTAGGCAGAGGCAAGACTTACCTGATGGATGTTTTTTACCATTGCCTGCCCGGCCAGCGGAAAGAACGAATGCATTTTCATCGATTTATGCAGATGGTGCATCGAAGTCTATATTCCCATCGGGGGAAGAAAAACCCACTGCAACTGGTTGCCAGAGAAATCTGCAACAAGGCAGATGTACTTTGCTTCGATGAGTTTTATGTCAGTGAAATCGGCGATGCCATGATTCTTGGCAACCTGCTTGAGGCAATGTTTGATACTGGGATCGTGCTGGTGGCAACATCGAATATTCCTCCTGGGAATTTGTATGAGCGTGGATTACAACGGCAAAAATTCCTGCCGGCAATTGCCCTGCTGGAAAAACACACCCAGGTCATGAATGTCGATGGCGGCACCGATTACCGGTTGCGTACACTCGAAAATGCCAGCATTTACTATACCCCCCTGGGGGATGAGGCAGACGAGGCCATGCTGGCGTGTTTCAGCAACCTGTCCCGGGGTATGACAGTCTGGGATGAGAACTCCCTGGAAATCCTGGGAAGGGATATACCGGTTCTTCGATCTGCAGAAGGGATTGCATGGTTTGAGTTTGACAGTCTCTGCGATGGACCTCGCAGTGCTGCGGATTACATAGAGATCTCACAGCTGTTTCATACTGTCCTGTTATCCAATGTGCCGGTCTTTGATGAACACAGTGATGACAAGGCACGCCGGTTTATCACGTTGGTGGATGAATTTTACGACCAGAATGTGAAACTTATCCTGTCTGCTGAATCCCCACTGGATAGCCTTTATCAGGGGGATGACCTGGCGTTTCCCTTTGATAGAACCCGTTCAAGGTTACTGGAAATGCAATCCCTGGAATATCTTGGCCATGAGCACATTCCGGATGCCAGATTTACCCAGATTCCGGTATAAAACAGGCCTAACCTCCTCCTGGCTACCTAAAGGGCCAGAAATTACAAAAAAAGCCACGGAATACTTGAATCTATAGGGGGTGATCGGTAGAATTCGCGCTCCCTGTTTTCTGGGGTAAGTGTTCAGCAGTCAAGGCACATTCAGGGCAGTTACCTAAAACCGGAAATACAGCAAGAAACACAAGAAATAAAACAGGCAGCAACAGAATTCGGACCACACCATGAAGACGATTTCAATGAATAAGGAAACCGCACAGAATGACTGGTATGTCATTGATGCGGAAGGAAAAACTCTAGGCCGTATGGCTGCAGAGATAGCCCATCGTCTGCGCGGTAAGCACAAGCCGGAGTACACTCCGCATGTGGACACCGGCGATTACATCGTTGTGGTCAATGCGGAAAAAGTGGGCGTTACTGGAAAGAAAACGACTGACAAGCTTTACCACAGGCACTCAGGATTTCCAGGTGGTCTGAAAACCAGAACGTTTAACGACATGCTGGAGAAAGCGCCAGAAGACATTATCAAGCTTGCTGTCAAAGGCATGATGCCGCGTACTCCGCTGGGTCGGGCCATGCTGCGTAAGTTGAAAGTCTATACAGGCGCAGAGCATCCTCACGGTGCTCAAAACCCCGCTGAGCTGAAGCTGGCTTAAAAATACAGAACAAGAATTAGTTAACCAAGTTAACCAAAGAGATTATAGATCCATGGCAGCTACTCAATATTACGGAACTGGACGTCGCAAAACTTCTACAGCAAGGGTTTTTCTGAAATCCGGTTCAGGCAACATCACCATCAACAATCGCACTATTGATGAGTTTTTTGGTCGTGAAGTAGCCCGTATGATCGTTCGTCAGCCTCTTGAACTGCTGGAAGTCAGCGAAAAGTTTGATGTGAATGTCCGTGTTGCAGGTGGTGGCAGCTTTGGCCAGGCAGGTGCAATTCGCCACGGTATCACACGTGCCCTGATTGATTTTGATGAAGAAAATCGTTCTCCCCTGCGTAAGGCCGGATTTGTTACCCGTGACGCCAGGGAAGTGGAGCGCAAGAAAGTGGGTCTGCGTAAAGCACGTAAGCGTCCACAGTTTTCCAAGCGCTAAAGCCAATTATCGAGAGACTGGTTTTTCCAGAACTGGTTTCATCCCAAGATTGAAAAAATGCCGGAATTTATTTCCGGCTTTTTTTTGTCTAATTTTCAAGCATTTGAGTCGATTTGTGCGCCTGCTCATCTTGATAAAAATGGCCTTATTTAGTAGTATGCGCGCTCCGTCAATTGCCCCTAATTTCAAGCCCGAGCGGCTGGCCGGTTGCAATATTTACAGTAAGAACATCTGCAAGAAATTGCACTTAGTTTTAACATAAGGAGACCCCCAACGTGAGTGATGGCACAGCTCATGGCGTAAACAAAAAACGCAGACGATTCCTGATTGGCAGTACCACTCTTGTAGGCGCCGCTGGCGCTGTTGGAGCTGCTGTACCCTTTGTGGGTTCCTGGCAACCAAGCGCCAGGGCACTTGCTGCAGGCGCCCCCATAACGGTTGATATCAGCCGTCTTAATCCAGGTGAGCTACTCGGTCCCATGCCTGCATGGCGCGGACAACCGGTATATGTCTTCCGCCGTGATGAAACTATCCTGGAAAGCCTGGCCAGTCGAACAGATCACCTGGCTGACCCGGAATCGGAAGAAAGTGGTCAACAGCCTGAATACTGTCAGAATGAATACCGCTCCATTCGACCTGATGCATGGTCATGGTCGGTCTGTGTACACATCTTGGTTGTGCGCCGATCCTGAATGCAGAAGTTCAACCGCAGGATTATGACCCCGAGTGGCAGGGAGGATTTTTCTGCCCATGCCATGGTTCCATGTTTGATATGGCAGGCCGTGTCTACAGTGGTGTACCGGCTCCTGACAATCTTGTTGTACCTCCCCATTTCTATGAAACTGATAACGTCATAGTCGTTGGCCTGGATGGAGAAGATTCCTGATGTCTGAATTTGATAACACTCCTGCAATGGAACAGAAAAACAAGAACGGCCTGATGGCCTGGATCGATGCGCGGTTGCCTGTTACCAAGACACTCGAAAAGCATATGACGAAGTACTATGCACCGAAGAACTTCAATATCTGGTATGTGTTCGGGATTATCGCCACTGTTGTGCTTGCCAACCAGCTGCTGACCGGCATCTGGCTCACCATGAACTATGTTCCAAGCTCAGAAGGTGCTTTTGCTTCTGTTGAGTACATCATGCGTGACGTGGATTACGGCTGGATTTTGCGTTACATGCATTCAACCGGTGCCTCTGCATTTTTCGCAGTTGTCTACCTGCATATGTTCCGGGCACTGATGTATGGCTCATATCGGAAGCCAAGAGAGCTTATCTGGATTTTTGGCATGGCCATATTCCTAGTACTGATGGCGGAAGGTTTCATGGGATATGTCCTGCCGTGGGGCAATATGTCCTACTGGGGAGCCAACGTTATCGTTAGCCTGGCAGGTGCTATTCCATTTGTTGGTGAAGATTTGATGGTTTGGGTTCAGGGCGATTTCCTTATTTCAGGTGCCACCCTCAACCGATTCTTTGCACTGCATGTTGTGGCTTTACCACTGGTACTGGTATTCCTGGTATTCCTGCATCTGCTGGCATTGCATGAAGTGGGTTCCAACAACCCTGATGGTATTGAAATTAAGGAAAACAAGGATGAAAAGGGTATTCCACTGGATGGTATTCCATTCCATCCTTACTACAGCGTGCATGATCTTGTTGCTGTAGTGGTATTCCTTTTTGTGTTCTGTTTCATCCTGTTCTTTATGCCGGAAATGGGTGGCTACTTCATTGAATACGCCAATTTCACAGAAGCAGATAACCTTAAGACGCCGGAGCATATTGCACCGGTATGGTACTTCACGCCGTTTTATTCAATGTTGCGTGCTGTGACCTTCCCGCTGTTTGGTATTGATGCCAAATTCTGGGGGCTGGTTGTGATGGCTGCAGCAATTGCCATTCTTTTTGTTGTACCCTGGCTGGATAAGAGTCCCGTAAAATCCATGCGCTACAAAGGCTGGTATAGCCGTATTGCTCTTATGCTCTTTGTTGTGAGCTTTATCATTCTGGGAGTACTGGGTGTCTGGAGTCCTAACGGCTCCAGGGAGTTACTGGCGCAGATTTGTACCATTATCTATTTCCTCTATTTCATCCTGATGCCCTGGTATACACGCAAGGAGCAGACCAAATTGCCTCCTGAACGGGTTACTGGCCGCTTTATCAGCATTCCTCAACTGATCCTGGCTCTTGTACTGATTGCTGGATTAACTGTACTGCCATTGATGGCTGTGGCTGCAGAAGCGGGAGTCGAGTTAGAGCATGTTGAAATGGACCTGCATGACAAAGAGTCGCTGCAATCTGGTGCGCGCACTTTCATGAACTATTGTATTGGCTGCCATTCAGCACAGTATTCACGTTATAACCGCGTAGCGGCTGACCTGGAAATTCCTGAAGAGTTGATGGAAGAGTACATGATATTCAATGAAGAAACGGCTATTGGCGACCTGATGGTGAGTTCAATGTCAAAAGAGCTTGGTAATAATGCTTTTGGCATCGCCCCGCCTGATCTGACGCTTGTAGCAAGGGCTCGTGGTACTGACTGGTTGTATGGTTACCTGACCGGATTCTATGAAGATCAGAGCAGGCCTTTTGGTGTCAATAATCGTGTATTTGCCAATGTAGCCATGCCTAATATCCTGGAAAGTCTGCAAGGTGTTCAGCATTGCGAAGACGCTGAACATTGTGACCATCTGGTCCATGTTGATGGTACCGGGACTTTGAGCGAAGAAGAGTTTGAAGAAGTGATATACGACCTGGTGAATTTTCTGTATTACCTGGGAGAACCGTCCAGACTTGAACGTTATCGTATTGGTGGTTATGTACTCCTGTTTCTTGCTTTCTTCTGGGTGTTTGCCTGGTTGCTGAACCGCGAATACTGGAAAGATATAGAACATTAAGGATCAATCGGGCCTGCAGAGAGTTGTCAGGTAATCTGTTTTTATTTTTGTTGAGGCACTAATTTATGGGAGTTGTTACAAAACGCTCTTCAATGCTTTTTTATTCAGACGGTACTAGCCAGTACAGTCATCGCGTACGAATTGTTCTGGCTGAGAAAGGTGTTACTGTTGATATCGTTGATGTTGATATTAATGACAAACCTGAGGACCTGGCTGATCTGAATCCATACAACAGCCTGCCAACACTGGTCGATCGTGATCTTGTATTGTATGAACCCAATATCATGATGGAATACCTGGATGAGCGTTTTCCTCATCCGCCTTTATTCCCTGTATACCCGGTTGCACGTGCTCAAAGCAGGCTTTGGATGCACCGTATAGAAAAAGACTGGTGTGGCCTTGTAGATAAATTGCAGGCCGAAGACGGAACGCCAAGCCAGTTGGATAAAGCGCGAAAAGAATTGAAAGAGAGTATCGTTTCAATTGCGCCAATCTTCGCCGAAAAGCCTTTCTTCATGAATGAAGAATTCACGATTGTGGATTGCTGTGTACTGCCTATCCTGTGGCGCCTCCCTGAAATCGGGATCAAGCTGCCAGAAACTAAAGCAACCAAACCTCTGGTTGAATACAGGGATCGTCTGTTTGAGCGTGAGTCGGTGCAAGAGAGTCTTTCCGAACAAGAGAAGGAAATGAAGGCATAATTATTTGGGGTCAGAGTAAATTTTTCGCCAGGTATCCTGAACAGTTATATTTATCTTATGAGGAATTTACTCTGACCCCATTTTTGGAGGGTTCGACTCCATGACAATGACTTCTCACCGCCCTTACATGATCAGGGCGTTAAATGAATGGATCCTCGAGAATAATTGCACGCCCTATATCCTGGTCAATGCTTATGCAAAGGACGTCCAGGTGCCTCAGAACTATGTTAAGGATGGACAGATCATCCTTAACATTTCTCCGGTCGCGGTCCAGAACCTGACTATTACTAATGATGGCATTGAATTCAATGGCCGCTTCGGAGGCATTCCGACGCGTGTTTATGTGCCGACATTAGCAGTACTTGGTATCTATGCTAAAGAGAACGGTCAAGGCATGATTTTTGACACCGATGACCCCATTCCCGAGCCTCCAACACCCGACAAAAAACTTAAAGAGGTTTCAGAAAAATCGAAAGACAAGTCTGGGCGGCCTGATCTACGTATAGTGAAATCCTGAGGGTTCGGGAATACTTACTCAGTAGCTACTACACTCGCCCATGCGGCGTTAAAAGTTTTTCCCGAACCGCTCTCGTACTACCTGTACTGTTCCCGGTCTCGAAAAAAACTTTTGCCTTGCCTGGGCCTCGCTCGCGACGCTACCTACACCATAATCTATTGGGCGAACTGCGTTCGCCAGGAAGAGTTTTAGTTTTTATCTGGCATCGCGCAGGTCGCGTGATGAGCGAAGAGAAGACGAGGCAAAAGAAACGCCTGGAACCGCGAACAGTACAAGAAGTACGAGAGTGGGGCAGGCTTTTCTTTTAACGAAGTATTGTCGAGCGTAATAGCGACAGATTAATCAGGAATCTAATTAATATACTCAAAAGCGCGAACAACTTTGGTGACACCTTTGGTATTGCTGACAAGTTCGACGGCAGTATTGGCCTCTTCCTGGGTCAGAAGTCCCATAAGATAGACAACACCGTTTTCGGTAACGATCTTGGTTCGCATTCCGCTCACTTCAGCATCAGCAAGCATCAGCGTCTTTATTTTGGCGGTCAGCCAGGCGTCATTACTTCTTGATAGAAAGGTCGTGGAGCCAGCCACTTCCAGCTCGTTATAGACTTCTTTCACGCGTGAACTGGATGTTCTGGCAACGCGTGTAGCGAGATTCTTGATGTCTTGTGAGGGTACCTGTCCTACTAATAATACAGTGCCATTGAAGCTGACAACGTTGATATGAGAAGCCTTGAGCTGCTCATCTGCAGCATTCAGGTTGACCTTGATGGTGGTCTCGATACTGCCGTCATCCACAACAGCGCCCATGGAGCGACGGCCACGGTTTTCCTGGATACCGTCATCGCCGGTTGTTGCACTGATCACTGAAGCACAACTGCTGATCAGTCCGAGAAGTGTTAACAAAAATCCAAGGCGAACTAATAGCATTTAGTTATTCTCCTCCGAATAATTGAGTGTCAATCAAATCACAAAGACAATGAATCACGAGCAAGTGTACTTCCTGAATCCGTGCAGTACTGGTTGAAGGCACACAGATTTCAATATCATTATCTTGCAACAGTCCACGCATATTCCCGCCATCTTTACCGGTAAGCTGCACGACGACCATATTTCGATCATGAGCAGCCTTGATAGCCTCGATTACATTCGGAGAATTACCGCTGGTGGATATTGCCAGTAAAACGTCACCGGATTGGCCAAGGCCACGTACCTGTTTGGAAAAAATCTCCTCGTAGGAATAATCATTGGCAATGGATGTAAGCGTTGATGTATCAGTGGTTATTGCAATAGCAGGGAGAGGGGGGCGTTCCATTTCAAAACGATTCAGTAGTTCCGCCGAGAAATGTTGGGCATCACCCGCAGATCCGCCGTTTCCGCAGCTAAGTATCTTTTTTTCATGGGTTAAAGCCTGCACCATGGCGTCGGCGGCTTCGGTAATGAAAGGGGTCAGGGCTTCCATTGCCTGCATTTTGGTATCAATGCTGGCAGTGAAATGTTGCTTGACGCGTTCCTGATAGTTCATGAGATTCGGCTATTATAAATGAGGTTCTGATTAAAAAGCATTTTTAATCCATTGATAATTCAGTTTGCCGTCATACCTGGTGATTCCGATCACATCGAATCGGCACGGCATTTTGTTGCCAAGACCGTGTTTTTGCAAGAAATGTTTTGCCGTCTGGCGTATTTTCTTCTGCTTTGTAACCGTAACACTGGCTAGTGCGGATCCATAGTTAAATTTTTCCCGGTAACGGACCTCGATAAACACAAGGACATCTCCATCGTGTGCCACTAGATCGATTTCGCCAAATCGACAATGGTAGTTGCAGGAAAAATTTTTCATGCCTTGTCTTGCCAGGAATTGCATGGCTTTTTTTTCGAAATAAGCACCTTTGCCTGTTTTGCCAGAAGGAGTTTTTAAAATACTGATCAGGTGGGAAATCACATGGCCCTCCATGGCCTGTTGTGATCAGGTTCAGTCAGGGATGGTATTGCTGTCCAGTCGTGCCAGTCCATCTGAGACCCTGGCCCAGCTTAACTCTCTGATTATATTGTTGTTTTCAGTAAGTCGGAGAAGTCCTGTAGCACCATAGATCTGACTGTCTGCAACAGTCTGTAATTGTTTCAGCCTGGGATAGAGGCGGAAAGCGTCAATACCAAAGGCCTGAAGCCTAAGCGTAAGTGCACTGTTCTGGGGAAAAAGATTGGTGGCCTTTGTTTTCAACTCATCATCGAAGCCCAGTAGCCAGGGACTGTCACCGAAAACGATTCCATTGAGGTCATTATCATCGAGAGGTCGTGGCAAACCCGAATAAATGTCCTGGCTTCCATAAACAGGAATGTCGCCAGCATAGAGATAAGCCAGGGTTGGATTGATCTGCCTTGCAGGGCCCGGTTCTGCAATCAGAAAAATCATGTCGATGTCTTGCCGTCTGCGTTGAGTGAATACCAGTTCCTCTCTGATAAGGTCTCTGATATTTGCCATTCTGGCTTCACTGTCATCTATATCCAGCAATCTCGCTACGACATCGGTGTAGTTTTCTCTATAAGTTTCTTCAGCAACAACATGCCCGCCAAGTGCAAGCCACCGTTCCCTGAAGCTTTGACGTTTGCGTTCATAGAAATCATCGAGGATTACTGAGGGGCTCAGGATAGCAGCATAGCGGTGGCCATCCTGCCATGCCCGTTCGGCGATCTGCACTGCTTCGTTTTCAGGGGAAAGCGCAAACTGATACAGGTTGTCTGACAGAGGACGTGATCCCTCTATGTTATTGAGAACCAGCGTTGGGACTGGCAAATCAGACTGCTGATGTAACACAGTGACATGTTCTTTTAACAGGGGACCTATGACCATTTCAGCGCCTTCTGATATAACCTGGTCATACAGGGCGAGAATATTCTGCACATTTGCTGTGTCGTAAAGACGAATAGTCGGAACCTTGCCGCCAATTTGCATGACGTCGTAGTAGGCACTCATAAATCCGTCACGTATGACAATCCCAGGCTGGGTATTCATAGGCAAAAGCAAGGCGATGATACCTGGCCGCTCCGCCGCCATGGTTTCGACCAGTTGCAGTGCCTGAGGCATGTAGACGGCCGCAGGATGACGTGTCCAGGTGGTTTGCCACCTGCTCAGTTCTACCAGTTGTCTATCCAGGTTGTACTGGTAAGCCTTGCCAATAATGGCCAGTTCATACCAACCCTGGAATTCAAATCGACGTTCAGAACTGGCCAACTCAGCCAGCTTTTCGGCATCCAGAGCAGTCAATACATTCCAGATATTTTCATGGTTCAGGGGAATCATGCTGATGGGTATCAACTGGTCTGCGTGGATCCTTTCCCTGGCACTGGAAAGCATATCTCCTGTTTGCTGATATAGCTCGGCGCGCAGCAACCTGATAGGCATCTGTTTGTTTTCGGAAAGACGGGGAAGTTGTTCAAAACGCTGGTTTGTCAGCAATTGCAGAGCCAGTTGGGTCTGTCCATATTCTGTGTAGAGTTGAGCACGCAACAGCATGATGTCCAGGGCCAATTCAAGCGGAACAGCACGGGTATCAAGAGAGTCCAGTAATTCCAGGGCATCATTGTCGCGCTCCATGTTTCTTAACATGATGGCAGCCTGAAGCAGCATGCTTTCCTTTGCGGGACTTTCTGCCGCTAATCCCTGCACGAGCAGCGACTGAAGCGTTTCTTCATTGATGTCGATAGTGCTGTTGGTGGTGCGCGATGAGGAGTCGGATTCAAC
>Ga0181556_1005063_pt1 | contig 10416 bp, 7 predicted proteins | sample 011ome_14_FD_148651 | JGI IMG/M metagenome (GOLD analysis project Ga0181556, IMG submission 148651) | Coastal salt marsh microbial communities from the Groves Creek Marsh, Skidaway Island, Georgia - 011505AT metaG (spades assembly) | ecosystem: Environmental > Aquatic > Marine > Intertidal zone >... | reverse complement strand
GCGGCCGCTGGGATGAAACGGGCCGCATCCAGATGCGGATGCTCGCGGATGTGGGCGTAGCGCCCTCCGACCGCTTTCTCGATATCGGCGCCGGCTCACTCCGCCTTGGTTGCAAGCTGATCCCATGGCTTGAAGCCAGCAACTACTGGGCCACCGACGCCTCCCGTGCCCTCATGCTGCGCGGCTATGAACTCGAACTTGGGGACAAAGCCCGGCTTGACCCTGCCCGCCTGATCGAAGACGCTGATTTTTCCTTTCCCGGCATCCCCGAGGATATCGACGTGGCCCTCGCTTTCGGCGTCTTTACCCATTTGCCGCTGACCTATCTGGAGCGCGCCCTTGCCTCCGTCCGGCGCAAGTTTCCCGGCATGCGGATGTTCCTTTTCACCGTGTTTCTTGCCCCTGATATGGCCGCTGATCAAAGCCACCGGCAGGCGGACGGCGTCGTGACCCATCCAGACCGGACACCCTATCATTTCCAAGCCAGCACGGTCGCCTCGCTTGCCAACGCCGCGGGCTTTGAAATCGAGATCCGCACCGATCGCCTGCCACGCGGACAAGTTCTGTATATCGCCCGTCCGACGACCTAGCCCGACGGCGGTCCCCTGATTCATTGGTGAATTCCCGTTCGCGCTCACATTTTAGCGTTTGTGATCACACTTTTTTGGGCTGTGATCACAAATGTCGGTTTTTTCGCCCGTCACGCAAAATAAACGTTCTTGCGTCAATCATCCTGTGCTTAGTCGGCGTGAACCCAGCCAATTGCGAGGGAAGCAATGAATATCCACGAATACCAGGCCAAAGAGCTTTTGCGTGCCTATGGCGCGCCGGTCAGCGATGGCCGCCCGATCACTCGGGCCGAAGACGCGAAGACCGCCGCTGGCGCGATCGACGGGCCGCTCTGGGTGGTCAAAGCTCAGATCCACGCGGGTGGCCGCGGCAAGGGCAAGTTCGTCGAGGCGGACGCCGGCGAAAAGGGTGGCGTCCGTATCGCCAAATCTGTCGAAGAGGCCGCCGCCGAAGCCAAGAAGATGCTGGGCCGCACTCTCGTCACCAAACAGACCGGCCCCGCCGGCAAGCAGGTCAACCGCGTCTATATCGAAGACGGCTCGGGCATCGACCGCGAGATGTATCTCGCCCTTCTCGTTGATCGCCAGACCAGCCGTGTCTCTTTTGTCGCCTCGACCGAAGGTGGCATGGATATCGAAGAGGTCGCCGAAGCGACCCCCGAAAAGATCCTTTCGTTCAGCGTCGATCCCGCCACCGGCTATCAGCCGTTCCACGGCCGCCGCATTGCCTTTGCTCTCGGCCTTGAGGGCCAGCAAATCAAGCAATGCGTGAGCCTGATGGGCCTTCTTTACAAGCTCTTCATCGAGAAAGACGTCGAGATGCTCGAGGTCAACCCACTGATCGTTACCGACAAGGGCGACCTGAAATGCCTCGACGCCAAGATGGGCTTTGACAGCAACGCCATCTACCGCCACCCCGACATCGCCGCCCTGCGCGACGAAACCGAGGAAGACCCCAAAGAGCTTGCCGCCTCCAAGTTCGACCTCAACTACATCGCCCTTGATGGCGAGATCGGCTGCATGGTCAACGGCGCGGGCCTTGCCATGGCCACGATGGACATCATCAAGCTCTATGGCGCCGAGCCTGCCAACTTCCTCGATGTGGGCGGCGGCGCGACCAAGGAAAAGGTTACCGAAGCGTTCAAGATCATCACCTCAGATCCGAACGTGAAGGGCATCCTCGTCAATATCTTCGGCGGCATCATGCGCTGCGACGTGATCGCCGACGGCGTCATCGCCGCGGTGAAAGAGGTCGGCCTTCAGGTGCCGCTTGTCGTCCGCCTTGAGGGGACGAACGTCGAGAAAGGTAAAGAGATCATCGCTGGCTCCGGCCTCAACGTCATCGCCGCCGACAACCTCGCCGACGCGGCCCAGAAGATCGTCAAAGCGGTGAAGGGATAAGACCATGGCAATCCTCGTCAACGAAAACACCCGCGTCATCTGTCAGGGCTTCACCGGCTCGCAGGGCACATTTCACTCTGAACAGGCCATCGCCTATGGCACCAAGATGGTCGGCGGCGTGACCCCCGGCAAAGGCGGGCAAGAGCATCTGGGCCTGCCGGTCTTTGATTCGGTTCACGAGGCCCGCGCCAAGACCGGCGCCAACGCCTCCGTGATCTATGTCCCGCCGCCCTTCGCGGCCGACTCGATCCTCGAGGCGATCGACGCCGAGATGGAGCTGATCGTCTGCATCACCGAGGGCATTCCGGTGCTCGACATGATGAAGGTCAAGCGCGCCCTGATGGACAGTAAATCGCGCCTGATCGGCCCCAACTGCCCCGGCGTCATCACTCCCGACGCCTGCAAGATCGGCATCATGCCCGGCCATATCCACAAGCGCGGCTCGGTCGGCGTCGTCTCGCGATCGGGCACGCTCACCTATGAGGCGGTCAAGCAGACCTCCGACCTTGGCCTCGGCCAGTCGACCGCCGTCGGCATCGGTGGCGACCCGATCAAAGGGACCGAGCATATCGACGTTTTGGATATGTTCCTCGACGATCCGGAAACCCAGTCGATCATCATGATCGGCGAGATCGGCGGCAGCGCCGAAGAAGAGGCCGCCGAGTTCCTCGCCGCCCAGCGCAAGAAGGGCCGCTGGAAGCCGACCGCCGGCTTCATCGCCGGCCGCACCGCCCCTCCGGGCCGCCGCATGGGCCACGCAGGCGCCATCGTCGCCGGTGGCAAGGGCGATGCGGAGAGCAAGATCGAAGCCATGAAATCCGCCGGCATCATCGTCGCCGACAGCCCCGCCCATCTGGGCGAGGCGGTGATGCAGGCGATTGGTAAGTAAACGTTCCGTGTGCGCCCCTCCCTTGTGGCGCACACCTTCTCTATTTCAGGTGTCGTCATGACCGAGCAAAGCCCCAACGATATCTTCCACGCCTCCTCGTTTCTCCAAGGCGCGAATGCCGACTATGTCGAGCAGCTGCACGCCCGCTATGCCGACAACCCCGGCAGCGTCGACGAGAGCTGGCGCGCCTTTTTCCAATCGCTGGGCGACACTGCCGCCGAGGCGCGGGCCGAGGCGATCGGCCCCTCTTGGGCGCGCACCGACTGGCCGCCGCAGGCCAGTGGCGAGTTGATCTCGGCGCTCGACGGCCAGTGGCCCTCGGATCCGAAGAAAGCCGGTGAAAAAATCGCGGCCAAGGCGGCGGAAAAAGGCGTCCAGATGTCGGATGCCGAGATCAAGCAGGCCGTGCTCGATTCCATCCGCGCCCTGATGATCATCCGCGCCTACCGGATCCGCGGCCACCTGATCGCCGATCTTGATCCTTTGGGGATGCGTGACAAGACCCCCCATCCCGAGCTTGATCCCAAAAGCTATGGCTTCACCGAGGCCGACATGGACCGGCCGATCTTTATCGACAACGTCCTCGGCCTTGAAATCGCGTCGATGCGCCAGATCATCGACATCGTCATGCGAACCTACTGCGGCACTTTCGCGCTACAGTATATGCATATCTCCGACCCCGAGCAGGCCGGCTGGCTGAAAGAACGGATCGAAGGCTACGGCAAAGAGATTCACTTCACCAAGAACGGCCGTCGCGCGATCCTCAACAAGCTGGTCGAGGCCGAAGGCTTCGAGAAGTTCCTTCATGTGAAATACATGGGCACCAAGCGCTTCGGCCTTGATGGCGGCGAGGCGCTCATTCCCGCGATGGAACAAATCATCAAGCGCGGAGGCGCCCTTGGCGTTGAAGAGATCGTTATCGGGATGCCGCACCGCGGGCGCCTGTCGGTCCTTGCCAATGTGATGGCCAAACCCTACCGCGCGATTTTCAACGAATTTCAGGGCGGTAGCTTCAAACCCGAAGACGTGGACGGTTCGGGCGACGTGAAATACCACCTCGGCGCCTCGTCCGACCGCGAGTTTGATGGCAACAAGGTCCACTTGTCGCTGACCGCCAACCCCTCGCACCTCGAGGCGGTGAACCCCGTGGTTCTGGGCAAGGTCCGCGCCAAGCAGGCGCAGCGCGGCGATACCACCCGCACCCGCGTACTTCCGGTGCTGCTCCATGGCGACGCGGCCTTCGCTGGCCAAGGTGTCGTGGCCGAAGGCTTTGGCCTGTCTGGCCTTGTGGGCCACAAGACCGGCGGCACGATGCACATCATCGTCAACAACCAGATCGGCTTTACCACTGCGCCGCACCATTCGCGCTCCTCGCCCTATCCGACGGATATCGCGCTCATGGTCGAGGCACCGATCTTCCACGTGAACGGCGACGATCCCGAGGCCGTGGTCCACGCCGCCCGCGTTGCCACCGAATTCCGACAAAAATTCCAAAAGGACGTGGTGATCGATGTCTTCTGTTATCGTCGCTTCGGACACAACGAAGGCGACGAGCCGATGTTCACCAATCCGGCCATGTACAACCGGATCAAGAAGCACAAGACGACCCTCCAGCTCTATACCGAGCGCCTCGTCGCTGACGGGCTCATCCCTGAGGGCGAGATCGAGGACATGAAGGCAACGTTCCAGGCGAGGCTCAATGAGGAGTTTGAGGCCGGTCGCACCTTCAAGCCCAACAAGGCCGATTGGCTCGATGGCCGCTGGTCGCATATGGACCGCCAGAAGCAGGGCAAATACCAGCGCGGCAAAACCGCGATCAAGGAAAAGACGCTGCGCGAGATCGGCGAGGCTCTGGTCAAGGTGCCCGAGGGCTTCAAGACCCACCGCACCATCGACCGCCTTCTCGAAACCAAGGCGCAGATGTTCTCGTCTGGCAAAGGCTTTGATTGGGCCACCGGTGAGGCGCTGGCGTTTGGCTCGCTGATGCTCGAAGGCTATCCTGTCCGCCTGTCTGGACAAGACGCCACCCGCGGCACCTTTAGCCAGCGGCACTCGGCCTTCATCGATCAAGAAACCGAGGCGCGCCATTATCCGCTCAACCATATCCGCGAGGGCCAAGCGCACTACGAGGTCATCGACTCGATGCTCTCGGAATATGCGGTCTTGGGCTTCGAATACGGCTATTCGCTCTCCGAGCCGAACGCCCTCGTCGCATGGGAGGCCCAGTTCGGCGATTTCGCCAATGGCGCCCAGATCATGTTCGACCAGTTCATCTCGTCGGGCGAATCCAAGTGGCTGCGGATGTCGGGCCTTGTCGTCCTTCTGCCGCACGGTTTCGAGGGCCAAGGCCCCGAACACAGCTCGGCCCGCCTCGAGCGGTTCTTGCAGATGTGCGGCGGCGACAATTGGATCGTGGCCAACTGCACCACGCCCGCCAACTATTTCCACATCCTGCGCCGCCAACTGCACCGCAGCTATCGCAAGCCGCTGATCCTCATGACTCCGAAATCGCTTTTGCGGCACAAGCTGGCGATCTCGGATCTTGAGGACTTCACGACCGGATCGTCCTTCCACCGCGTCCTTTGGGACGATGCGCAGAAGGGCCACTCCGACACCAAGCTGGTGGCCGACGACAAGATCAAGCGCGTCGTGATGTGTTCGGGCAAGGTCTATTACGACCTCCTCGAAGAGCGCGACAGCCGCGGCATCGACGATGTCTACCTCTTGCGCATCGAACAGTTCTATCCCTTCCCGGCCCTCTCGCTGGTGAAAGAGATGGAGCGCTTCAAGCAGGCCGAAGTGGTCTGGTGTCAGGAAGAGCCAAAGAACCAAGGCGCCTGGAACTTTATCGAACCCAACATCGAATGGGTGCTGAGCCGCATCGGGGCCGACTACAAACGCCCGGCCTACGTTGGCCGCCCGGCTTCGGCGTCGCCCGCCACGGGCCTCGCCAGCCAGCACAAAGCTCAACAAGAAGCGCTCGTGAACGAAGCGCTGACGATTGAAGGAAACTGAACATGAGCATCGAAGTCCGCGTCCCGACCTTGGGCGAAAGCGTCACCGAAGCCACCGTTGCCACCTGGTTCAAAAAGCCGGGCGATGCCGTGGCCATGGATGAAATGCTCTGCGAACTGGAAACCGACAAAGTCACGGTCGAGGTACCCGCCCCCGCTGCCGGTGTCCTGAGCGAGATCGTCGCCCCCGAGGGCACGACCGTCGGCGTCGCCGCCCTTCTTGCCCAGATCGCCGAAGGCGCCGCCACGGCGGCCCCCGCCGCCGCCCCTGCCGCCGAGGCCCCCAAGGCCGAACCCGCCCCCGCCCCGGCGAAAGAGCGCGACGTCGAAGATGCCCCCTCGGCCAAAAAGCTGATGGCGGAAAAGGGCCTCTCGGCCGATCAGGTTTCCAGCTCGGGCAAAGACGGCCGGATCATGAAGGAAGACGTGCTCGCCGCGCTTTCGGCACCCAAGGCTGAGGCACCCGCCCCCGCCGCGCCGCGCGCTCCGGTTTCTGCCAGCGACGCGGGCCGCGAAGAGCGGGTCAAGATGACCCGCCTGCGCCAGACCATCGCCCGCCGCCTGAAAGAGGCGCAAAACACCGCCGCCATGCTCACGACCTACAACGAGGTCGATATGTCGGGCATCATGGACCTGCGCAACGCCTACAAAGACCAGTTCGAGAAGAAGCACGGCGTCAAGCTTGGCTTCATGTCCTTCTTTGCCAAGGCCTGCTGCCATGCGCTCAAAGAGGTCCCTGACGTCAACGCCGAGATCGACGGCACCGATGTGGTCTACAAAAACTTCGTCCACATGGGCGTCGCCGTCGGCACACCGACCGGCCTTGTCGTTCCGGTGGTGCGCGACGCCGACCAAAAGAGCTTTGCCGAGATCGAGAAGGAAATCGCCGCGCTCGGCCTCAAGGCCCGCGACGGCAAGCTGTCGATGGCCGATATGCAAGGTGGCACCTTCACCATCTCCAACGGCGGCGTCTACGGCTCGCTCATGTCCTCGCCGATCCTTAACCCTCCGCAATCGGGCATCCTCGGGATGCACAAGATCCAGGAACGCCCCGTGGTCGTCGACGGCCAGATCGTCATCCGCCCGATGATGTATCTTGCCCTCAGCTACGATCACCGCATCGTCGACGGCAAAGGCGCCGTGACCTTCCTCGTGCGGGTGAAAGAAGCCCTCGAGGATCCGCGCCGGTTGCTCATGGATTTGTGATGAAATAGGAGGCCGACATGACCCCCGAACTCCAAGTTCTTGCCTATGCTGGCCTTCTTCAGGGCGTTCAGTATGTGCTGATGTCGGTCTCTGCCAACCTCGACCTCGGCCTTGGCAAGACGACCTCGGCGCGCGACATTCACCGTCTCGGCCGGCCATTGACCGAAATGCTCGGCGTGCGCGCGGGACGCCTGCACCGCGCCTTCACCAACCATTTCGAAGGGCTCATCCTTTTCACCCTCGCAGTCGTCGTCGTCACCCTTGCCGACCGCGCCACCGGCTTTTCCGCCGCCTGCGGCTGGATCTATCTCGGCGCGCGCATTCTTTATGTTCCGGCCTATTTCTTCGGCCTCGCCCCGTGGCGCTCGATCATCTGGCTCGTCGGTTTTCTGGCGACCATGGCAATGCTCGCCTCGGCCCTCGTTTTCTGATTTCCCGTCGAAAGGACCCGCCCAATGCCCACATATGACGTCATCATCATCGGCGCCGGCCCCGGCGGTTATGTCTGCGCGATCCGCTGCGCCCAGCTCGGCCTGAAGACCGCTGTGGTTGAGGGCCGCGAGACGCTTGGCGGCACCTGCCTCAACGTCGGCTGTATCCCCTCTAAGGCGCTCTTGCACGCAACCCATTCGCTGCACGAGGCCGAGCACAATTTTGCGACCATGGGCCTCAAGGCCGCGGCCCCCGAGGTCGATTGGGCGCAGATGCAAGCCTATAAACAGGATGTGATCGACGGCAACACCAAGGGCATCGAGTTTCTCTTCAAAAAGAACAAGGTCGACTGGATCAAGGGCTGGGCGTCGATCCCCGCCGCCGGTCAGGTCAAGGTCGGTGAAACGACCTACGAGGCCAAGAACATCGTCATCGCCACCGGCTCCGAGCCTTCGGCCCTGCCGGGGATTGAAATCGACGAGAAGACCGTCGTGACCTCGACCGGCGCCCTCTCGCTCCCAAGTGTCCCCAAGTCGATGGTCGTGATCGGGGCCGGTGTCATCGGGCTCGAGCTTGGCTCGGTCTACAAACGCCTCGGCGCCGATGTAACCGTAATTGAATTCCTTGATGCCTTAACCCCGGGCATGGACGGCGAAGTGCAGAAAACGGTGCAGCGGATGCTCAAGAAACAGGGCATGAAATTCGTCATGGGTGCCGCGGTTCAAACTGTACAAACCACAAAAACCGGCAACAAAGTTTTGTACAAACTGCGCAAAAACGACAAGGAAGATGCTGTCGAGGCCGAGGTCATCCTCGTCGCCACCGGCCGCCGCCCCTACACCTCTGGCCTCGGCCTTGAGGCTCTCGGCGTCGAGATGACGGGGCGCGGCCAGATCGCCACCAAGCACTACGCGACCAGCGTCTCTGGCATCTACGCCATCGGCGACGCCATCGAAGGCCCGATGCTCGCGCACAAGGCCGAGGACGAGGGCGTCGCCCTCGCCGAGATTCTCGCGGGGCAAAAAGGCCATGTAAATTATGGGGTTATCCCCGGCGTAATCTATACCCACCCCGAGGTCGCCTCGGTCGGTGCGACCGAGGAGCAGCTCAAGGAAGAGGGCCGCGCCTACAAGGTCGGCAAATTTTCCTTCATGGGCAACGGCCGCGCCAAGGTGGTCTTTGCCGGCGACGGCTTCGTGAAAATCCTCGCCGATGCCGACACCGACCGCATCCTCGGCGCCCATATCATCGGCCCCGCCGCCGGCGACCTGATCCACGAGATCTGCGTCGGTATGGAGTTCGGCGCCGCCGCCGAAGACATCGCCCGCACCTGCCACGCCCACCCGACCTTCTCCGAGGCCGTGCGCGAGGCGGCCATGGCCTGCGGCGACGGGCCGATCCACAGCTGATTTCTTTTGGCTGAAAATACTCCGGGGGTGAGGCCCGCTCGGGCCGAGGGGGCAGCGCCCCCTAGCCTTTGAGCATCCTAAGGCCCTGCGAGACGTCGGTCCTTACGGCAAGCCGCAGCCCCGGTTCATCCCCTGCCTTCAGCGCAGCAAGGATCAGCTTGTGGTGATAGGGCGGATCCTTGCGATTGAGCCGCCCGTAAAGCGCCCGCATTGTCGGCCCAAGCTGCAGCCAGACCGTCTCGGTCATCGCCAGCATCGCCGGCGCCTGCGCCCGCAGGTAAAGCGTCCTGTGAAACTCGAGGTTCATACGGATATAGCCGATCGCGTCATGCCGGGCGACCGTCTGGCTGACGCCTTGGTTGATGGTCTCGAGACGTTCGATCAGGGCAAAGTGGGCACGCGGCAAGGCGCGGCTCGCCAACTCCGGCTCAAGAAGCGCCCGCAGGGTCGCCAACTCCTCAATGCGCTCGTTCGACAACTCGGGCGTCGAAATCCGCCCCGACGAGCTCATCGTCAGCGCCCCTTCAGCGGCCAGCCGCCGCACCGCCTCGCGCGCCGGGGTCATTGAGACCTCGAACTCCTTTGCAATCCCGCGCAGCGTGAGCGCTTTGCCAGGTTCGATCTCGCCATGCATGATGCGCGCACGCAGGCTGCGAAAAACCCTCTCGTGGGCGGCATTGTTGGGATCGGTGGGGCGTGTGGTCGGAAGCATGACCTTTTGTGATCACAAAACCCCTGTCGGTCAATCGACGAATCGTATCCGGTGCAGGGAATCCCCTTCGGCGCGCAGCCAGCGACGATGGGCCTGATAATCGGGGCAAAGCTGGCCAACCAAAGTCCAAAAATCGGGACCGTGGTGCATCTCTTGCAAATGCGCAACCTCATGGGCGGCGACGTAATCAAGGACTTCGGGCGGCGCCATGATCAGCCGCCAAGAATACATCAACCCCCCGTCCGACGTGCAAGAGCCCCAGCGCGAACGTGTGTCGCGCAGGGTCAGGCGTTTGTAGCTGCGCCCGATCGCCGCCGCATAGTGGTCGGACGCCTCTGAAAGCCTGTCACGCGCCCGCGCCTTGAGAAACGCGAGCGCACGAGCGGGGGCCTGATCCGCCAAACCCGGCACCGCAAGCACGTCGCCCGCAACCGCGATCCGCCGCACTTGCCCCGCCTCGAGCCGCAACGCCCGCCCTTCAAATGGAAAGGTCTCCCCGACCCGGACCTGCCGCATCTCGCCCATCTGGCCAAGATGGCCCCTGAGCCAGTCTTCCCGCTCGCGCAGAAAGGCCACCCCCTCGCGCTCGGCCACGCCAGAGGGAATCGTTAGCGTCACCCGCCCGTCGAGCCGCGAGATACGAAGCGACAGGCGCCGCGCGCGCGCTGAACGCTTGAGCGCAACAGCGATCGGGGGGTTGCCTTCCAGTACGCATCGGCCCATATGCAGCATCTCGCCAGAATCCAGTGTCAAAGCCTTTGACACCTCGATCAGCTTATGGCAG
>Ga0181556_1005061_pt1 | contig 10418 bp, 10 predicted proteins | sample 011ome_14_FD_148651 | JGI IMG/M metagenome (GOLD analysis project Ga0181556, IMG submission 148651) | Coastal salt marsh microbial communities from the Groves Creek Marsh, Skidaway Island, Georgia - 011505AT metaG (spades assembly) | ecosystem: Environmental > Aquatic > Marine > Intertidal zone... | reverse complement strand
GGCCCCCTCGTCGTTGCCCCGCGCGTGATGTGTCTCCGCAGCGCCCCATTGGGCGAGGGCCTTCCAGACGAGGCGATTCCGCTCTGCACACGTGCGCCATCGCTGCTCGCAGATCTCGTGCGCGTGGAAGGGCAGACCCTGCAGGTACGAGTCCCAGGCGAGCGACCACACCTGTGGGTCAGACAGTCCATCGATCGAGGGCACATCCGGCCCGCGCTGGTCGCTCGGGGCATCGGGCGGCAGGGGGCGGCCCAGGCGATCCCGCGGTCGCTCGGCCGTCATCGAAGGGCGGGCCCGGTGAGCCAGTCCAGAAGGGTGCGTGTGAACTGGGCCGGGCTCTCCTCGTGCGGGAAGTGCCCGCAATCCATATCGGCACGCTGATACTCGGCTCGGACGAAGTCCTCGCTGCCATCCACACTCGAGCTCAGCATCATCGGATCGCTGACGCCTTGCACCTGAAGCACGGGACACTGCACCGGCGCCTCCATGAGCGACATGTAGCTGAGTCCGTCCGGGCGCAGAGCTGAACGCACCGCCCATCGGTGGTATTCGATGGCGGTATGCGCGGTGGGCCACCGCAGGAAGGCCGCGCGATAGGCCGTCGCAGCCTCGTCGTCGAGCCATGCGGGATCCGCTGACCACGAACGGATCAAGTCGGCCACCCGTTGTCCGTCGTTCGCGGTGAGGGATCTCTCGGGTGCAAAGGGCAATTGGAATCCCATCGCGTAGTGCATGGCCTTGCGCTGGCGGTGATTGCTCATCATGGCTGCCCGCAGTCGCCGTGGATGCGGCATGGAGACGGGAACGATCCCGCGCACCACCTCCGGCTCCAGCACGGCCGTGGACCATGCTGCGAGCCCACCCCAACCGTGACCGACGATGATCGCTTGCGAGATACCGAGACTTCTGATGAAGGAAGCGACGTCGGAGGCGAGAGTGCGCGGGTCATAGCCCTCGGGTGGATGGTCGCTGCCGCCGTAGCCGCGCAGGTCCATCGCGATGGCGCGGAATCCAGCCGCGGCCAGCTCGGTCAGTTGACGACGCCACGTCCACCAGAAGGTGGGAAATCCGTGCAGGAGAACCACGGCCGGGCCACTGCCGATGTCGACGCCGTGGAACCTCGCGCCATTGGCTGAGACATCACGGTGCGTCCACGGTCCGGCCGCCTGGATGACTTCGTCAGGCTCAGGGAGCGGCACCGCTTACGAGCCGAGGGGCGGTTCGCGCCGCACGTCGATCTCGACTTCCACGATGTCGTTCACGTGGCTCGATCCAGAGTTCGAGAGCGCAGCCTTTGTCTTCTCCAGTTCGGCCTTGGAGAGGGTCGGCGCCTTGACCTCGGAGAAGTTCTTGCGCGCGAGGAAGCCGGTGACCGCCACCCCGATGAGCAGGAGCCCGGCGACGATCAGCATGCCGGCCCAGATGGGAAGCCCGAGGGCGACGATCACGAACGCGAGAGTCAGCAGCAGGAAGATCGTTGCGAAGAAGGTGAGGGTCGCGGCGGCGATGCCCATGGCGGCACCAAGGCCGATCTTTCCCCCGGTCTCCGCCATCTCGGCCTGAAGCAGCGCGACCTGAGCCTTGGCCAGGCGCTGCGCGTCCGACACGCTCTTGCTGACCAGGTCCTTGATGCTGGGCGGCGGTTGCGGCGGCATCGGTTCCTCCGTTTCGACGCGGGCCAGGCGCGGCAGACTGCCACGCAGGCCCTCTTCAGGCTATCGGTCGCTCTGCTCCTGGTACACGTCCGGGATTCCGTCGTTGTCCTTGTCGGCCTCTTCGATGGCCGCGATCGCTGCGTAGTGGCGACCGCGCAGGGTGAGCGCGATGCCAGCGAGGATCGCGGCAATCAGTGAGGCAACGAGGATGGCGAGCTTCGAGGACTCGAGGAGGAGCAGGTTCTCCTCGTAGCCGAGTTCGGCAATGAGCAGCGCCACGGTGAAGCCGATGCCTGCGAGCACACCGATTGCAGAGATGTCGCGCCATGCGATGCCGGGAGCGAGCGAGGCTCGGGTGAAGGTTGCCGTGATCCAGGCTCCTAGCAAGACGCCGATCGGTTTGCCGAGCACCAGCCCGAGGATGATGCCGATCGCAACCGGCTCGGTCAGCGCAGAGTCGATGCCGATCGAGCGGAGATCCACCCCGGCGGCCATGAAGGCGAAGATCGGCACCGCGATTCCCGCACTGAAGGGGTGGATGCGATGCGCCAGGCGATCAGCCGGTGACTCTTGCTCGCCAGGATCGGACTTGACGCGCGTGAGCAGGCCGAGGACGACGCCGGCAACGGTGGCGTGGACGCCACTCTCGTGGGTGAAGTACCAGGCGAGCAGGGCGAGCGGAACGTAGAAGAACGGTGACGTCCAGCGCATCTTCTGGGCAACGGCGTAGAGCACGAACAGGGCGATGGCCGCGAGGAACCACGGGAGGCTGAACTTTTCGGAGTAGAAGATGGCGATGACGGCGATCGCCCCGAGGTCGTCGACGACGGCAAGGGTGAGCAGGAAGGCTCTCAGGGCTACCGGGAGTCGACGGCCGAACACTGCGAGAACGGCCAAGGCGAAGGCGATGTCGGTCGCCATGGGAATGCCCCAGCCGCGGGTGCTTCCCCCATCCATCGACACGTTCACGGCGACGAAGATGGCGGCCGGCACCACCATGCCGCCGATCGCTGCGGCAGCGGGCACGATGGCCTGGGCTGGCTTGCTCAGTGACCCGACGACGAGCTCGTGCTTCAGCTCGAGGCCGACCACGAAGAAGAAGATGGCGAGCAGTCCGTCGGCGGCCCACACGCCGAGGGGGAGGTTGAGGCCGAGGCTCTCGGGACCGACCTGGAGGTCGATCAGTTCGAGGTAGCCATCGCCCCACGGCGAGTTGGCCCAGACCAGTGCGATGGTCGCGGCGACGATGAGCAGGATGCCGCCGACGGTCTCGTCTCGTAGATACGACACCAACCAGCCGCGTTCGCGCAGCGACGGTCGGACGAGAATCTCGTGCTGCTCCATGGCTCCACCCTAACCGGAGCCCGAACCCCGGCGCCTGCGTCAGTCGTCGCTGCTGCCGGACTTCAGTCCATCCGCGATCAGTCCCATGACGGCGGGATCGGCCAGGGTCGTTGCGTCGCCCATGGTTCGGTTCTCGGCGACGTCGCGCAGCAGGCGGCGCATGATCTTCCCCGAGCGCGTCTTGGGGAGCTCGGGGACGACCATGATCTGCCGCGGCTTGGCGATCGGGCCGATCTCGTGCGCGACGTGGTTGCGGAGCTCGGTGACCATGGCATCGCCCTCGGCCTCAGCAGCCGGCACGCCACCGCGGAGGATGACGAACGCGACGATGCCCTGACCGGTGGTTTCGTCGGCCGCCCCGACCACGGCGGCCTCAGCAACCTTCGGGTGCGACACCAGTGCCGACTCGACCTCGGTGGTGGAGATGCGGTGGCCGGAGACGTTCATGACGTCGTCGACGCGGCCGAGCAGCCAGATGGCGCCGTCCTCGTCCCACTTGGCGCCGTCCCCAGCGAAGTAGTACTGCGGCCAACGCGACCAGTAGGTATCGATGTAGCGCTGCGGATCGCCCCAGATCCCGCGGAGCATGGACGGCCACGGATCAGTGAGCACGAGGTAGCCACCACCACCGTGTCCGACAGGAGTGCCGTTGTCGTCGACGATGGCCGCGCCGATGCCGGGCAGCGGACCCATCGCCGATCCGGGCTTGCACGGGGTGACCCCGGGCAGTGGCGAAATCATCATCGCGCCGGTCTCGGTCTGCCACCACGTGTCGACGATCGGGCAGCGGCCCCCGCCGATGACGTCGCGGTACCACATCCAGGCCTCCGGATTGATCGGCTCACCGACCGATCCGAGCAGCCGCAGGCTCGAGAGATCCTTGCCGGTGGGCAGGTCCTCGCCCCACTTCATGAAGGTGCGGATCGCGGTCGGGGCGGTGTAGAGGATGGAGACTTTGTGCCGCTCCACGATGTCCCACCAGCGATCCTTGCCCGGAGTGTCGGGAGTGCCCTCGTAGACGATCTGGGTCACGCGGTTGGCCAGAGGTCCGTAGACGATGTAGGAGTGCCCGGTGACCCACCCGATGTCGGCGGTGCACCAGTACACGTCGGAGTCAGGCTTGAGGTCGAAGACGTTGCGATGGGTGTAGGACGTCTGCGTGAGGTAGCCGCCGGACGTGTGCAGGATGCCCTTGGGCTTCCCCGTGGTTCCGGACGTGTAGAGGATGAACAGCGGGTGCTCGCTGTCGAAGGCCTCGGGCGTGTGTGAAGTGGACTGACGATCGACGATGTCGTGCCACCAGACGTCCTTGTCGGTCCACTCGACCTCGGTGCCGGTGCGCTTGACGACGAGCACATGCTCGACGGTCGGGCAGTCGGCGACTGCCTCGTCAACGGCGGGCTTCAGCGCCATCGCTGAACCACGGCGGTTCTGACCGTCGGCCGTGATGACGAGCTTCGCCTCGGCATCGTCGATGCGACTGCGCAGCGCCTCGGCGGAGAATCCCGCGAAGACGACCGAATGCGGTGCACCGATGCGTGCGCAGGCGAGCATCGCGACGATTGCCTCGGGGATCATCGGCAGGTAGATCGCCACGCGGTCGCCGGCCACGAGCCCGAGCTCGGCCAGGGCGTTGGCAGCCTGGCTGACCTCGTCCTGCAGTTGTGCGTAGGTGACATCGCGGCGATCGCCGGGCTCGCCCTCGAATCGAATGGCGACCTGATCGCCGAAACCGTCCTCCACGTGGCGGTCAACGCAGTTGTACGCAACGTTGAGTCGGCCGCCGATGAACCACTTGGCGAAGGGTGCGTCCGACCAGTCGAGCACCTCGGTGAAGGGCTCGGCCCAGGTGAGGTGACGGGCCTGCTCGGCCCAGAATCCCAGGCGATCGCGGTTGGCCTCGTCATACATCTCCGGCTGCGCGTTCGCCTGCTTGGCGAACTCCGGCGTGGGCGGGAACACCCGCTCCTCGTAGGACAGGTTGGACAGTGCTGCGGTCTTGTCGTCGGTCACGTGTCTTAGTGAATCAAAGGCCTTGGTTGGATGGGCAGGTGTTCGCCAATCCGAACGACCCTTTTGCCGCGCTGGCGGCCATCTCCGAGGTGGCGGCTGCCTCGACTGCGGCTCGTGAGGAAGTGGATCGGCTGCTGTGGCGTCGCGACGTCCGCGGGGCGGCGGCAGAGGTGGCGTCGGCCTCTCTTCAGAGAGGCGCGCGTGACTCCGCTGCGATCGACGGAGCCGATGTCGCCCTCGTCGAGGACTCACCGATGGGTCGGGTGCTGGAGGCCTCCCTGCGGCTGACGGCTGGCGTCCCCACCCAGGTGGATGTCTTCGGGCAGGCCCCCCTGCAGGCGTGGGCGCACCTGCACGCCCTGGTCGCGCACGGCTTCACGCCAGCCGATGAGCTGGGGCGTCCGCGATTGGTCGATGACGTGGACGATCCGCTCAATCTCGGTGACGTCCCGTCGGCGCGTGCGGCAGCGGATCGACTCGCTCTGCTGGCTCGCCACCTGACGTCTCCGACGGATGCCCCCGCTCTCGTGGTCGCCGCTCTGGCGCACGCGGAGGTTGCTGCGCTGCGGCCTTTCGTATGGGGCTCTGGTCTGCTCGCGCGGGCGACCACTCGGTTGGTCATGGCCGAGCGTGGTGTCGATCCGTCGCTGTTCAGCATCCCGGAGAACGGGATGCTGGAACTCGGTCGCTCGTCCTACGTCCGCGCGTTGCGCGGATACGCCACAGGGTCGCGTGCGGGTGTGGCCGAGTGGTGCGTGTGGCATGCGTCGGCGGTGGCGGCCGGTGCCCGCGCCGTCGTCGTCCCCTAGGTCTTCGCGTCGAAACCTGCAGTTGCGGTCGCAAGATCGCGCGGGTGCGACGGTACCTGCAGGTTTCGACGCACCTGTGGACAGCCGTTTGTGTCGAGCCGAGCCGTGACGCACTCTCGGGCCATGCCTCGTCGTGCCGATCCCGACCCCGAGCTGCCGATGCTGACGCTCGTGGGGCAGGCCCGCGATGCCGGGATGTCGATCAATCAGATCCGTCACCGAGTCCGCACTGGTGCGTGGGGGCGCGTGGCCCGAGGTACCTATCTGCCGGATGGCGAGGCCGTGTTTTCGACGCTCGATCGTCATGCCCGGGCGCGCGCCGACCATCTCCTCCGCGCGGTGGCGGCGGCCTTGGGAAATCCCGGCAGCACCGTCTGTGACACCAGTTCGGCCGTCATCCACGAGATGGACGTGCTGAGGCTGCCTCCGCGGGTGCAGTTGGGAGTGCCGCCGGGTCGGTGGTCGGGCACGCGGAGCGGCATTGACTTCCGCATTCGTGATTTCGCCGACGGGGATGTCGTGCTCGGACGCGTGCCGATGGCGTCGCCTCTGCGCTCCTGGGTGGATCTCACTCGGTTCGGGACGCTGGCCGACGCGCTGGCTGCCGGCGACTCGGCTGTGCGACGCGGTCTGTTCGATCCCCGGGACGCGGCCGAGCGAATCTCTGATTGGGCTGGCCAGTGGGGATGTCGACGTCTCGAGCGTGCTGTGGGCCTGCTCGACGGTGCACGGGAGTCCGTCCTGGAGTCGGCATCCTTCGCCTACTTCGTCGAGCATCGCATCCCCCTGCCGCGTTGCCAGGTGGTCATCCGCGCAGGTGACGGTCGGTTCCTCGGACGGGTGGACTTCCTGTGGGAGGAGGCCCGACTCGTCGGCGAGTGCGATGGACGCATGAAGTACGCATCGGCAGCGGATGTCTACGCCGAGAAGCGACGGGAGGACGACATCCGCGCAGAGTCCTTCGATGTGTTCCGCTGGGGCATGTCCGACCTTCGCACCGCAGCCCTGGCCGAACGCCTGCGCCGCCGACTTCGCTGAAACCTGCAGTCGCGGTCGCAAGATCCCGCGGGTGCGACGCTACCTGCAGGTTTCGGCGACTTGGAGCTACAGGCGTGCGCCGCGGCGCCGGGCGTACCAGGTCAGCCCGAGGGCCACCGCCCCGATCGCGACGCCCGCGCCGGCCGCCACGGCTGACCGCTTCGTCTGCTGCTCCCTCATCGCGACGGGCTTGGCGAAGTCGACAATCGGCCAGCCTCGCTCGACAGCGACCTTGCGCAACTCCGCATCGGGATTGACGGCCACCGGTTGACCCACCGCCTCCAGCATGGGCAGGTCCGTCTGGGAGTCGCTGTAGGCGTAGCACGCACCGAGGTCGTATCCGCGCTCCTGTGCGAGGGACCGCATGGCCTCGGCCTTGCCCTCGCCATAGGCGTAGAACAGGATCTCGCCGGTGTACGCACCCTCCTCGATCGCAACCTGCGTGCCGATGGCGAGATCGACACCGAGTCGCTCGCCGATCGGCTCGACGATGTCGGTGCCGGACGAGGAGATGATGATGACCTCGCGGCCAGCGGCCTTGTGCTCGTCGATCAGGTCGACGGCCTCCTGGAAAACCATGGGGTCGACGATGTCGTCGAGCGTCTCCCCGACGATCGCCTTCACCTTGTCCACATTCCATCCGGTGACGAGCTTGGACATGTACTCGCGCATCGTCTCCATCTGGTCGTGGTCAGCGCCGGATGCGAGAAACACGAACTGGGCATAGGCACTTCGCACCACGTCGCTGCGCCCGATGAGCCCCTCCTTGTAGAACGGGCGGGCGAAGGCGAAGGAGCTCGACTTGGCGAGGATCGTCTTGTCGAGGTCGAAGAACGCAGCCGACGGACCAGGGGGCTCGAGGCTCATGAGGTGACGGTACCTGCCTTGTCCACAGGCTGGCCGCTCCGTGTCGGGTGTCCACAGGCCTGACTTCAGGTTGTCACCGTGCGGCCATCTCGGGGCAGCGTGTTCGCATGACTCGACCCTTGCTCGTCAGCGACGACACAGTGCTGGTGGACGACATCCTGCGGTTCTCGGCAGCAGCCAACGTGGAGGTGCACCTGGCCACCGACGTTGAATCCGCCCGAGGGCTGTGGTCCACCGCCCCCCTTGTCCTGGTGGGGGCCGATCTGGCGGCGCGTGTTGCCGGTCTGCGCGTCGAACGACGACGAGACGTGGTGCTGGTGGGCCGAGACATCGCCGAGGCGGACTGGCAGCGGGCCGTCACCATCGGGGCCGAGCACGTGGCCAGCCTTCCGGACTCGGAGCGCTGGCTGATCACGCGGCTGGCCGACAGCGGCGAGTCTGCGCCCCGCAGCGGCACGGTGCTGGCAGTGATGTCCGGTGGCGGGGGTGCCGGGGCCTCGACTCTGGCGGTGGCTCTCGGGGCCGCCGCGGCCGCCGAGTCGAAAGTGCTGCTCGTCGACCTCGATCCGCTTGCCGGCGGCATCGACGTGATCGCGGGAGTGGAGGGGGTCGACGGTGCGCGATGGCGTGACCTCATTGACACGCAGGGCCGGCTGAGTCCGGCCACGCTGGAGGCATCGTTGCCTGCGTGGGCCGGCATGTCCGTGCTCTCCTGGGGGCGGGAGGGGCCGTCACGGCTGGGGTCGGAGGCGCTGGCGTCGGTGCTGGACGCCGGCGAGCGCGGCTTCGACTTCGTGATTCTGGACATCCCGCGAATGCTGGACGAGGTCACCGAACTGGCTCTCGGGCGAGCCCGGCACACCATCGTGGTGACTTCTGCCAGTGTGCGCGGCGCAGCTGCTGCCGCACGGCTGAGTTCGGCTCTGCGGGATCGATGTGCGGGGCTGGGAATCGTCATTCGCAACGATCGACGAGGGCTGCGCCCGGCAGCGATCGCATCAGTCCTCGACAGTTCGGTGCTGGGTGAGCTTCCCTACGCCGTTCGGATGGCCAGACGATGCGAGGCTGGAGACGGGCCACTCCAGGCAGATTCCTACGGCCGGAGCGTGCGGGAATTGCTGCGGACCCTGCAGGGTGACGGTCGAGCACGCGGATGAAGACCGACCTGGTGGACCGAGTGCGGACCCGACTCATGGTCACAGAAGGCGAGGCGACGCCATCGCGGGTCGCAGCGGCCCTGCGCGATGAAGGGTTGGTGCTGGGCGACAGTGCCGTCCTCGATCTCGTTCATCGGTTGCGCCACGAGTTCATCGGGGCCGGACCCTTGGAGTCACTGCTCCGTGATCCCCTCGTCACCGATGTCCTGGTCAACGGGCCGGACGCAGTGTGGGTGGACCGCGGGGTGGGTCTGGAACGAGAGGGACTGTGCTTCGAGTCCGAGGCGGATGTTCGCCGGCTGGCTCAGCGCCTGGCCGCAGCGGCAGGCAGGCGGCTCGACGAGGCGAGCCCGCACGTCGATGCCCGACTTCGAAGCGGGGTGCGCCTGCATGCCGTGATCCCGCCGCTGTCGGTCGATGGCACCGCCATCTCCCTGCGCGTGCCCTCGTCGCAACCCCTGTCGCTCTCCGCTCTGGTCGCACGCGAGGCAGTGGATGGTCGGACGGCAGCACTTCTGCGCGGCATCGTCCACGCGCGACTGGCCCTCCTTGTCACGGGAGGAACGGGAACAGGCAAGACGACCGTGCTGTCTGCGCTGCTGTCGGAGGTGGCAGAGCAGGAGCGGATCGTCATCGTCGAGGACTCCACCGAGCTGGCTCCCCGTCATCCGCACGTTGTGCGCCTGCAATCTCGCCTCCCCAACGTGGAAGGGGCCGGGGAGGTCACCGGCCGTGACCTTGTGCGACAGGCCTTGCGCATGCGACCGGATCGGATCGTCGTCGGCGAGGTTCGCGGCGCGGAGGTCGTCGACATGCTCGCGGCCATGAACACCGGTCACGAGGGTGGTGCCGGCACCATCCACGCCAATTCCCCGGAGGACCTTCCCGCGCGTCTGGAGGCGCTGGGAATCATGGCCGGGCTCACCAGAGAGGCAGTGCACGCACTGCTCGGCTCCGCGATCGACGTGGTGATCCACCTCAGATTCGACGGCGCTCGGCGACGTGTCATCGATGGCCTCCATGTCCTGCAACGCAGACCCGACGGATTCGTCGAGACAATGCCGGCGCTCATCCGCACTCCGACGGGACTCGTGCGCGGCGATGGCTTCGCGACACTGCAGGCCCGAGTCGACATGACCGCCCCGACATGACCGCCCCGACATGACCGCGCTCTTGGCGGCCCTGCTGGCTGCCGCTGCAGCACTTCTGCTGGTGGATGGTCCGGCCACGTTCCGAGTTCGGGGATGGACGACCCAGAAGGGTACCGATGTGCGTGGTCGGGTGCGCGCGCTCGGCCGACGCGTGGGTGGACGTCTGGCGGTCGGCCCTGCCGCCCGGCGTCGGGTGGCGCGCGAGCGAGCGGATGTACTCCGCGCCCTCGGGGCGCTCTCCGCGGAACTCGATGCGGGGCTTGCTCCAGATCAGGCACTGATTCGTGCGGGTGGTGATCCGAGTGTGTGGCCGCAGGCCACTCGTGCGGCCGAGTGGGGCGGTCCGATCTCAGACGCCTTGGACCGGGACGCTCAACGGGTGCC
>Ga0181556_1005059_pt1 | contig 10430 bp, 9 predicted proteins | sample 011ome_14_FD_148651 | JGI IMG/M metagenome (GOLD analysis project Ga0181556, IMG submission 148651) | Coastal salt marsh microbial communities from the Groves Creek Marsh, Skidaway Island, Georgia - 011505AT metaG (spades assembly) | ecosystem: Environmental > Aquatic > Marine > Intertidal zone >... | reverse complement strand
AACGGCTTAGTCGTCATCGTCGCCGCATCGTCGACCGCGCGCGAGTGACGCGCGCGCGCGATGAGTGGGAACGGGTTTTGTGGTCGCTGCGGCACGGCGTTGCGGCTGCGAACGCAAGCGTCCACGGTGGCGTGCGACGGATGCGGTAAATCGCACACGTTAGATGAAGGTGCGTGTTGATGATTGCGGCGCCGCGCTCGGCGCGTGCGATGGCGAATGTGCGCGCGATGACGACGTTGGTGGCGCGAATGCGAGAGCCGCCAGGTTTGGGACGCTTTTTCGCGCGGCGCGCGTGACGTTTCCATGCGTGCTTCGCCGTAGACTGACGTGGTGTCGTGTATTTATGATATGTTGTAGCTTTCGGCGAGCGCGAGCGCAAACTCACGGCGGGGCCGAAAGAGTTTCGTTTCAATCACGGCGTCGAGGCGCGAAACCCAGACGGCTCGAAAGTCGGCGAGCAAGAGGAGGTGTTACGCGAACGCGCCACAGTCGATGAGAAGTGTCCAAAGTGCGAACACAGGGGATTGGACTTTTACACCATGCAGCTGCGGAGCGCGGACGAAGGCCAGACGGTGTTTTATGAGTGTCCAAAGCTCATACATTTTCACAAAACAACTAGCACGACGAACCATAGTAGTAGAAGGACGGTTCGCTTTTGGAATAGATATTTGACTTTGTTTTTTATGTACAAATGTGTGTGTGTGTGTGTGTATGACGACAGCGAGCCAAGAAATGTATATGCGCTCACGTGGGATGTTTTAAATGTTACCCCACTCGTTGACAACCTTACACGATCCATCGCCACCGGCTTCGGCGGCGTACGCGCGCCAACCGGAGGAGCCCTCTTTGTAAAAAGAGCTCGCATCCGTACCCTTACCATCGCTCAACGTCGTATCGCACCCATCTGCGTTTCCACTCGACGCGATATGCCACAAGTCACTCGTCCAGTACTTATTCACCCCATCGCACTCAATCTCACCATCGCATTCATCCTTGACGTGTCTCCAATCCGTCGCCTCGTCGTTGATGTTAGCCTTGTAAAACAAGCACGACAACAACCACGTGTCTTTGCGGCAATACCGCATGGGTCCAGTCGCGGGATGTTGTGCGTCACCTAACGCCGCCGCACTCGCGCGCCAAGATCCCAAGCGCGCCTCGTTCGCACCACCGTGCTGGCCGACGCACATCAAACTAAATGAAGACGCGCCTCCGCACGCCGCGTCCCGAGCTTCTCGCGACAACCCTTTCGGCGCCGCCAACGACACCCCCAGCGCCGCAGCATTCGTCACACCGCGCGATGACGCGTACTGCGTCACGTTTAACCCGCACGATGCGAGTAATGCCCCAGAAAGCGCGGCGATAGCGATCGTCGCGCGCGAAGTTGCCCGACGCTCGCCACCATCGATCGCATCGTCATCCTCTTGCGTCATCCCTCTCGCGTGCGCCGGAATCAACGTCGCGCGTTCAGTAGACATTGCGATATGCACGGCAAAGCGTTTCGTGTCGTGTTCCGCCCGGTTCGCGACGTTCGATGTCGTCGGCGGCGCGTGCGTGCGTACCAATGCGGTTGTTCAGCACACTTGGGTGTTACGTCTCTCGTGGATTTATTTTGACTTTTTTTTAGATGCATTTCGCGAGCGCCAGGAATGCCGCGTGACGACGATGATGGACACATATAAAAGGTAATATTGCATGGTGTACTGCGTATGCGCACATGCGCGTCATGAATCGATGACACGCGGCTATACACGAATGCAGACGACGCGTCGTCCAACCGCGTCCTCGACGCGTCCAATCCTAGGTGAATCACCAAAACTCGTCGGCTCGACGAGTCTGATTAAACAATTACAATAATTTCTTACGCTCAAAGAACGAACGAAGGTAGACAATTTGCCAAACACACATTCCAACGCATACCGTCAAACTTAACACGCTCATCACCGCAACTCTAGTGTTTGTCGCTTCGTTCATGTCTCGCATATCCGCTTCGAGCGCGCGCAGCGCCAACATGCCTTCGTGCACCTCTTGCAAATCCGATTCCAGCGATCGTAACGTCCTCGTAAACGCATCCAAATCCGTCGCCTTGGCCAATTTCTTCCATTCTGATGCCGCAACGCCGTGTTTCCAATCCACTTTGATTCTGTGCTTGGCTAAAGCGTCTTCTTTCTCCGCGCCGTGCTTCATCGACGACAGCTCGGCGTTGTAAAAGCACGCGCGATGATCGCCATCAGTCACGCTCGTAAACCCATACGCCCCTTTCCCCGCGTCCACCTTTTCATATATCACCTTGCCATTCGCGTCGAATAGCGTCACGCTCACCTTATCCTCCGCGCGCACCGTGTCGTACGTAAACAGCACCACGGCGTTGGCGTGAATCTCCTCCGAGATGCACTTCATGTCATCGATCGCGCCGTCACCGCGGTGCACGAGGTCAATTTCTACCCCGCACACCGCGCGCGAACACGCGAGGAGACACAGGAGCACGCACGCGGCGGCGCTCGCGCGCGTTCGGGCGCTCGCGTGCGCGCACATGGGGGGCGAACCGATGCGCGTCGTGGCGTCGCGGAATGACGCTCGAGTCCGAGCGCATCCGCGGTCGCGGTGCGCATTCGTCGACGCGACGGGCGCGAGGCGCGCGCGCGGGGGCGAGGGACGCGCGTGGCGGTGCTCGCGGGCGCGCACTGCGGGCGGTATGGGCGCTGGGCGCGGCGGGGCGGGGCGTCAGCGGGTGTACGTGGATGACGCCATCGGCGCGCAGCTCAGCGTGGGAGTCGTGGACGATGCCAGCGCGTCGTCGTCGTCGTCGCCGCCGTCGTCGCGAGGGTACGCGCGCGAGTACGAGATTGTCATGCGGTACAGCGCGTCTCGAGTGTTTCGCTGGCGCGCGCTGGCGTTGGGGGTGACGTTCGCGTGGCGCGCGGCGGTTGGGACGTCCTCCGTCGCGTCAGTGGCGTTCGTCGCGTTCGTGTGCGCGTGGACGCTCGGTACGCGGGCGCAAGAGGCACGATTGGTGCGTCATATAGGGCTGTGCGTCGATACCGTGTCGTGGTTCGGCGGTCGACGGTCGGTGTTGATACCCGCGGAGGATATCGAGGCGTTTGCGACGCGCGAGGCGGTGTCGACGACGGATGTTTGGTTTCAGATTCTTTGCCTGCGCGCGCGAGGCGAGGCGCCTATGGTTTTATTTGGAGATTTTAGATACTCGGCAGTGTGGACGGCGGCGGTGTTGGATGCCGCGCAGAAGTGTTTCAACTGCGTGGAATAGTTCTAGTCGCGTGTATTACGTATAGCTCGGCCGGCGTCTTTTGACGTCGTCGTTGTACTTGTACTTTTAACTTTACACTACCAAATTACCTACACTTTCCGCGCGCATTTTGACGCTTTGACCATTGCACGATGATTGGTATTATTTTCATCGTACGCGTTGTCGTCGTCGCCGAAATCGAGCGCGAGCTCGATCGAACTCGCGGGCTCCAACCATTCCAACATTCTAAGCCACACGTGCGCGACGGCGGAGACGCACCAGAGCATCTTGCCAAACACCACGCCTCGTCGATAGATGCGAAAAAATCGACCCATGTGCGTATCGTGCGTATCGTGTGCGCGCGCGTACACGACCTCTACGCGCCGCGCGACGTCATCCCAGTTATAATTAGCCTTGACGCGCTTGTGAATTGTGTCCACGTCGGCGTTTGGAAGCGCGACTAGGCAACGATCGAGCGCGTCGAGCAGGGATTGCACGTCGGGCTTGGCTAAGAATAATATATCTTCTGGAAGAACTTCCGGGACGCCACCGACGGCGGTGGCGACGACGAGGCAGCCGCATGACGCCGCCTCGAGTACCGCGATGCAAAAAGACTCGGTGAGCGACGCGTTGAGGAAAATGTCTCCTCGACGCAGGACATCCGCCACGCCATCGTGCGGGACGTGCCCGAGAATCGTCACCCGCGAATCTAACCCCGCGTCCGACACCGCTTTCTCCAAGTGTCCACGCATGGAACCATCGCCGGCGATGAGGAAATCTAAATTTGCGTGCGCGCGACACGCGCGCGGAATGACTCCAGCCAGGAGATGAATGCCTTTTCTATACATGAGTCGCGACGTCACGACCACAGTAATTCGACCTTTCGCGCGACGGCTCACATCCGGGGTGAACATCGTCGAATCTACAGCGTTAGGAATCACGCTCACGCGCTCAGGCGCCAATCCAGGCTCACCGCCGAGTAAATATCCGCTTCGCAACACCGTGTTCTCCTTTGCCGTGTGACTGACGCAAATCACGTGCTGTGTATCCGCCAGCGTCATATCCAACAACTTATTCGTATGAATCGCACCAACGTCCGCGAATCCAAATAATGAATGATCAGTAAACACGCACTTCATGCCCATCGTGCGCGCGTATAATATGCCTTCGTGCGCGAATGTGCACCCTTGGTGTGCGTGGACGACGGTTACGCCTTCTCGAATGCACGCCTACGCGAGAGGATATTGGACAATCGTGCGTGTCCTCGTGACGTCAGTGTCGAAAACAGCACACATGAACGACGCGCAACGCGATGCGCGCGAGAGACGCGCGCGTTGCACGCACCTTGCGGAATAATTTAAACGCCCCCAAAAAGTTTGGAAATGTGCAGTTGTCATACATGACGACGCGCGGCGCGTGATACACCTTGACCCCGTTCGTGATCCATCGCACGCCCACGCGAGTGCCGTAGGCATGCGTGAAGATGACCACCTTGTGTCCTCGCGCGCGGAGCCGCATGGCGAGGGCGTAGATGTGCAACTCGACGCCACCGACGGATGGTAAGAAAAAGTCGCTCAGCATCAAGATTGTGTGCTTGCGCGTCACGTCGAGCGTCTTGGCCGTCGACCCCGCCTTTGCCGCAGACGCGGACGCGCGCGCAGCGGTGCGGCGGGCCATCTCGCGCCGCCGCTGTCGCCGTGGCGCACGCGCGCGCGAGTGACTGCCGACTGTGAGTGATGGTTTGTGATTTTGTGTGTGTTTTACAAGAGTCGCTACTCACGACGATGCCTTGGTCATTTACGGCGCGGATTTCATCACGGCTGAGCGCGAGCGGGGCAGAATATCGGCACCGCCACTCGTACCGCGGCGCAGGGACCAGAATCTACGCTTCGCGTTGTGCGCGCGCGTGAAATACTTTAAGACTTCGTCGATGGCGATGACGGGAATGGAATACCAAAAGACGGCTTTCCATTCGTTCACGCTGAGCGCGGAAATCGTGAACGTCTTCGCAAACGATGGGACGTACATGATGACGAAATGAAGCCACATGGAAATCACGATGGCGCCGACGAGCCAGAGGTTCGTGGTCGGTGGGTGCGTGAAGAGCGAGCGATTTTCGCTCAGCGAATTCAACGCGTTGAACATTTCAACCAAGACGAGCGTGGACATGGCCATCGTGCTCGGGCGTCGATCTTTGAAGACATCGCACTCGGTGTCTTCGCACTGTGACGCGTGCGTGAGCTGGTCCCATGTCAAATTCGGACCATCGGGGTTGGATAAGTACCACCAACCGAAGGAGCCCACGGTGGCGAAACCGACATAGACGCCGATGATGAGGTAACGAATCAATAACCATCGATCGACGATTTGCTCGGTGGAACTTCTCGGCTTTTTACTCATGATATCCCCATCGGCACGATTAAACCCAAGCGCAGTGGCGGGTAAGCCATCGGTGACGAGATTGACCCAAAGCAATTGCACGGGTACGAGCGTTTCGGGAAAGCCGAGCGCGGCGGCGGTGAAAATGCACACCACTTCGCCAATGTTTGAACTCACCATGTAGCGAATAAACTGCTTGGCGTTGTTGTAAATCGCGCGACCCTCGGCCACGGCTTCGACAATTGTACTAAAGTTGTCATCAGCGAGCACCATATCTGCGGCGCCCTTCGCGACCGCGGTGCCGCTGCCCATGGCGATGCCGATATCCGCGCACTTCAACGCCGGCGCGTCGTTCACGCCGTCACCCGTCATCGCGACGATATTACCTTGTCGCTTTAGCAACTCGACGAGTGTACTCTTTTGCGCTGGTTCGACGCGTGAGAACACGCACATCGATCGCACGGCGTCCTCGCGCTGCATTTCAGTCATCGCTTCAAACTGCGCACCCGTAAACGAGCGCCCTTGAAAGTCTGAAATTTTAGTCATTCCCGTGAACGAATTGTATTGGTCATTCAACCCGATTTGCGCCGCAATCGCCTCGGCGGTTTGCTGATTATCCCCGGTGACCATGATGACGCGAATACCGGCGTCTTTGCACGTCTGTAACGCGTAGCGCACTTCTGGTCTCGGCGGGTCAATCAACCCGACAAGTCCGAGGAATGTGAGCGCCTCTTCATCGCCTTCGGCGCACGTGTCGGTATTTTTGGGCATCGTGCGCATGGCGAACGCCAAGACTCGAAGTGCATCGGTGGCGAAGCCTTCCATCTGCATCATTAACTGTTCGCGTACGGTATCTGTCATTCGCTCGACGCGACCGGTGGCGTTGGACATCACCGACGTGCAGAGTTCCAAAACGCTTTCAGGCGCGCCCTTGACGAATAAAATTCTCTCCTCTCTTTGCGTGCTCACCAAGGTTGACATGCGCTTGCGTTCGCTCGTGAACTCTGCCGTGGCAAGTTTGACAAACTCTTGTTCCCAATACTCTGTGCTTCGCATGGCGGTATCCCCGAAAGCTTTCGGCGGCGCGCGCGCCGACGTCGGCAAGCCAATCTTCTCCGCCAACACGCGCAACGCGATTTCCGTCGCTTCACCAATCTTTTCAAATACTCCCTTGTCTTTGTCGTACTTTAACGTCGAGTCGTTGCAAATCGAGCAACATATCGCTAAATTCGCCATGGCCGATGAATCTGCGGGCTGTTTTACCGCTATCCCGCGCGCGTCCAACACTTCCCCGTGCGTTGCGTAAGACTCGCCGCGAATGGCATAGTTGGTCACTTCCGCACTACTCACCGTCTCTACCACGCACACGCGCATGGCCGTCATGACATTGCATGTCAATGTCCCTGTCTTATCGCTGCAAATCACCGACGTGCACCCTAGGGTTTCCACGCTCGGAAGCGTCCGCACCAGGGCGTTCTTCTTTGCCATGCGTCGCGTGCCGAGCGCCAAACACGTCGTCACGACAGCGGGCAACCCTTCAGGAATCGCCGCCACCGCGAGCGCAACTGCAATCTTGAAGTAATACACTGCACCACGAATCACCCCACCGTGCGCCTTATCTCCAAAGTGCCCGATATTCACCACCCATACCAAAATACAAATCACCGCGATGATTTTCCCGAGCAATTCCCCAAATTCGTCAAGCTTCTTCTTCAGCGGCGTCATATCCTCCACCGTCTGCTCGAGCGTGTTTTGAATCTTCCCAATCGCCGTGTTGACGCCCGTACCGACTACAACACACGTCGCACGTCCCACGGTGACGACTGTGCCGCTATACACCATGCATGTCTTATCTTGTAACACGCATCCGTCCTGGCGCACGGCGTCTTCAGTTTTCTCCACGCTCCCGCTCTCACCCGTCAACAACGCCTGATCGATGCGAAGCTGATTAGAGTGAATCTTCACCAACCTACAATCCGCGGGTACCTTCTCCCCAGTGGCAATCTCGATGATATCCCCCGGTACGAGAGCTTCGGCGGGAATCGAGTGCTTGGCGCCGTCCCGAACGCACGTCGCGTACTCCGCCTGATACGTCTTCAACTCCTCAATCGCCTTCTCCGCATTCTTCTCCGTCGCCACACCCACCGCGGCGTTCGCAACAAGAATCGCCACAATCACACTCGGCTCTAAAAACGCCTCCATCCCGCCCTCGCCATCCCAAAACGCCAACGCCAGCGACGTCGCCGCCGCGCCCACGAGCACCTTCACCATGACATCATCAAACTGTTTCGCCACCAGCGCGTAAAACGACGTCGATGGCTCTTGCGGCAGCGCGTTCACGCCCACCGCATCGCGCCGGCGCTTCACTTCGCCCGCGCCCAGGCCGCTTTCGGCGTCCAGCACGCCGAGACGCGCGAGTACTTCCGACGCAGCGCTCGCGTGCGCACCCTCCGCGTGGCGCCTCCAACGCTCCACCGCGGACTTGGACTCGGGCGTGAGCCTGGATGACGCCATGGGCGCATCGAACGAGCGCCTGCCGCGCATCTCTCGCGCCGTGCGCGCGCGCCGCGGCGGTGGTCGACGACGAAAGGGTCGGATAATGGCGCGGCAGTGTGCGACGCGCGCGTCTTCCATGGGACTCTCTCGAGCGCACGCATTCGTCAGTGGCGTCGTCGCTGTGACGTCCCTGGCGGCGCTCGACGTATATAACGTATATAACGATGCCATAGCGTCGCGCCCAGGGCAAATCGCCGACTTTATTGCGCGTACGACGACGGATTCGCGCGACATGTTCATCGCGTATTGTACCTCGTGATCTTTTCGTGGCGGCTTTGTCCAGGTGAAGGACGCCGTCGAGGCTCGATACCCCGGGTTAACCGTGCTCGGAGGACACTATCCAGCTCCAGCGTTCGCGGTGGCGCTCTCGCGGGCGGTGATGTTCGCGCAGGTGATGTTGGCGTGCGTGACGTTGCTTGATTTCGACGCGCTCGGGGTGTCGCTCGAACGCGCGCCTGCGCTCGTGCTCGAGCTTCGCAAGACGAAAACGCAGGCGTTATTAATGATTTGGGTGGTTGGGAACATGATTCATGCGAATGCGATGAATACTGGGGCGTTCGAGGTGTATTACGGCGGTTCGACGGTGTTTAGTCGAATGGAGTCAAAGACGCTGCCGAGTTTCGACGCCATTTTTCGCGGCGTCGACGCCCTTCGCGGCGGCTCTTCGTCGTGAGTGTTTTCGTGGCGCGGTAATAGTTTTCGATAGAGTTTCGTCGAGCGTCGTGAAGTCGGTGATGTGTACGCGTGACGACGCGCGCGCTAAACGCTACGTGTATGCGCTTTCACATGATGAAAGCGAGGCGAGCGCGCGCGTCTGATTTTGTTCCGCGTCCCGACGCGCTCGCGACGCTCGAGTCGTTGTAAGTTGATGTAAATGATGATGATATAAAAGTTTCGCGTTCAATGTTACAAGTGTTTAAACACGAATCCAACTAAGTGTATAACGTGTGTGTGTGTTTACCACGGGATCGGGTTGAACTCCTCCTCCTTGCCGTCGCCCAACGTCTTTTGCGCCAACAAAAACGTCGGCGCCATCGAGCAAAACGCGACAAAGGCGACGGTTTCGCCACCCACCGCAGACGTAAAGATGTTCACCGCTTGCGGATTCGCCATGTGCGCTTGCAAACCTTCCAACGGGCTCAACCCAGTGACGGCGTAGGAGCTCACGCAGTGCAAAAACGCCAACATCGCGAGGCGACCGTTTTTAATCTCCTTCACGCGCTTATCCGGCGCGTCCAGTCCCGCCGGGTCAAACGGAAACGAGTTCAACACGCCAGATTCCCCCGTGCGTTGGAAACCACGAATACGCGCAGCTTCAAGCACAGCCATAGCGACAACTTGCACGCCAACGAGCGTGTTAAAGTCAATGCCGTAATCCGCAGCGCCAGCTTCCCACCACTTGGGCAAACCCACGGCGTCGGTGAACGCGATACCCGTCACGGCGGCCATCGCCCACCGTCCGTTCATCAATTCAGCCTCTTGAAGGTACGGAAGCGTTTCCGGGTTCGCGCCCAAACGAAGCGGGTCGAAACCTGTCATCGTGTGCGATACGTAGACACAATCATACCCCATCCGTCAGTCCCAAACGCACGGCGCAAGCGTCTCTCCAGTCGCGAACGCGAAGGCAAAACCAACAATCATGGGGCAAAGATATCGTTGCGTATCTTTGCCACTGGCGCAGCGATGCTCTCCTTTGTGCGCGCGATGCGACGCGCGATACGCACCGTAATCACCAGCCATGGTACCATCTAAATACTTCGGAGCCTTGGCGCCCGGGTACCACAATTCGCGGTCCGCACCGGCGGCGTTGACGACCACGCGCGATGCGCGCGACGGCGTGGTCGCGCGCGCGCGCGATGCGATGGGCATCATCGGGCGCGCGATCGCGGCGTGTCTCGCGGCGAGCGACATCATGTGTGTGTGTGATCGAGGAGAGATCGAGTGGAAAGAAAGAGCTTTAAATGCTCCGTGCGTCTGGCGTGCGAAACGGAGGTCGCGCGTCGACGGGTGTGTACCAAAGTGACGCGCGCGACGAGCATCGGGCGCGCGTCGTCGGGTCGAGTTTTTGTCGATGGGCCCGCGGGGATGGGGACTCGGTGCGTGGTCGTGATTGGTCGATTGCGTACAATGTGACGCCACTAATGTATCAGTCTGTGGGGGGACTGGTCCGTTTTAGAACATTTGGGATGGTTCACGTCGTCGTCGTTCGTTCGTTCGTTCGTTCGTTCGTTCGTTCGTTCGTTCGTTCGTT
>Ga0181556_1005058_pt1 | contig 10432 bp, 11 predicted proteins | sample 011ome_14_FD_148651 | JGI IMG/M metagenome (GOLD analysis project Ga0181556, IMG submission 148651) | Coastal salt marsh microbial communities from the Groves Creek Marsh, Skidaway Island, Georgia - 011505AT metaG (spades assembly) | ecosystem: Environmental > Aquatic > Marine > Intertidal zone... | reverse complement strand
TACTAGTACTAACTAATAGCTTACTAGTAGTTGAGGTTCTGGTTATCGTTGCTGTTAAGCCAGGGCAAACAACCCAACTACCCGATGCAGCGGACCAAGTATCTGTTTTAACCGCTTGAACAACCTGTAACACCTTACCAAAACTACCACTTACCTTAGTACCATCAATAGCAGCACTTGAGTTAATATCTGCATTAACAATAGTACCGTCTGCAATGTTTGCCGAGGTTATCCCCGAGCCTGAAATAGTTATAGCCATATTAAACCCCTAGTGCAGCCATCTCTGATTCTGATTCAGCTTGTCGTACTGCTGCTGACTTAATATCTGCTGCTAGTACCACTGCTTCTTTGTCTGCTGGGATAGATGTTATTGTAGGGTCCGCTGTCATACGAGCTACTTCAGTATCATAGATTTCATCCATAGCAATTCTAGCTCTGTTTTGTAAAGCATTATCTGCCCAGTCTTGTACTGATACTGCTACAAATTCCATTGCTTTAGTTTCTGCGTCATTTAGTTCTATTGTGTATGTTGTCATAATTATTCCTTTGTTTAAATTAACCTATTAGGTGTCCTGTGAAGAACGAGTGGTTATAAGCAGCGTAGTAATCGTTACTCTGGTCAGACTGAAACGTTACTCCGACTGCATCATTCACATTACAGTATATTAAGGCACTTACAGTTGTGGTCAATGCACCTCCGTGTGAGCCTGTTATTTTATAAGCGACAGAAGAAGCATTCAAGGTGATATTGAGTCTGTTATATCCATTACTCCCTTGTTCGTATGTGTGATAGTGGAAAGAATATACTCCAGCTACTGGGGCGTAGAACACGTTGCTACTTAGGTTGAAGTGATTGCCTCTGTTGAAAGATGCGGTACTAAACGGAACAACAGTAGTGGCGCTATTAGTTATGTTCACATTACCTACTGTACTGTGAACATAAAAAGCAGGCTGATTAGGCATAGTCACAATACCTGCTGAGTCTATGCGCATACGTTCATTTGTTGTTCCATCGGTGTTATTGGTATGGAATTTAATAAACTCGTTTGCAACTAATTGGACAGCATTATCATTAACACCGTCTGTGCCTAAGCCGCCTTGTGTTGTTCCATCTTGACCTTTAAGACTAATACCCGCTGATACGCCTTGATTGCTAGAAGGACGCTGAATTGTCATAGGGGCATCAGGACTACTCGTACCAATACCTACGTTACCACTAGCATCAATAGTAATAGCTGTAGCGTTAGCCGTAGATACAATACCATCTACACCACCACCTAATGTAATATCACCATCAGGCAAAGTAATAGTTCTTGTTGAGTCTGTCGTAGGTGCAACTAAAGTTACCGTACCAGTACCTGTAGCAGACCCTTGGAATTTTAATTTTGCCATTTTCTTCTTCCTTTAGTAAAACCCTCTGGCTCTTGTCCAGGGATATATAAATTTTCGTAGTTACCATTATTAAACCAGCACTTTCCTGTTAGATGTCCTTTCTTAAACTCAGTAGTTGTTGAATTGTGCTTACCTTTATTGGATGCACTTAGCTTTACTTTCGCTTCTTCTGAATGCTGCATCCCTTTAAAGGATGAGGTTTTACCTTTTAACCAGTGGTCTTTACCTTTTGCCTTTAAATCAGCAATAACACGCCTACTGCTTTCACTGATTTTCTGTTTAGTTTCATCAGTATGTTTAATACCTTTATTCCAAGCCTCTTGTGTAGCACCTGTTCTGTCAAAACCAGTAGAAGTTTGCTTTGCCCTGTTCCAGAATATATCACTAACAACTACATCATTAATGGTATGCCTTCTAATCTCGTCTGCTACCGCTTCTACCCTAGAATCAAAAGTACCTAAGATAAACTTATCGCATACCTCTGATACATTCTTAGGCAGATGTTTAGATGAACCCCAGTAGTTATCAGCTTCAGGAGTGCCTTGACAACTACGCACACCGATATACATCATATCGTCTGCTTGTGATTGAAGTAAGTATGTGTAATGGTACATTAGGCAATAACCCACGTTGAGCCTGTCGGAATAGATACACTGACTCCTGTGTTAATTGTAATTGGACCTGCTGTTAAAGCATTATTACCAGTAGCTATCGTGTAGTTAGCTGCAATGGTATTAGCGTGTTCATACAAGCCTTTAGTCGTACTATTAGCATCTGTGTCTAATGTGTTCCAAGAAGCGTCAGTACCATCTGTTCCTAGATACTTACCTGCGTGTCCTGTTTGAGAAGGTAGAGCATCAATACCAGTAAGACCTGAGCCATCACCCGTAGGAGATAGAGCTACTGTGCTTAAATCTACTGATACTGCTTGATTACTAGCGTTACCAATGAATATATTACCATCATTCAAGTTTGGAGTAGCATTAGCACGTCCTGCGCCCATAACAAAGCCACCACCATTACTATCGTGTACCTTCTTAACCCTACCAAGGTTCTGTAATAAATTACCTTCACCTGTAGGCTGTACATTAGTAAATCCACCACCTACTGCTACGTAGATTACATCCCCTTCATTGAAAGAAGACGTATCAACACCTTGGATATTACCAAAGTGAATAATATCACCTTCTTCATCATCATCTAAGTCCTGGGCTAATACACCTACTGCAGGCATAGTCGCTGCATTTGAGGCATCAGCCATTTGCACTTCCATAGCATTGCCAGAAGTGCCTGATTGGTAAACTGGAGTACCTTTAAGTAAAGTACCGCCACTTACGTTCTTGCTTAAATCAGTAAACGCACCATCAAAGTTACCTTCAAATGTAGGTGCAATTAAGACACCTGTCATTGTATCACCAAGCTTACTTACAAAATCTGATGTAGATACTGCGCCATTCTGCCATACTGTACCATCATAGATACGAGTAATATTACTAGTACTGTTGTAGTACCAGTCACCAATAGTAATAGCATCACCATTTAAATCTAGCGTAGGGTCAGAAGCCTGTACACCTAAGTATGAGCCTTCAATAGCATCTAAGGATGCCTGAGCACTTACCGCTGAAGCTGCTGCTGCACTCGCCGAGGCTGCTGCTGCAATAACATCCAAGCCTGTTTGTACTCTATCAGCTGCTGTAGCAATAGCATCAGCATTAGTTAATAGTACATTAGCATTAGTAGTAACTACGTCTGCATTAGTAGATACAACATCAGCATTAGTTGAAATAACATCTAAGGCTGTCTGTGCTCTATCAGCTGCTGTAGTGATTACATCTAAACCTGTTTGTACTCTGTCGGCTGCTGTAGCTACTGCGTCTGCATTAGTTAATAACACATCAGCATTAGTAGTAGCAACATTAGTATTAGTAGTAACAACATCAGCTGCTGTAGCAATAACATCTAAGGCTGTCTGTGCTACATCTGCATTAGTAGCTACAACATCAGCATTAGTTAGTATTAAATCCGCTGCCGTAGCTGCTGCGTCTAGAGCTGTCGCTGCTTCTGAAAGAGCCGCTGCCGCTGCACTTGCTGCCGCTGCTGCTGCATTATCATCTGCTAATAACACCTCAGCCATATTATTGGCTACAAACTGTAAATCTGTAATGTTATCAGCTACTGTATTAACATCAGTAATATTAGATGCAACAATACCAGCATCCGTAGGATTAGTTAGTAAATCATCAGGAGTAGTTCCTACCTGTATAATTAAACTAGCATTAGCTGTAGGCGCATCCTCAAATACAATAGCATTGTTGATAATGTCGTAAATAGTACGACTTTGTAAAACATTGTCGATATACACATTACAATGATTATCAGATATGATATTGAAATCAATGCTGTATATCTTACTAGTTCCGTCTGCTGTAAAGACTTTATCTGAAACCATAATTATTTCCTTTGTTTAAATAGACCTGGATTTACTGTTAAATCTACCTGTTAAGTTTAGACTGTCGATACAGAATCCATTAGAATCTACTGACTTAATAGCGACACTAGTCTTCTGACTTTCACCCATAATAGTAGCTGTCGGTCCGCCTTGTACGTGTCTATGAAACACTTTAGTATGAGGACCTACTGTTACTTCTACGTCTTGGTCTGAGCCTGGTCTGTCTTGAATAGTGAGTTTACGTATCTGTAGTCTACCTTCTTTATTATCTACTTTGTTACCACCACCTGTTTGAAAACCCCACTCATTTAATGTGATTGCGCTAGTGTATTCACCAGTACTATCAATATAACTAGTAGTAGTGTAGTCAGCAGAACCGATGTTAATCTTACCTAACTTCCTATCTGTTCCTTCGTCATACATAACAAGTAAGTCATCACCTACTACTTTAATAGAGAATATAGAAGCGCCTGATAATTCCCATCTGTGCCAAGCACTCTGAGACTTCTCTTCACCTTCCCAAGTCTGATTGTAGACATAAACCTCATTAGTATCTTCAGCCAATAGAAACACCATATCATACTTGGTAGATGTTTCTAATTCACTAATACGATGGTCAATATAAGTAGGAACGTGAGATGTAATATCTGTAGCATCATTACCTGTAGAACCAGGAATATTGTAATACTCTCTTACTTGTGTATATTCTCCTCTATTAATAGCGAAGTATAGATTAGGTCCGATAGTCTTTGGAGGTATCTTAGGATTAATATCATAAGTAGTAGTTTGTGCTAGGCTAGCAGTAGAAGGTGTTAGTGCTTTATCTCCGCCCATTATATATTGAGCGTGAGTGCCAAATACAATTAGGTTCTCATTGAAAGGGATAGCATACTTCAAGTTAGCTACTGAGTTAGTGTCTACTGCTACATCAATAGGGTCTGTATCTAGTAAGTCTGTAACTGTTGTCCTAAAGAAGTTCTCATAGATACCTGTCTCAGACATAATGATATTATCACCCGAGATGAAACCTAATCTATTACGATAGAAGAATACATCCTCAATCTCTTGTCCTACGAAACTAGGCATTTCGTTTGATAACTCATCACCCTTATCTCTATCGTAGTAGTCGAACTCTTTAAAGGTAAAGTTACCAATAGCAGTACGTTCTAAGATATGAGGCATAGTTGAGTTTTGAAACCCATCCTTAATACCAGGAGCTACTGTTTCTAACCAAGCCTCACCTGGATTCTTAACCCAAGCCCAGAAGCCTTCAAACTTATTCTTCTCATCACCTGTTACATTAACAAGTGTCTGTAGACCTGAGTAACTACCCATTGTATTAGGTAGGTCTTGTAGCTGCTTAAGTACACCTTGCCATCCTTCTGATGCTTGGTTACCCCAAGAATCGGATGTATTCCAAGTACCACTAGTGTTCTTATAAATAATAGAACCAGAACTAGAAGCACCTATCTGACCTGCTAGAGTAGAAGCAACTAAGTCTGACTTAGCACCATCCTCTGTATCTTTGTTACTGTTTGTTGTACCATTGATTGTATAGCTGTAAGTATTCTTTGTAGCATTATTCTCGCCACCATATGCAATGTATGTTCTCTTAACCCAGTAATAGGCGTGAGACCTATGAATGTTTGTATCACTAGTTCCGTGAGTATAGGTAGTAGATTCTGCTACTGTCTTAGTCTTGTTCACAATAAATGTAGTATCACCCACTGTTACTGCTGAGAAACTTTCACTTGCTCTAATACCACTAGGAAGAGATAAGTAACCATCAGTACCACTATCTTGTAAAACACCTGACATATCGTAGGTCTTCCAAGCTCCATCAGTAATAACTATGATGTAAGCCTCAGTACCGTCACCACGCTCGTAAGTATGGATGAAGGGGTAGTCAGCAATAGTATTATCAATAGCAGTTTCTACCAACGGGTTTCTCCTTCTAGTTCCTTCTGTAAAGGACAAACTACAATTAATCATCTCATCTACAGTAGTATCGTGTCGAAGCTCTGGAGCTTGTTGACTAACACCATTAATTAATGATGGTATTGTTTGATTAACTTCCATAGTTACTCCTTAGATTGCTGCAGGATTCTGTCTTCTATTCATAACTCTAATTGTTGAGGTTTCATCGAAGATAGAGTAGTCACCTGACCAAACATCCTCACCTCTAACCGTAGCAGTTGCGTCTTCTACCTCTTTCATAAATACCTGATAAGCGTTATCTACGCCTACTACTCTTAAATATAGCTTCATCTTAGCTTTAGCAACTACCAGTAATTGGGCTATTGAGTGTAGGTCATCGAAAGCGACCTCCCAAGTTACATCTGCTGGAATAGTTTGTGTGAATATGAATGTATTATCTGTCTTATCAAATAACTTACCGTTTTTAACAATTAAGTTACTTGACGTTTCAGAGGCATCTACAGAGATAGCTCCTGATGGTATAGAGATATACCCTGAAGAATCAGGTACTAAGTCCCAATCCTCAGTAGTATTAAAGTGATATCCAGCGGACAACACCTCAGTTAAAGATTCGTCAATAATCGTATCCGCTAATTCGGCTTCATAATGACCTGTTATAGAGGTGTTAGAGGGAATAGGGCTTTCACCTATAGTAGTTAAGCAAATGTTAATTGCATCGTTATATCTGTTCATAATACCTCGTTTATAATTTGGATGAACAGCCCCCGAAGGGACTGCTCAAGGTTGTCTAACTAGCCTAAGCTACAGTCAGACGCTGTGAACAACCAGCGTTAAGAACGCCTTCGCCCATTGCGTAAGAAGAAACCATCAATGTACCTAATTTCTCAGGGATGTAGTTTGCTTCTGATTTGATGTCTAACAACTTAACAACACCTACTGCGTGCGGAGTAAAGATGTAACCCCAGTTACCTGCAGGAATGTTGTTAGAAGTCATAATTGGAATACCAGCAATACTGAATACATTACCTGTATCAATACCACCATTACCATTTGTCCAATCACGATTAACAGCTTTATCAGACTGTACTAGGTTGAAGTACGCCTCAGGGTTAAGGATACATACCTTATCACCTGCGATGTCCTTACCTTCCATACCTGCTGCTGCATCGAAGATAGCCTCAACGATAGAGTTTGCAGTAGGAGTAGCACCTAATACTAAGTCAGCGTTAACTGTTGGTTGACCAATCTTAGGAGTAGCTGTAGCACAAGCATCAAGCTGTGTGATTACTGCTTTGTCTACTTTCTTAGCTAGAACATTACCCATTTCAGTCGAGTACTGACCACGAGTCTCGTAGTGAGACATAGCCTCTTCATAATCGTCCACAAATACTGAAGCGTATTTACGAGCAGCGATTGTAATAACCTGCTCGTTTGAACCGATTGATGAAGGAACTACATCATCACCAGGAGTGTGTGTCTTAACATCAGACGAGTCAGACAAGTTACCAATTACTGGGAACTGTGCAGATTTACCTGAGTTAATTGTACGTGTGTTTACTAGAGGTAAGAAGACGTTCTTGCTAGAGAACGCAGTAAGGACTTCACCTGAGAAAATCTTAAGCGCTAGGTCCTTATTACCCGCTGTACCACCGAAGTCAAAGTTCGGATTTGAAGTTGTATATGCCATTATATTATCCTATATAAATTTTTAAAGTGTACATAGTTGTACGTTAAGTTTATACAGTAATACGTTGTGTCTAAAGGGTATCTCTCATCCTCCCCCTCAAGGGAAGAATCAAGGCAATTATACTTACTTGTTTTACTATAAGAATGTCGATAGAGCCACCTTACGTTGCACTTCTGCTCTGTAAGTATGGTCTACCTTATACTTCGGACTGCTCATTGCTTCCATCATCTCTGATTTAGTGGTATAACCACGAGAAGTGTTTGAACTGCCTGAAGTACGATTACCGCCAATCAGGTTAGGATTGGCAGCCTTATATCGGGCATTAAGCCCTTGGATAGCGAACTTAGCACTCTCTGCATTATCTAGAGTAGCATTAAATGCATTTTGCTCACTTTCCGACAGGTTAGAACCAGCCCACTCAATCATCGCTTGATATTCACTCTCTCCGCCGACCTCGGCTTGAAGAGCGTTTACTTGCTGTTGTTGGACTGCTTCTTGACCCTGTATGTAAGAATCGACCACCTCCTTTGATAATCCTGCCTTTTCAAGGTTGGAATACGTCTCTGGAGATAAGCTACCGTTCTCGCCATACTCGTTGTAAAGACCGTCGAAATCTAATCCTTTGTTCTCTACAGTTTCTTTAGCTTCTTCTACACTATCAGATACCTGTGGAGTTTCCTCCTTAGGTGCTTCCTCTTGTGCTTCTGAAGATTGTTGTCCCATCTTAGATTGAAGCTCTGTGTAAGCCTTCTCTAATTCTGAAACATCTTTATATTTACCAGCTAGAAGGACTTTCTCTTCATCACTTCTTAGCTCTTGGTTTGTTTGCTCCTCGCTTTGGTTTGCTACGTCCAGCATCTGTTGGTCGTGCTCGCTTAGTTGAGGGCTTTCCTCTGTTTGGTTTGTTACTTCTAGGTTGCTCATTGTCTGTCTCCTGTGTATAAATTGTCCATCGTATTTCCGACATTATATTACCCCATCGCTTGTTGACCCATTGCCGCACCTGCTTCCGCACCGCCTGCTTGTGCTGCACTGTCTAGTCCTACTTGTCCTGCTTGCATAGCCATAGCTTGCTCTTGCTCTTGTTGAAGCTGCTCTTGAGACTTAATAATCCCTTCTGCATCTAAACCAAGAGAAGTAGCTACTCGACCAATCACTGCATCTACATTAGCGTGTTGGGCAAATATCTCAGGTCCAAGTAACTGCTGTAGTGTTTGTGCAAACATAACTAGTTTGTTGTAGTCGTGTCCTCTTCCTAATGCTTCTAAACCAGTAACAATAACTGGCTCTACTAATCCTTCAGGTAGCTGTGTCTTACTATTCTTAAAGATAATCTTAACAAGTGGTAACTGTAGTTCTTGTGAAAGAATAGAGTAGATACCACCTAATGCGTCTTCAAGCTCACCTGCTACTAGTCTGATTTCCTCAGCAGTAACACGTTCAGCATTACGGGTAGCACCTTGAGTTAACAAGAATGCACTTGCTAGTCTATGTTGTATTTCCTGAGCTAGTTGGTAAGGTATTTGCATATCATTACCCTTCTGTACTTGCAGAGTAGTAACATCAGTCATCTTACCTTGTACAAAATCACCTGACCTAGCCTTAGCTAAATCTCTGGCTCTAGTAGTACCTGTAGGGTCTACCATAAATACAATCTTAGAAGAAGCAGCTGCACCTTCAACCATACCTTGGTTAAGTGCCTCTAAGCTACGTAAGTCACCTAGGTACTGTTCTACTAGTCCTCTACCATAGTCTTCACCATTGATAGCTGTCCAACGTAAAGCAAGGAAAGGATTATCCTCTGCCTTAATTACGCCTTCTGAACCAGGAACAACCTCACCTAATACTTCCTGATAAATCTCATACTTACCATCTTCCATAATCTTGGTAGTGGTATATAAGTCTGTTTCATCATCGGTAAGTTCAAGTTCAGGTACGTCAGTAGGATGTACTGTTTCTTTAACAATAACTTCTACAATCTTACCTAATGCATTACGTTTAACAACATACTCATTCAGATTATAAACACGTAGTTCTTCATCCTCTAGACGTAGTAAGGCATTACCAGTACCAATTAGAAGTTTTAACGCTTCAAACAAAGGTACTCGATATGCTTTCTTCTCGATGTATGTGTATAAATCTCTCTCGTATGCAGCCAGTGCTTCTTCAAGCTGTGCTTCCTGCTGTGTATCTAAATCCTGTACATCCTCTGCATTAGGCATTAATCTAAAGAAAGGAGCATTAGGAGGTAATAAGGTTAGTAGTAGTTTACTAGCAAGATGGTTAACTGCCCTTGAACCGAGTGATTGATAGGGAGTGGATAGGACATCCTGTTCCTTATGACCTTGCTTAGTTAACATAGAAGGAATAGTAAGTTCAGCACAATCTCTTGCTCTTTCTAATACTGTTGACTTCTCGCCTTCTAGTTTAGACCATCTAGCTTTGAGTGTAACTGTGCGTTCTTCTGCCATTCCTTACTCCTTAAAATCCTTTAGATACTCCAGACTTAGTGCCTGATGTAGTAGCAATCGCTAGACGACTCTTACCCTTCTTAATAGCTGTAAGTTTCTTCTGCTTCTTAGTGCCTTCATCACCAGGCTTAAACGTAGCCTCGTCTGTAGGTGCTTGTGCTGGTGGTTGAGGTGGTGGTGGTGTTGGTGCGCTTGGTGATTTAAAAATTCCGCCCATAGTTATACTCCTGTGTTCTTTAGTTGTAGTAGTAGCCGAAGTAATTCAATCACTCCTGCTTTCTTTCCTCTCTCGAAATCAGACATTTGTTCTGTAACCATTTGGTCAGGGTACATACGTTCTAATTCTTTGAGTAAGTCAATTGTTCGTGTTGGTAATTTATCCATTATATAAGTATGTTATTAAACTAAATAATAACTTTACCCTCTCCATTCGACTGTAAATGACCGCCCCCACACGTCTTAAAACTAGGGGTAGACATAATCTTCTTAGTATCG
>Ga0181556_1005046_pt1 | contig 10459 bp, 9 predicted proteins | sample 011ome_14_FD_148651 | JGI IMG/M metagenome (GOLD analysis project Ga0181556, IMG submission 148651) | Coastal salt marsh microbial communities from the Groves Creek Marsh, Skidaway Island, Georgia - 011505AT metaG (spades assembly) | ecosystem: Environmental > Aquatic > Marine > Intertidal zone >... | reverse complement strand
CCTTGTGCAGGGTGTAGACCACGAACACCGGCTGCTTGTATGTCCTGCTGTAGTATGACTTGTATGGACCCGCGTTGATCACAGTGTCGTGGCCCTGCGACATGCATAGTGCGGAGTAAAATAAGAGCAGCAGGATAAAGATGGGTCGCATTCACTATATATTGCATCGGACATAGCGCGGCCGGTACAAAAATGATTACCTTTGGGAGATGACTTACGCGATAGGCGACATACACGGGAACCTCAAGAGAATAAGGGAGGTTGTCGAGGGCAGGGGCCTCAGGGGGGACGCGATCATACAGGTCGGCGACTTCGGGGTCGGGTACAACCCAGCTAACGACAGGAAAAACATCCAGAAGCTCAACGAGTACCTGGCTAAGCGGGAGTGCACCCTGTGGGTTATAAGGGGCAACCACGACGACCCCGCGTTCTTCGACGGCAGACTTTCCCTCAGCAACGTCCACCTCGTGAGGGACTACACCGTCGCGGAGATCGAGGGGCTGAGGTACCTGTTCTGCGGGGGCGCAACATCCATCGACAGGATGCAGTCCATCGACAGGATGCTGACCGCGGAGACCTACGGGTACAGCGACCCCTGCTATTGGCCCGGCGAGAGGTTCGCCCTGCGGCCTGACCTCCTGGAGGGTGTAGGTCCGGTGGACGTGGTGGTGACCCACACCGCCCCGGAATGGTGTCACCCCCAGAACAGGGACGGCTTCGGCCGATTCGTTACCGAGTTCTTCAAGGACGACCCGAACCTGGAGAGGGACCTCAGGAGGGAGAGGGCGGACATGTCCGAGATGTTCGGGATTATCGCGGACAGCGGCGCCAGGCTGCACCTGTACGGACACTTCCACCAGAGCCAGGTCACTGCCGGCGATCGTATGACCCACCGGTTGCTGAACATAGGCGAGGACGTATGCGTCCAGGACCTGCTAAAGTGACTCCTTGTCCGTCTCGGTCCTGACCCTGTTGGAGTTTATCTGGCTGAAGTCCTCGCGGGGCAGGCTCAGCCTCTTGTTCGCGTTGTCCGCGAATATCAGGTTGCTGTAGTCCTCGCCGATTATGTACTGGTTCAGGAACTTGCTGTGCTCGCTCTCGGGCAGCACGTCGTTCAGCAGTCTTATGTTGGTTGCCTTCATGTCGGACGCAAGTATGGACATCCTCACGCCGGACTCGTGCTCGAACTCTACGGGCACGAGGTCCTGGGTGTTCGAGTACCTGAGAAGGAGCTTCGTGCTCGAGATGGACTCCGCGTCCCTCTCGTCGATCACGTCCCGCTTGTAGATGTACTGGGACACGGTTCTCTTGCGCTGGTTCACGTTGATTAGGTAGCAGTACCACACGTTCTCCTCGAGCGCGACATCGTTGTGCGCCATCGGCATCGAGTACGTAGCGCCGTTGAGGGTAAGCACGGTCTGGTCAGACTCCAGGTTCACCTTGAAGCCCTTCGAGTTCGCCTCGTCGTAGTAGGAGATGAAGTTGTAGGTGTCGTTCATGGTGTAGTTGTTCAAACTGAACCACAGCGTGAGCGCTACGTTGTCGGCCTTGCCGAAGTAGTTCCGCATGCCCCTGTACACCACGGCCTCGGTGCCCATGTCCGCCATGGACATGTCGTAGTGGTTCTTGCTTATTATAGTAGTGGAGTTCATCAGCAGCTCCTTCACGATGTCGACCGCGATTTCCACGCGAAGCACGTCCCTGGTGAGCGGCCGCAGCTGCTCCTGGTTGGCCACCTCCTTCTTGTCGACCTTGTTGTCGGAGCCGAACAGCTCGTCTATCGTCGAGTTCTTCGTCAGCTCCTTCACCTTGTCGGTTATGGTCTGGTTGACGCCGATAATGTTTGCCTTCTGCACGTACTTCTTGAGCATGACCTTCCAGTATATAGAGCTGTTGTTGAACGCCCTGAACTGCTGTGCGTGCTCCACCTGGTACATCCGGTTAAGCTCGCAGAACCAAAGGAAGTCCTCCTTGCTCGGCCTCTTCTCCACCCCGAACTTGGACTTGAAGCCGTCCTTCGGTATATGCACCTCGAAGGTGTCGAACAGCGACAGGTCGAACTGGTTCATCACTATCTGGTTGTCGGGGAAGTTGTTCTGGTCCACCGATATCTTTATCAGGTCGCTGCAGACGTAGTTGTACAGCTGGTACTCGTGGAACGAGAAGTCGATGCCCTTCTTGTCCGGGTCGGTGAGGAAGTACACCACCTCGTGTCCGAAGATCTCGTTGGCGTCGTTGCTTATCTTGTTCAGGAAGTTGACGGCCTGGTCCTGCTGGTATGGCTTGAACAGCAGCTTTATGTCGTCCTGGGTGAGCGGCTTGTACAGGTTGGGGTCGCAGGTCGCCGACTGTATAAGCCCGCTGTTTGCCGAAACGAGGTTGCTCTCGCCCGACGGGGCCGTCGAGGGGTCGTTTATGAGCCCGAGGCGCAAGCAGTTGCAGTTCTCCCTGATCGCATGGAGGTTCGTCTTCTGCGAGTCGAGGGTAACATTCTGGAAGTCCCCGATGATGTTGATGTCGTTTACCGTCGCTGTGGTGGTGCCAGAGTACTCGATCAGGTACTCGATCTGGAAGAACCTGATGGGGTTGATCTTCGCGGTCGATATGTTTTCCTTCGTGAGGGGCTCCCACTCGGTCACGCTCCTGCCGTAGTCCTGGGAGTACCGGTACTTCAACGACAGGTTGGCGGTGTCCCCGTCCAGGAGGGTCTCTATGTCGTCGATCCTGAACACCTTGTAGATGTACTGCGGCTTGATGACCATCCGGCTGTGCGCCGCGGTCATCCTTATGGGGGCCTCGCCGTCGAACCGGTCGGTCGCTATAACCCCGGTGAGCTCGTAGTCGCTAATCTTTATGACGCCGACGGTGTTGGTGCCGCCCCTCTCCCACTTGACCTCGAGGTACATTGGGTCCTTGGGGTCGAACGGCGGGAACCCGGAGATCTCCTCCGACAGTGGCAGCCACTCGGTCCAGGCGTTGGTGTCCCTCGAAACCCGGAAGTAGGTGTCCAGGTACCTAGTCTTGCTCTCCCCGATGGAGGTGTAGTTAAAGGTCTTGAACTTCTCGACGAGCTGGAGCCTGACGAAGGAGGCGATGTACTTGTCCCCTATCGTGTCGAGCTCGGGCATCGAGGCCGTCCCGAACTGCTCGTAAACCCTTATTGTGCCCGCCGCGGAGTCTGATACAACTGAGTACATGGCCTATATATAAAAATGCCGGGCGGGGCCTTTTTGTCCCGCGATATGGCTATCTTTGCGGAAACAACACCTTATGGGCATCATCTCTTATCCGCCCGATCCGGGCCTATACGAAATCGACGACTTCGGGACCGAGACCAGGCTGACAACTCAGGCGGAGGTCACGCGCGCCTTCGTCGCCGGCATGCTCTACGAGAGCGACGGGATGACCATCACCAAGGTCTGCGACCTAGGATCGATCGGCCGGGTCCCAACGACATGATGGCATCCAAAAAAATTTTGCGGTCTTGTTTATTGTCCGTACTTTTGTTCCAACAAAAACCAGAAAAAATGTTCAAGTTCATTCTAGAGGCGGTAGCATTCGCCGCTATTATCCTGTCAGCGGTGCTCTTATTCCGCTGGCTGGCCAAGCCCGAACCCAAGTCATCCGGAGTCGAGTCGCTAGACGACCTAGGCGAAGAGGTTGACGAGTCGGTCAAGCAGTTCGAGGAAACCAAACAGAAGGTGGCCGACGCTGAGGAAAAGGTCCGGGAAATGAAGGGCAAGACGGAAAAATAGTTTTTGGGTTGTCCCCGGGTATCCGTATCTTTGCATCATCAAAATCAAACGAGCAATGAATCCGAGAGTTTTTCTTTTTTCATTTGTATCTGCCATCACTTTTGTTCCCATAGCGTTCCTAACCATGTTCATAAAGGTACGGGACAATGAGGTAGTCTTCCTCAATGACAAGAACGATAAGGTGGTAGTGCACAAAGAACCCGGAATCGTTTGGAAAGGACTTGGTACGGTCCAGGTCTACCGCAAGACAGGCAATGTCGAGTTAGCTGACATCGATTTCCGGGACAACCAAGGACGGGTTAATCACTTCAGGTGTACAGCCACATATGATCTACCTACCGGGGACTCTCAACTTATCGCCCTACATCGATCATTCGGATCGATGTCCGGGATGGAGAATAAACTAGTCCGAGGTGCAGTCACTGGATTTTTGGTAGCACAAGCACTTGAGGACACCACAACGGGTAAACCAATCGGCGATCGGGTTATCGTTACTGAACCTTACGGAGTTGATATCCGCAACATCTTTCTAACATCCAAAATCAAAGTCAAAATCAGATAATCAAAAACAATAAACAACAAGTAAAATGAAAATGAGTCCAAAGAAAATCATCCTCGGCGCGGTTGCGCTTTTTATCCTCGTGATCATGTCGACCATGCTGGGACGACTGTGGGAGAACGTCGACGCCGGTGAGAACGTGGTGGTACAGGATCCCTTCGACGGGGAGATCCACGTCTACAAGAGCCCGGGCATCGTCTGGCAGGGACTTGGCAAGGTGACCCACTACAAGAAGTCGAACCAGTTCTGGTTCCTCAAGCCAAAGCGTGAGGGCGACCCAGACAACGCCATCGCGGTCAAGTGGAACGACGGCGGTCACGCCGACATCTCCGGTTCTGTGCGCTACGACCTGCCGACCGACGACGCTAACATGGTGCGACTCCACTCGACCTTCGGATCCCAGGAGGCCATCGAGAACAGCCTGATCAAGACCAACATCGAGAAGGCCATCTACATGACCGGTCCGTTGATGACCAGCAAGGAGTCCTACGCCGAGCGCCGCAACGACCTGATCTATTACATCGAGGACCAGGCCTCCCGCGGGGTCTACAAGACCCGCCAGCGCGACGTCAAGGAGCCGGACCCCCTCACCGGTGAGGAGAAGATCGTCACCAAGGTCGAGATCCAGCACGACTCTAGCAACGTCCCTTATCGTCAGGAGACCTCACCGATCGCGATGAACGGCATTAAGCTCTACAACATCTCCATCAACGCTATCGTGTACGACGGCAATGTTGAGAAGCAGATCGCTACACAGCAACAAGCCACCATGCAGGTTCAGACCGCTATAGCAAACGCCAAGAGGGCCGAGCAGGACGCAATCACCGCGCAGAAGCAGGGCGAGGCCAACGCGGCCCAGGCCAAGTGGGAACAGGAGGTGATCAAGGCCAAGGCAGTAACCCAGGCCGAGCAGGAACTCGCGGTGCAGGAACTCGCCACCAAGAAGGCCGCCTCCTACAAGCAGCAACAGATCCTGGAGGGTGAGGGCGACGCGGCAAAGAAGCGACTGGTGATGCAGGCGAACGGAGCGCTCGAACAGAAGCTCGAGGCGTGGCTCCAGGCGCAGAACTACTGGGCCGCCGCCTTCAAGGACTACAAGGGCAACGTCACCCCCAATATCATGATGGGCGGGCAGGCCGGCGGCGGCAACGCGGCGCAGGACTTCATGCAGATCATGATGATGAGGGCGGCCAAGGACCTGAACCTAGACCTCTCAAACCAAAGATGACACTGGCAATACAATGTTTGCCCGCCCATGGTGGCGGGCAAACCCGTTAAATAGAGTAGGCGGATGATTCACGTAAAAATCGACGGCAGGCTTGGGAACCAGATGTTCCAGTACGCGGTTTGTAGGGCCGTGGCGAAGAGAAGGGAATACAACTTCAGCTTCCCCCTGAAGGGTGACGAGTACATCATCAATGACGAGGGGCATCACCTCACCGACTACTTCGACGTGGACACGGGTGTCAGGGACGCCCCCATACTGGGCGTGTATTGGGAGAACTGGGACACCCTGGGATACGACGAGGCGATATTCAGTGTCGCCGACTTCAGTCTTCTCGTCGGATTCTTCCAGTCCGAAAGGTACTTCGAGGGAATAGAGGACGAGGTCAGGTCGTGGTTCAGGCCGAAGTACGAGACCAAGGCAGGCGCGTTCCTGTCCGAGCGCGATCCCGAGGACCACTGTTTCATTCACTTCAGGGGAGGGGACTACAGGGGTAAGGACGGATGGATTCTCGGGATGCCCTACTTCAGGGCGGCCATGTCCGCAGTAGAGAGCGCGCGTCCCGGGGTGCGGTTCGTGGTCGTGACAGACGACGTCCCGCTCGCCTCGGAAATGTTCGGGAACATCGAGTGCGTGAGAAACGACATGATGACCGACTTCGAGATCCTGAAGAGCGCGAAACAACGCATAATATCGAACTCCACCTTTTCCTGGTGGGCGTCCTGGCTTGCGGGCGATTCGCTTACCGTCGCACCAGACAGGTGGATCAACCACAACCGGCCTGGGTCTGGGTTTTTCCCCGCGGACATAAGGACCGAGAAGTTTCTTTATGTGTGATGCAGGCTTGTTTATCATCCAGAACTTTCGTACATTTGCATAAATGGGAGGCAAAATGAACGTGATTGAAACATTCCTGCAACTTACTGGCAGGACCTACCCCCACGGGACTGAGCAGGAGCTTGACTGCATGCTGCCGGAAATCCTGGAGAGGGACGAATTCGGAAACAGGTACATCAAGATAGGCGACAGCACGAGTTGCATGTTCACCTCCCACCTGGACACCGCCACCTCGCAGAGGGCGGACGTGGTTCACGTGATAAAGGACGGCATTTGCAAGACCGACGGCAAGACCATACTCGGCGCGGACGACAAGGCAGGCGTGACCATCATGCTGTGGATGATAAAGCACGGGGTCCCCGGCCTGTACTACTTCTTCTTGGGCGAGGAGGTTGGATGCGTGGGATCGAAGGCCCTCGCCAACAAGATCATGGACAACCGCATCGAGGGCATCACCAAGGTCATCTCCTTCGACAGGAGGGGAACAGACTCCGTGATCACCTTCCAGGCGAGCTCGAGGTGCTGCTCTGACGCCTTTGGCCGTGCATTGGCCGAGCAGCTCAACAAGAAGGAAGGATTCAAGTACACCACCGACCCCTCGGGGGTCTGGACCGACTCGGCCCAGTTCACCAAGATCTATCCGGAGTGCACCAACATCTCGGTTGGATACCGCAGCGAGCACACGTGGAGCGAGTCCCAGGACCTCAACCACCTGGTGAGGCTCGCTGAGGCGTGCCTGGACGTTGACTGGGAGTCCCTGCCGGTGGAACGCGACCCGTCTGTTGTCGAGTACTCGTCTTGGGGCGGGTACTATGGCGGCGGATACCGCTCCGGGGGTTACTCGTCCGGTTATTCCTCCGGCGGCGGCACCGGGGGATACCGCTCCGGTGGGTGGCCTTCGGATGACGGGTGGGAAGACTATGACTACGACTACGGCTACCGGCCGACCACCGAGAAACTGCACTTCTTCGACGAGCAGTTCCGCTACATCAGTTCCGTGACCCTGGAGAAGGCGGGCAGCAAGCTGCGCGACATCGAGGTGTGCGAGGATAGACTCGAGCACGAGAAGGACCTGATCAGCGACCTGCTCGACAGCATGGAGGTCGACTTCTTCGAGTTCGTGTGGGACGGGATCAGCCTCAAGGTGACCAGGGACAACGGCGACATCGTAACCTGCAGCCGCGAGGAGCTGGCCGAGTTCATAAAGGAACTCGACTTCTGGAAAACGGAAATGTCGCCTAAGGACGCATGGGACGACAACTTCGCGAGGGACAAGTCCCTTGTTTACTGACCCACGCGACTCGACCAAGGGCCACCGATAACCGGTGGCCCTTGTCTTTTGCGCATTGACGCCGGGGGGGAATAATATATACCCTAAAATACAACCCCCGCCATGCTCAACTGCGCCGGAGGGTCGATATTCTCGACCACCACACAGCAATACATCAAGATACTCGGCGGCGACTTCGTCGCCATATCGGGGTCAGACACGATGGAGAAGCTCGTGACGTCCGACCTCAAGATACCGTACAAGCAGATCCTGAAGGGCAGGGTCACCCTGGGGGCCGGGCAGATCAACTACCTGCTCAATCACCTGGGGCTTGGAGACAACGCAACTTTCCTCGCTATCAAGGCGACCTACAACGCCAGGTCGGTGAACGCAGAGGACAACTACGTCGTGTACACCTACTACACCGACCCATCGAAGAACTATTATTTCGACGACCTTATTGTGCTGACCGGCAGCCCGACCCAAAGGATACCGCAGCTGTACCTCACGAACCCGAACACAAAGTACCCGGTACAGCTCGAAGTGATGGTCGCGGTGCTGGACGACACCTACACATGGTTCACTGACGTGCTCAACCAGACGGGCACATCGTTCGTAAACCTGGAGTACACGGACATCAGGACACACGTGGTCGGCGAGTCGATAGTGATATTCGACAAGAGCACGCCGAAGAGGCCGCTCATATACATGATGCTGCACAACATCGACTCCATCCAGAGGAGCGGCGCACTCCTTATCATAGAGGACACGGCCAGGGGTACGCTTTTCCTCCAGTTCAAGACCGTGTACGACGCATGTCAGGCACACTCTCTGCTGAACTACATTCTCGAGAACCCGTCTCTCAGCATCAACGACCTAGACCCGGTGGAGGACCTGGTTGCCCCGACCGTCTACTTCTACAGCCAGGTTGGCAACTCCGCGAGCGGCAGCTACATCGCGTTCAACGGCAGCACCGCCACCCCGCCATACAACACCTCGAACGGTCTCACGTTCTCCACCGAGATATCACTGTCCCAGTGGGGCGCCTCCGGCATAAGCAAGTCCGCACTGCAAAGCCTGCTCATCGAGAACACGCTTGACAACAGGGACGGACTGCTCGCGCTGGTCGACTCCAACCTTGTGCTGGCACTTGACGGCATCACCGTGTCTAGCATAGCCACCGCGGGCAGCTACTCGCTGACGTTCGACATATCCGACCTCGCGGAGAACCGGATAGAGGGAGTCGTGCTGAGCCTGACGGTGACCACGTAAAACAAAAATGAGTCCGAGGGCAGATGGTGTTCACATATAACAAGTTCCTGAAGACGCTTGGTCCGTTCGACAAGACGATAACGATCTTGGACGACGACGGTAACGAGGTCTACGTGATAAACCCGTTCGACGTGTTCGATACGGCTATAAACTCGCAGTTCCTCGTGCTCTCGATGAGGAACGACCAGACCATAAGCCTAGAGTTCTCGAGCATGAACGAGGTCAAGCTGGCCAAGCCACTCCTCGACGGGCAGCTGGACTCCATAAAGAGCGGATCCCCCTACGTGGTCGTCACCACCCAGGTCAGGACCTTCAGCTACGACAAGTTCCTCAGGGAAATCGCCCCCACAGACAGGTACATGCAGGTACTCGACGACGCCGGGGTGCTCGTTTACACGATAAACCCGTGGTCAGTCATCAACGCACAGGTCGACAGGAGCATGCTCAAGGTCGAGATCCGGGGAAGCAAGACCATATTCATACCCTTCTCCGGGTCGCCCGAGGCTAAGCTGGCGCTGGAGAGGTTCCAGATACAACTAGACCTCCTCAGGCAGAGGATACCGTTTATAGTAGACAAGGAGGTTGAGTCGTACGTGTCGGGGAGCTTCCAGGGATACGGCATAACCGGCGCGACCGGCCCCGAGACAATAATAGAGAAGCCACTGGTCGCCGGGGACACCCTGACCATACTGACCACCTCCCCCGACCCGGTGCAGAACCTGGTCGAGGTCAAGAACTACTACGAGCAGAACGTATTCTACGTCACCAACGAGGGACAGACCGTGATCCAGAACCTGAAGCTCGAACCCGTGGGGGCGACCTCCGGGCTCACAGACTTCCTCGTGCTCGGCGGAGATGGGAATGTGTACACCCAGACCGGTGCGGTCCAGGGATTCCAGGGAAACCAGGGCGTGGATGGGCTGCAGGGAAGCCAGGGTTGGCAGGGATGGCAGGGATGGCAAGGATGGCAGGGCATACAAGGAAACCAGGGTCTGCAGGGAAACCAGGGTCTGCAGGGAAACCAGGGTCTGCAGGGTTATCAGGGGTGGCAGGGAAACCAGGGATGGCAGGGTCCATCGGGCAGCATAACTTTCACCTTCGAGGTCGTCGGTATAACTGGATCCCAAGGGTTTCAGGGAAACCAGGGATGGCAGGGCAGACAGGGTCTGCAAGGCAGCCAGGGTTGGCAGGGAAACCAGGGATTCGAGGGCAACCAGGGTCTGCAGGGCAACCAGGGATTCGAGGGCAACCAGGGTCTGCAGGGCAACCAGGGTTGGCAGGGTAACCAAGGCAGCCAGGGATGGCAAGGCAACCAGGGATGGCAGGGAAACCAGGGATTCGAGGGCAACCAGGGTCTGCAAGGCAACGAGGGATGGCAGGGAAACCAGGGATTCGAGGGCAACCAGGGTCTGCAAGGCAACGAGGGATGGCAGGGCAATCAGGGATTCGAGGGCAACCAAGGTCTCCAAGGAAACCAGGGTTGGCAGGGCAACCAGGGATGGCAAGGTAACCAGGGATTCGATGGCAACCAAGGTCTCCAA
>Ga0181556_1005042_pt1 | contig 10465 bp, 5 predicted proteins | sample 011ome_14_FD_148651 | JGI IMG/M metagenome (GOLD analysis project Ga0181556, IMG submission 148651) | Coastal salt marsh microbial communities from the Groves Creek Marsh, Skidaway Island, Georgia - 011505AT metaG (spades assembly) | ecosystem: Environmental > Aquatic > Marine > Intertidal zone >... | reverse complement strand
TCCCCCACGCAGTCGAGTAACGTATAACTTTCTTCAGTTCCTTGTGCCAAACAAAGGCCGTCGTCTCCGTTTGACAAGAAGTTGAATGTTTGGTCACATTCAGCCAGGATAGTGTCGTAGGCTACTCCATGACATACGACGTACACATCTCCGGCGGCAATCTCCGCTCCTGCGGTGAAAGTATTCCAAAATTCATGTTCACCGGCTGTTGTCGGTGCATTGGACACCGTTGGAAAGGCGTAACCGTCCAAGCTAACAGTGCCGCTCGTCGGATTGAATATTTCAAAGTATTTATTGTTGGACGAGCCTTCCGCAACTTCGGAGATGAAGAGGTCAGCCGAAGCTAGTGAGGCGAATGTGGCAAAGGCAAAAAGTCGAAGCATGTACGTTATCGATAGGGTTATTTATACTATTTTTTTAACGAGGCAAATCAACCGGCGATACGATTATGTGGCCCTTTTCCGAAGAACCGCGCGGGATTTGCGGGGGCGTATTAATGGCCTGGCCGAGCTTTTCCAGCGCTTGAACAGCCTCGTTCTTCGACGCCACCTCGTTCTTCGACGCCACCTCGTTCTTCGACGCCACCTCGTTCTTCGACTCTGCGGGTATTAATATTTCACAGCTGTCCTTGTACGTGACGGAGAAGACATCCGATTCTTTGGTCCACTGGTCCAATCCCTTGCGCGGTGTCGTTTCCGGTTTACCACCCACCATTTCGTGCGGCAACGTCGTCAGCAAATCACGGCGGCGCTCGACGAAGATTTTCCGCGACACACTGCTGACAATGTGCTTTTTGCTTTTCAGCACTGCAAACCAGTGCATAAACTCGACGAGCTTTTTAGCGTTGCGCCACCGAAAGGCATTGGCTTTGCGCGTATTTTTCCAAGCCGCCGGCACAAAGTGGTGGTGGCCCTGTGATAGGTCAGTGTGCACGATGTTGTTGTCCAGGTAGGCTTGATATATCGCAATACGTGCGTCTTTGCCTTGGATCATCCTTTTGACCGCGCGCCGGACAGGATCGGGCACCTTGGCCCACTTGGAGTTGACGAGCTCGCCGTCCTCGTTATAGGCGTCGTCGTCGTCGCTGTCGCTGTCGCTGTCGCTGTCGCTGTCGCTGTCGCTGTCGTCGTCGCTGCCGTCGTCGGAGGGCTTGGGCTTTTTTTGCGGGTCGGGCACGAAGAGTGGGCGACCGCGTTTGCCCAAGAGAACTTTCTCCGTCGTGTTGGCCGCGGCTTTGCGCGTCGCCACGACGAAGGCGCGCAAAAAGTCCTGCACCTGCTCCCGCTGCACGCAGACGGAGAACGCGGCGCGGTCCTCGGTGCCGTCGACGCGCGCCGTGATGGTGACGCGCGCCGTGTTGAGGGTCTCGTCGAACTGGAACGTGGGCGTCATAGCGTGCCTGTGTGCGTGTGTAACGTGACGTCCTTCAAAAAAAAATAGGCGGGAAAAATCACGGAACACCCTAATCAAATAGGGTATATAACTCTAGTTATAGTAGTGTACATTATGCCGAAAGACCCGCTCACGGCCCGCGTCTTCGACCCGCTCGTTCTTTTTGCCAAACAGAGCCACATGCTTTTGCGGGCGTGTTCCAAGCCGGACCGTAGAGAGTTTGCCCGGGTCGTGCTGGCGACGGGCGCCGGCTTTTGCATCATCGGATTTCTGGGTTTTTTCGTGAAACTCGTACATATCCCTATTTACCAAATTATCGCCTCTTAATTTTTTTTAATTTTTTTTTGCCCCTGGGCATTCTGTAGACTACGTGCAGCGGACTCTACGAGCAGGAAAAGGCTCCTCTGGAGAGCGACGGGCCAAAAGGCGCGATTTCCACCTTGTGTAAACTACTCGTTCTGTGCGCTACGGCTTTTAGGGGCTCTTTTCCAGGGGAGTTGCGCACGGGGCCCGAAAATAATTCCAAACGCGGGTCTCATGGGGACGAATTGTGCACTACGGAAATGAAAGGTTTTTACACTTCATTTGTATGCATTTTGGGACATACATGGCTCGGGAGTGTCGCGGCGGTGCCAGAGGAGTTGCGCACGGACGCCCGAATAATTCATGCAGTTGGAGAACGCAGGTCTCTTGTGTACGTGTTGTACACTACGGCAATGAAAAGTTATGGCAAAGAATTTGTATGTGGTTTTGGTTATATGGTATTCCAGTAGGGCTTTGTAGTGAGGCGCGTCGCGGGTCTCATCCCGAAGGCGCGGCGCTGTTACTTAAATCTTCTTTCTAAACACTACGGTAAAAAGAGAGGGATATAGACTGTCCGGAGGCGTTTCCGGCACTTCATCATAACATTTGATAAGTATTGTGTCGTACGGCGTTTGATACTTGTGGCGTCAAAGGGTGCATGGGATGGGCAAGTATGCTGGATTTCCATACAAAGGCGCGGAGAGCGCTGCGAAACCGTGTGACGATTTTTGGAAAAATGGGCAAGTACTTAGTCCTACGGGTTGTTTAAGTGCCAGTAGTGCTACAAAACAGTAAAGGTGGCTGCAACAACACTCATAATAAAATATCTGGCGCATAAGTAACAGCGCCGCGTCCCTTTTGGCATGTATTGCATCAGTCCATACAAAGTTGTTTGAAGTACCCGCTGTGAGAGCTACGGGTTTCGTCCACAAAATGTTCCGTGGTCGCCGAGCCTCGGGCGCGCCCCTTTTGGCATGTATGACACTCGGGCATACAAAGTGTTTTTGGGAGCCCGGTGTGAGCACTACGGATAATGTCGACAAAAAAATTCTGCGACCGCGGGACCACCCCGTGCGCACTTTCATCCGAGTATGGTACATCCTCATAATGTGTCTGTGGGCTATGGGCGCTACGACGCGCGATTTGGGCCCGGGAGCGCCGGAAGACGGGGCTGGGGGCGGGCTCGACGGCCGAAATATTGCAGTATTTAAGTGGTGTCATGTAGTAGAGAACAACCCATGAAATTATCTCTGTCTATTGTCATATTTGCCCTTGCAACGTCGCGTGTAATAGGTTCCGAGGCCGTGAATGTCTATTACGACGACAAGACTTACAATATTTGTCAAGGTCAGCAAGCTTTTCTGCACTCGACGGGAAACAACGGCCTGTGCGCGTATTCGCATTCCGAATGGACCAGTGGCAATTACCTGGGTACCAATGAATGTGAAGGTCTGGCTCCCGAATCGATAAGTAGGGGAAACGGCCAAGACATAATATATTATATTCAGTTGTACGAGGAAGTACCGGATATGAGTGTTTGGAACAACAACATGGACTATTTTACAGGAATATATGCGGACGAAGACGACAATCGATATTTCGTAAGTCATATAAACCCCACAAATCGATTTAAAGTGATTTGCGACCCGGACGCAGCGCCTGGTATCGTCGCTGACCCGAACGACACCCCGGGTGCCGCTCAACTGAGTGAAAACTTCCTCGATGCCATGTGGTTCTACGACGATACCGATACATTTACGTCTTCCAAGTTCAAGGACCCGCATGGCTCTGTAACGAATACTGCGGGCGAGGCGATAATGTTTGAATCCGATTCTGACAATTCAGCGTTGGGTACGGTTGCATTATCTCTACACGTACTCCCGACTTTAGACATTAGAGATGCTGCATTGCGTATTTTTGGCACTCGAAACGACGATTCGACGTCTGAATTCCGCGTGCACTTTTTTAATTACGACGGTAATGAATTCAGATGTCAATATTATACCTGGGCCGATGTTAACAACGACCAAGGTCTAGAATTGTGTGGTGATGGCGAAATGAGAGCTGCTAACGGCCAGGTGTTAGAAGACCGCCCAGAATACCATGCGATAACACGTATAAAAATCATGTGGTTTTATGCGACCGACCCCGCGGAAACAAACCCTTTACAAGGTACATTCACGAAATTTCAGGTCGGAGACATTTGCGTGTCTAGTTCGGGTTCGAGCGGTTTATGCGGCAGCTGCGAAGCGCTCGAGCAGGAATGGCTCGACGCCGACTGTGCGTGCACAGACAGTGCCGACTGCACCGCCAAAAAAACCGCCTGGTCCGACGCCGGGTGCGCGCCGCAAACCTGTGGCTAAATCTACGTGCTAATGCACGGTACGAGTGCCGCCCATTTGAATCTGTTTTGGATACAACATATCAGAGGGCGAAACAATCTAACACACAGTAGTGTCTAATGCTTACATAAATCACAACACAAAAGATACATCTTTTCAATCCATATTCCTCTATTGTATGAAGATTCTGCATATTGCATACTTGACCAGACTGTATTTCACACCCGGGGAATATGAGGAGAATATGCCTCCTTTTTAGTTCTTTATATGGGGTTGGTACATACATCATGGCGCCTCTCGGCGAGCCATACGATCGATCTTTTGAAACCCTGCTGCTCTGCCTCGACCCGCCTGCCCACCCCCGAAAAAAGATGTCCGACGTCGTGTACTATGCGCTCGTGGGCGCAGACCTGGAGTTGCCGCCCGAGCTGGAGACGCGGCCGACGTGCCGCCTCACGAAGGAAGGGACCGTCGTCGCGCAGCGCGTGGGCAGCGTCCCGAAACGCGCGGTGCTGATGCTGATCAGGATCGCCTCCAGCACCTATGTTCTGGAGCTGCGGACAAAAGCCGAGGAGATCTACCCGGGGTTCTCCTACGACCAGTACAACACGGCCAAGACTGCCGCGAGACGCTCCGACGACGCACCCATTCCACCGCGAGACCGCGTGTACAAGGTCGTGGTCGCCCTCGCCAAGAGGCTCGGATTGCCGCCCTCCAAGCGGCTGTACAGCCTTCCTTTTTGGTGCAGACTGATCTCCAACCTGCGCCAAAAGACAAAGGCACCGAGGAAACAAGCCGAGCAACGCGGGCGAAAGAATACCAGAACCGCCCTTGAGCGCAACATTGAGAGGCAAATTCGGCAACTTCGCAGCAAACAACAGGCCGTGGGCCAACTTGCGCAGAGGGGCATTACCGCGTCCATATCCGCTGTTCAGTACAAACCCCTGGAGGATGACCTAGTGGCCTATTTCCTGGCCACGCAAAATACTGAAATATACACCGAATTTGAACATGTGCACTCGGCCGCGCTGGCGCGCTACGTGAAAAGTGGCATTCCGCCAGCCAAGCCCAGCAGAGCAGCCGCGGCGTCCATTGTGGCGGAGCGTATCGACTCTCTCGAGGCCTTGGTGCAGCTCGTCGACAACACCAACCAGCATCTGAGTCAGAACAATGCATCGGTGCGGGATGTGCTCGTGGCCCATGTCTGTGGCCCGACGTTCGCGCTCGTCTCGCTCCTTGGGACATTCGCGCCTCGCCTCCCGCACGTGAAGAATCGCCTCTTGGCCACTGGACTCAACGTCTACTATGGAAATAACTGCATCATGAATCGCTGCAAGACCATGACCAATGCGCTGCAAATGTGTTTGGCGACGCGCACAACCCCCAACGTCTACCATGGCACCATTGTCAAACCACAAACCGGAGTCCTCAAGTGCATCATCAATGCGCTGGAGCATAACCACCGGGCGACAGGGCTGGTGAAGATACGTATACTGATGGCGAGAGTTCTCAAGCACCAAAGACTGAACGAGGCGTGGAAGGCGTTCATGCGCGACGCCGTGACCAAGCTTCACGCCAGCTACGCAGGGAAAACTCCGCCCGAAATCCTGCAGCGGGTCAGCGGCTTCATCGGCGACGTGTCCGGTGGCAAGTACTGCAAAACCGACGTCAACCAATGGGTGAAGCCCGACACGCGCGAAAAAATGGTGCGCGATTTGCAGTGGCTGTGGCTTTGGGCCCAACTCCTCGTCGGGGGGTTTGACAACACCTTTGAGAGCTTTGTGCACATCTACTTGGAGAGCGCCATCGGCAAAGACCTGGTGATGTGCTTTGTCGGCTGGTTCGCGGAGCTTTCCGAAAGTCTCAAGTCTGCGCTCCAGAAGAATCCCGGCACATTTGCGCCGCCTAAAATTTGCGCAAACGTCCGCGCGCGGTCCACGAAAACGCTGGTCTACGGACCACCGGTCCGGGTCTGCATCGACGCGCTCTGGGAGGCCTGCGTGCACCAGTGGCCCAAGCCGCCGGAGGACCGCGCCGACGCGATTGCCTGCGCGCGATTCGTGCAGTTTATCTTCTTCTGGGCGCTGACCCAAAAGTACCAGATACGACCCCACATGTGCGACGAGGTGTCCGTGGTGACCCAGGCGCAGTTCGATGCCCTCCAGCCCGAGCGCTGGAGCGGCCAAGAATTGACGCACGGGCTATGGGTCATCTACAAGCAGAGCGGCGACACGCTCGACTACATCAAGATTGCCATCAACGATTCCAAGGTCAACAGAACAAACGCCTCGGGCCAGCGCAACCAGGCCAACTACAAAAAGTACGTGGAGCCCTTTCAACACCGCACCGAGTACTGCCAAAGCGGAGGGTGGACATCCGAGAACCGGTGGCTCAAGCGCATGTGGCCTTACGTCATGCTCGTCAACGCGACTCTGGCACCGGTACGCTTTTGTACGGACCGCGGCGCCAACAACTCGTGCATCGAGCGGCCCATCTACACCTGGCCCACGCCCATGTCGCCCGTGGCCACGAAAAAGTGTCTGCGCGTCCTCGAGCCAAAAGGTACGTTTGACGACGTAATGGAATGGGCACGCGACGCAGTGGGCTCAGTGTCTACGGGCGCGCTCGAATTTACGCAATCAAAGGTCCAGGCGCGACGCAACGAGGGCATCGAGGTGGTACGCGAGCCCGGATTTGTGTCCGGCAACGTGGCCAATACGGGACCTTGGTGCGAACGCCAGCTCAACCAGTTTATGTCCCAGTGGCTTTCGGCGGGCACGTTGGCCATGGACCCCAAGGACTGGCGCCTCGATGTCGACGCCACGACTCGCCAACGTAAACGCAAGCGCGACGTCGCGCTGAACACGCCAAAGCTCGAAACGCTCAAGGGACGGCCGCGTCTGCTGGGAAACGGCACGTTTACGGACGCAGACCTCGCGTCGCTGCGGGCCATGGTCAACGTTCGCGTCGAGTACAAAGGGTCACGTCACTGCGAGCTCAGCACCGAGTTTCTGGCCAACGACGTGCTCATGAAGATTCACTCCGACCAGACACTGTTGGACGCCTTCAAGGCGGTGATTCAATCGCGTCTGGACCGCGAGCTGCACGGCGAACACGTGGGGCGCCAAAATTACAACAAGAAGAACACGGGGCTGGAGCTGTGCTCGCCCGACCACTGGGCGTCGGCTCCGGCCCGTCTCAAGGCCCATCCAACGCCGCCCAAATTCGACGACAACGGCATCACGCAGTGGCCCACGACGCTGGTCACACCCGCCAAGACGTTAAATGCGAAGGAATCCGTGTGGACGCGCGCGTCTATAAACTTTTCGCATCTGACGCTGAAGGAGCAGACCGAGTCGCTGCACTTTTTCGCCGGCATGCGCAAGCTGGTCGTTTTTCTGCAGACGTGCGGCATCTGCCCCGTGCCCAAGCCACTGGCCGCCTTTCTGTGGCAGATGCAGTGAGACCGTACGTTCCATTACCTAAATATATTATAGTTTACATTAGGGTTGTCGGAAAAATCGCCGCAGTCTTCGGCGTGCACCCCCTCAAGGTCGTCACAACCATGCCCCCGAAGCGCCGAGGCACAAAACGCAAGGCCGCGGCGGCGTCGGGGAGCGCGGCGGCGGCGTCGGGGAGCGCGGCGGTGGTCGACCTTTCGGAAAGCGACGCAAAACCCCGCAGAAAGGTGGTCACTTGGCTGGCGATTTTTGACGCTGCGATCAAGGACTGTGAGGACATCAACGCGCCCCAGGCGTGCTTGCAGGGCATGACACCTCTGAGTTTTGCGACGGAACACGGTTACTTAGACGCCGTGAAAGACCTCTGCAAGCGCGCCGACGTGACGAGAGAAAATCCCGACGGTAGTTCGCCGGTATTTCTGGCGGCCCAAGGCCGGCCCCGGTGTCTCGCCCACTTGCACGCGCAAGGAGCACCGCTTACCACGAAATGGCTTGGCAGCACCCTGCTCCATGGATCAGTGCATGCAGTGGCGAAAGGCCACCGCAAGGCCGTGAAATGCATGGCTTTTATTCTGGAGCATGGTTGTATTGACGAAGAAACGGTCCCACACCAGCTAAAATGCCCCATTACAAAATCAATCATGTCAGACCCCGTTGTAGCGTGCGATGGTCACACGTACGAGCGAAGCGCTATCCAGCGATCTCTTTCGCGCATTGGTCACGTGTCACCAGTGACGAATGCCCCTATGGACCCTGACCTCCGTGACAATTTTTCCATGAAAAGCCAAGTGTCATCTCTCATGAGCCAATATGTAGACATCAATGCCGTTCAGAAGGATGGTCATACCGCACTGACGCTGGCCGCATCTGAAAAACGCGCCGACATGGTGCAGATGCTTTGCAACGCAGGTGCCAACATGGACATTGTTCGCACGCGCCGACGAAGACAATATTCCGCCCTGACCTACGCCGTGAAAAACCACTCAATGGACTGTGCAACTATTTTGATATCGTCCGGTGCTGTATGTCGACCGTTTGACCTTGTATTGGCAGCGACGTCGGACCATTGCGATATGGTGAGACACCTTGCAAGCCGCGTAGAGGACCATCACGAAGCGTTGCGCGCGGCTGTATGGCATGGAAAACCCGCCAATGCCACCGTACTCAGCGAAAGGGGGAACGTGGACGAGCGTATTTCCGCCAGTGAATTTAACAACTACAATACTACTGCCCCGACAGCTGATGTGGGCAGTGCGATACTTCACATTCTCGCAGAAGTTGGAGACATATGCAACATTCAGTTTGTGGTCAACGAACTCGACGGGTCGGTGGATGTTACCGATAGTTGTGGTAGGACGCCCTTGTGGCGCGCTTGCATGTGTCGACGCGATGAGTCTGTTCGCGCACTAGTACGCCTGGGCGCAAACGTCAACTACAGGATGGTGCATCACGTGTGGGAACAGACTCTGTTCACGGAAGTCATTCGAAATAATTACATCGATATGGTACGTCTGTTGCATGATTTGGGTGCGAACATTGGTTCTCAGAGTACGGCGTCCAACGAGCGGACGCCGCTGGTGGTAGCAGCAGACCATGAGCATCTCGACATTCTCGAGTTGTTAATACAGTGGATGCGCAGATAATTAATGCGTATCTTTTTGTAATACTTCTTTGGTAGTTGGATAAACATTACTTTTTAAATTTCTAGACGGTCAATTTGCAGTATAAAAGCAGTTCTTTTCCGTTTCAAATTATATGTTGTCAATAGTCATACTTTCATTCCTTCCCCTTTTGGCAGTCGCGCAGCCGACAATTACGTCCGGTTCCGTCGCCGATGCCATTGATGAGAACTCTGGAGCCGGAAACGTCGTTTACACCACGACTGTGGTTGTTTCCGATGGCGTCACCTTTTCGCTGGCCGACGGCTCGGACGCAGCGCTCAGCATTGATTCTGCATCAGGAGCAGTGACACTCACTGCCGAACCAGACTACGAGACGCAGTCTCAGTACAGTTTCGCAGTAATTGCCACCGACGCCGCTGGAAACGCTAGTGAACAGCAGTCTGTGACCCTGGACATTAACGACCTTGACGAAGTCGCTCCGACGATTACGTCCGGTGACACCGCTACTGCCATCAACGAGAACTCTGGAGCCAATCAAGTCGTTTACACCGCGACTGCGGACGACTCGGCGGATGTTTCTGCTGGCGTCACCTTTTCGCTGACCGACGACTCGGACGCAGCACTCAGCATTGATTCCGCGACGGGAGAAGTGACACTCGCCGACAACCCAGACCACGAGGCACAGTCTCAGTACAGTTTCGCAGTAATTGCCACCGACGCCGCTGGAAACGCTGGTGAGGCGCAGTCTGTGACCCTGACCATCAACGACCTCGACGACGCCGCTCCGACAATTACGTCCGGTGCCAGCGCCGATGCCATCAACGAGAACTCTGGAGCCAATCAAGTCGTTTACACCGCGACTGCGGACGACTCGGGAGATGATGTGGTGGATGGTCCGATGACATTTTCGCTGACTGGAGACTCGGACGCAGCGCTCAGCATTGATTCATCAGGAGCAGTGACGCTCGCCACAGACCCAGACCACGAGGCGCAATCTCAGTACACTTTCGCAGTTGTTGCCACCGACGCCGCTGGAAACGTTGGTGAGGCGCAGTCTGTGACCCTGGACATCAACGACCTCGACGAAGTCGCTCCCGCAATTACGTCCGGTTCCGTCGCCGGTGCCATCGACGAGAACTCTGGAGCCGGTGCCATCGACGAGAACTCTGGAGCCGGACAAGTCGTTTACACCGCAGTTGCGGACGACTCTGCGGATATTTCTGCTGGCGTCACCTTTTCGCTGGCCGTAGGCTCTGACACAGCGCTCAGCATCGATACTGCCACCGGAGAAGTGACACTCGCCGACGACCCAGACCACGAGACGCAGTCTCAGTATAGTTTCGCA
>Ga0181556_1005041_pt1 | contig 10466 bp, 20 predicted proteins | sample 011ome_14_FD_148651 | JGI IMG/M metagenome (GOLD analysis project Ga0181556, IMG submission 148651) | Coastal salt marsh microbial communities from the Groves Creek Marsh, Skidaway Island, Georgia - 011505AT metaG (spades assembly) | ecosystem: Environmental > Aquatic > Marine > Intertidal zone... | reverse complement strand
AGCAATCACAGTGTGATCGAGAGACAACCCATCAGGAGTAGCCAAATGCCAAGGCGTTTCAGCATTAGCCAGCAACCAATCATTAGGCAGGATCCCATGCTTCTCATGCACAAACTTTGCCAACACAGGTTCCATGTCCCTACCAAAAGCCATGTAAGGGTTATCCTGCTCCACAAACTCCTCATGCCAATCCCTGACAGACTGTTCAAACCCTGCAGGGGTAGAAGCCTTAGCAACCTGTGTGGCAGTCACACCCTCTCTGCGAGCACGCAACCAGTCAGCCTCAAACAGTTGCTTAGAAGCAATGAACTGGTTAGGACCCAGCATCGTGCATCCTGTTCCAGCGAGCTCTCGCAATCTTCAGGGCCTCATCAATGACAGCCTGAGCTTCACGCAACTTAGCTGCCCTCAGTTGCTCCCACGCGGTCTGCCAGATAGCACCATTGTCAGAGTAAGCAGAGATCCACTCCTCAATCATGAGGTCAGCGAGCTTCTCAGCCTCACTACGCTGTTCCATATTTATCCACCTTCCTAGTAGTCTTGACTATATGACCCACCACAGACACTCTTACTCTCACCTGATGTCTGAAGTGGACCGGATCGGCAGGACACCCTGCATGGATTGCCCTGAGGTTTTCTTCCCAGAGGACTTCCCTGACAAACACACCAGGGAATACGCCATCAGGCTTGCACGCAAACTCTGTGACTCCTGCCCCATCAAAGATGCCTGCTTCACTTACGCCACAGAGCAGGATGAGCGTTACGGTGTGTGGGCTGGGACACTCCCAGCAGAACGCTAACCATCCTCAGGCTCAGCATCCAAAGAGTGATGACTGTCCAAAACATTCAGAGCTCTACGCAATGTGGCTGCCTGCGTGAGCGTGAAACAAATAGTCCCAGGCTCCTCCATCTGAAACACATCATCTCGTAAGCGCACGATGACCTCGCGCCCCTCAACCTGCACATCCATCATGAAAGTCCCCTCACTCTCAACATTGCCAAACCAGACATGACCGCCACGCCTGCCATCACATAGGAGTCAGTGTTACGCCCAATGAGCGCACACAGGACACCTACAGTTATGAACGCTAACCCTGTCCTCATAATGCCACCACCAAAAGTGTCACACCTGTCAGAAGTGCTGCACCTGCCAAACCAATGACCAGAGCACAACGGTAAGTGAATCGTTTAGGTTCACGCAGATCCCTACGCGACACCACAGGAACCTGCAAAGCCACATGCTCACTCGCAGGCTTAGGAGCGAAACGCTCGTTATCCCACACAGTCACAGCCTTCTGAAAAAACTCATCATCAGTGAGGATAGCCCTCATCAGCTCTGCAGGGAGTTTGTCAGAGTGTGCTCGATACCACGCCACAGTGTCAGCGAGCTCTTTGTTATGTGAGGTCATTGCAAGGTGCATGGCCTCCTGGAACTGCACATCTATTTGCTTCATAGCACCCATTTTGTTTCCACCTTTCTAATCGAACATCTGTTCTAGTGTCGCTCAGTGCAGTAATAGCACCAGTTGTCTATCAGCTCATTCTTGGCGGTGTAGTGATTGCAGCACTCACACCAGCTAGAGTAAGTCACTTTTTCTGTCTCTGTGTTGTCTAATTTGACCTGATAAATTGCCATTTTGTTTCCACCTTTCTCTGGGTTACTCAGAGTGTACCTGTATCCACAGAGAATCTGCAACACATTTTTCCATCGGCGTGTATAGTGGTGTGCATGATGATTCCAGGGAACTACGATTTAGCTGATCAGACCATAGAGCAACTCGCTGACCTCAGAGCATGGCAGCTCGCTCGCGTAGAAAAGGTCACAGCGGAGCTCAGAAGCCGAGTCAGGGACCAATACCGCGAGGGAGTGACCATCAAGGTACTCTCCAAGAAAACAGGTGTCACAAGGCGAACCATCTACGCATGGCTCAGCGAATGAAACCAGGGAGACCACGCACCATAGCCGGTGACAAATCAGTGCAAGCCAGTTTCTCCCTATCGCTAGAAGAATACTCTGCGATGAAAAGAGAAGCAGAGAAAGCAGGCATCAGCCTCAGCGCTTGGCTTCGAGCACAGGTCACAAAATAGAAGAACCCCTCAGCCGGTGGAAAGCTGAGGGGTTCATTCAAGAGAGGCACATGGCCTACTCAAAGTGTATCACTGGCAGGAGTCACACTGGAGCAAATCCATAGGATCTACAGGGACCTCAAATCCTTCAACCCTGTCAATGTTCTCAAACAAATCAATGTCAGCCATTACTCTGCACCTTTGTCATACTGAAGCACAGAGGTCAGCAAAGACATGAGCCCTGCCAAACCAGACACAGACAAAATCTGCACAACATCAAGCTGCAGGATGCCAATAACACCAGAAGCTGTAATCACAGCAAGCGCACTCTGCGCCACAGTCTTGATAGCACGCTCACCAGCGTAAGCCCAATACTTATTCCACTTCTCCATCAGGGTTCCTCCTTTTCTGCAGTGCATCATCAGCAACTGCTCCTCCAATATAAGACCCCAAAACTAGGGTTATGAGTGCAACCCCACCAGTGATCAGGTCTACAGCTCCCATCCTATCGCCCCATACAGCAAGCGCACCCAGGGCAATCATGACAGCACCAATCCCCCATGAGGCTGCCACATACCTCCTGCGGATCCTCCAGTTAGGGTTAGACCTCACGCGGTCATCACCGCAATCAGAGGACTCACGATGGCAGCAAGGAAACCAAACCCACCAATCGCCTGCCACATACGCATCTCAAGCTTCCGAATCCTGAGCTCATGGTCCTCAATTTTGTCCTCCGAGTCAGGGAGGCTGTTCGCAATTTTCTCCAGCAGTCTGCCCTGCCGTTGAACCTCAGCATAAATATCGCGCATTGACACCTTCACGCCAGCTGTTTCCATGTTGTCCTCAGGCATCAGATGAGCCCCTCATTGAGTTGCCTCTGTAGTGCTGAGATTGTAAGCCTGCCCCACACGCCATCAGGTTTGACTCCGAGCTTCTCCTGCACAGCTCTACGAGTCTGAGAACCCAGCACACCATCCTGTTTCACACCAGCCCACGCCTGCACAGCCCTATAAGTCATCACACCAGGTCTACCATCAGGCACACCCTTATAGAAGCCCTTATCTTTCAGCGCTGTCTGAAACGCCTTCCAAGTATTCCGCCCTAGCTTCCCATCCACCTTGAGCGCTGCAGGCACAACCGAGGGAGCACCCTGAAGGAAAGGCACAGGATCTACAGTGTCACCCCAAGTGCGAGACCGCCTAACCTCCCAATGCAAATGAGGGCCAGTGCTCGCACCAGTGTTACCGCTGTGAGCAATCACCTCACAACACTCAAACCTCGAACCCACCAGCAAATGAGAAGGCTTAGCCAAGTGATAGTACACAGTGAACACATCATCAGCGTGCTTCACAATCAGGGTGTAACCGCCAGAAGCCCCAGAGCCCTTCTTGACAACAACCCCATCAGCAGGAGCACGCAACTCTGTGCCCTCAGGCAGCGCCACATCCACCCCATGATGAAACTTCCGCTTCCCAGTAATAGGGTGAACCCTCCACCCATAAGGGCTTCGAGCATTGACGTTGTAACCCTCAGGCCAGGGCTGTGAGAGTTTCACGATCTACGCCCCAGGGGTTTCTACAGCGACCCAATCCCCAGCATCCTCATCCCACACATACGCTTCCCCATCAGTAGGGTAAGGAACCGGCGCAACCCATAGGCAAGTGTCCTCATCCAAAAGCCACGACTCAAAAGGCTGAGGAGGAATGAAAGCATCACGCGCTTCATCGTAAGTGAAACCAATGCCAGCGTAATTCTTCCTGAGCGCCTTGGACTGGTCCTCACTAGGGAAACGGTTGCCGTCATCATCGGTTGTGTAGTGAACACCGCCATAGGTGTTGTATGAAGTCTGCCGGTACACATCGCCAGTCCGTGCGGTGAGTTCCGCTTCCAGACCATCATCTTCTTGGCGCCCTACGGTCACGAAGGTCACGACATTGTTCTCATCTAGTTTGGCAAAGTGGCTCACGCTATCGTCACCGTTTCTGAAGTAGTGCTAGTGGCTGTGACAGTATAAACATCTTGATCCCCAATTCTAGTGACTGAATGTGTCACACCAGCGGAGAACTGTACGATAGCGTCTTTCGATATTGAGAACACAACCAGTCCGGAACCGCCAGCGGAACTGTCCCCCCCACCACCGCCTGTATTAACGGTTCCAGGTGTCGTGTTGCTTCCGCCTCCTCCGGAACCGCCAGCCCCGCTAGGCCCACCGCCACCACCGCCAGCGCGCGTGACTGCCGAACCTGTGATGGACGAAGAAACACCAGCCCCACCCGTGCCTCCGGAACTTCCACTGGAGTTCGTTCCGGCGCTTCCGGCACCACCACCGCCACCAGCAGGGTCCACTGGTCCAACGATTCCGCCTGAGCCGTTATAGCCCTGCCCAGAAGTTCCAGCACCTCCGGAACTCGAGAAGCGACCACCTCCACCGCCGGAACCTCCGGAGCCACCAGAGGCGTTGTTGGACACACCACCGTATCCCCCGCCCAAAGAAGTGACAGTGCTAAAGACAGAATTGTTGCCGTTATTTCCGCCGGTGGCACCACCAGCGCCAACGGTTATGGTGTAAGAACCTGCGGATACAGCAATGGGAGATTCCGCACTAGCCCCACCTCCGGAGGACTCACCGCTAACCGAACACCGATATCCACCTGCGCCACCGCCACCCTGGTTGCTTCCGCCACCACCACCACCGCCAGCAATAACAAGATATGTAGCAGAGAACGGTCCACCAGTGGCAGGGGACATTTTGTTACGCTTGCCCAGACTGGTGAGGGTAGTTCTCGACATAGAAGTAACAGCCATTAGTTGCTACCCCCCTAGACGGTTACTTCAGCACCGAAAGCGTTGATGGAAAGCTCAGAGGCAGTACCTGATCCTGATACACCCAGCACATCAGTAGCCTGCATAGCCACACCCAGAGTCAAAGTTGTGGTGTCATTAGCTGCCACAGGCACATCATAAGCAAGGTAGTGCTTATCTGAGATTGCATCACCGTCAGTACGCAAAGCCAAGCGGAATGTGTCAGCAGCGCTCGCCCTGTTGCAGATAGTGATAGTGCTAATCACAGTTTCAGTGCTTGCAGGCACAGTGTAAAGATCTGTCAGGGTAGGACCTGAAGTAATATCCAGTTGCCCCAGAACCTTGTAAGAACTAGCCATTGTTTTCCGTTTCTCCTATGCACCCATGAGCAGGAAAGTCTGCTCAAATCCTACAGCAGCGCCACCAACAGCCTGCCATGAAGCCCCAGAAAAATACTCCAAAGAGTCAGTGTCTTTCAGGAACCTCATCTGTCCCTCCCCAGGAGAAGGAATCGCAGCAGTAGCAGCAGCGTTGTTCGCAAAGACCATCACTACCTGATCTTGCAAGAATGTTTGCACATTGTCAGCGGTGAGGACTTCCCCAGCAGTAAATGTGCGGTATCCAGCAGGTGCGCCAGCCATGAGTCTCCTAGAAAGCTAAAGCGTTATTACTGTCAAGTTTACCAAACACAGTGTCATCCAGCACCAGGAATGTCCAGTCGAGAGAACTCACACTGATAAACATGTCATGCCTGGAGGTTTCAATCTCATGATTGATCCTAATAACCTGCCCATACTGTTGGATGGCTGACCCAATGTTGTTAGGGGTGAAAGTGATATTGATGATGTCACCAATCTCCAACCCCAAACAGGTTGCCTTATTGCTTGCACCCACAGTGTCCAGGTTCACCCTGATGGTTTCAAACCTGTACTCAGGGTCCCCATACTTTTGCACAAGGAAGTTAGCGAGGTTCTGCAACTGCAAATCTGTGGAAACGAGGGTGTCAAGTTCCACACTGGTCACACCGTAAGCGGTTTGGGATCTGCTGTTGTTAGCTGTTGCTGTGCCTGCATTGCTGGTAACAATCGCCTGGTTATAGAGAAGCTCAGAGCCATAGTTCACTGCAGTCAAAGTGAAGGGAATACCTGTGCCATCATCAGCGAAATCTACGACACTAGCAGTGGTGGGTGTGGCATCGAGACGATCCCTGAAAACCAGGTCACCAGTCTTGCTCACAAACAGGAGCCCCTGCTCACTCTCAGCAACCTTCTGCAGATAGGTCAGCGCGTTACCCTCGAACACATCAGCACCCAAAGTGCTCACACCATTATCAATGTTGCGCTTAGCTGAGGGCCAATCCACAGACTCCATATCCAGAACAGCGTTCACACGCGCCCCAGACAGTTGCTGTGTAGCAGTCCCAGCAGTCAGCACCTGCCTTGCAAGCAAAGTGAACTCATCAGTAGCCTGAATCTCAGCCCTAGAATCCCCATCAGGAGTGTAAGAATAATTCCAGTCATCAATCGTGGTGGTGATAGTACGCACACCATCTACAGTCACACGCACCGCACGCCTAGGAACAATAGCCCCAGCGAAAGGTGAGCTCGCATAGTTAGGGTCAAAAGCGCGATCATCGTTATTGAGAATCACATTCAGGCTGCCAGAGTTGAACCTGTCAAGGTCCCTGTTCTTACCGCGATCAGTGCTCAAAGTGATAACCCTGTCAGTGATGTCCTTGAACACAACACCACCCAAAGTGTAAACAGTATTATCCAACACACCAGCCACAGGGTCATCCAGGATGAACCCCTCAACAGCTCCCAGCTCTACAACTGTTGCCATTAGGCTCTCGCAAACACAGGGCCAGAGGTGCGCTCATACCGTTTGATAGCTGTGACAATCTGCTCACCAATCTGAGCACCGTTAGCACCCATCCCAGCGTTCACAGTGATACTGATTTTCGCGCCCCCACCCATCTGATTGTTAGGGATGATAGTGCCACCCCCACTGGAGGGGACAAACAGCTCAGGTCCCATCTCACCTACCAGATAGCCACGCCCTGAGGAGACAGGACCACCGCCAGCCCTTCGAGGGAGCCTGAGAGTTTCTAGTTTCTGAGTTTCAGCACCAAGTACAGCTCCTCTAATAGCAGCACCAATATCAGCACCAAGCCCATAAGATCCAATGCCTCTAACATCCTCAAACAGTTGCTGCAACTGCTCAGCCGTTGTGGTCCCACCCTTACCCTGGAGCAGATTGATAGTGTCATTGATGATACCCAGAGCAGTACCAATGTTCTCTAGGTTTCTTCCAAGCTGTCCCAGCCCATTCAGGATGCTCTCCCTGGTCAAGTCTGCAAGGAACTGTCCAACCCCAGAATCCACAAACCTGTTAGCCTCAAAAGCGATGGCACCAAACCCTGCAGAGATAGTAGCCATGCCCTCTTGGAAACGCTCATCCTCAAAGATTGACTTGACAAAAGGCAACACATCTTCAGCGAGCAGGTTTTCAATACCGCCAACGATTTTGTCAATGGACTCAAAGATTGCAATGAACCCCTGCTCAATAGGTTCCTTGTTCTCAGTCATCCAGTTTGAGAAGTCATCTAGGCGAGGATTGATGTTCTCTAGCAGCGCATCACCAATAGGGATAAGAGACGCACGCGCTGTCTCCATAGCCACAGCAAACTTATTCTCGGCAGTATCCTGAGTGATTTGCAGAGCCTCATTGAGCACGCCAGTATCATCAGCCATGAGTTTGAATAGCTCGCGGTTGTCATCTACGCTCGCACCCATCAGGTCTAAGACACCAGACAGTGCGCGAATGTTTCCAAAGACTTCTGTAGTGGCCTCGATGTTTCCATCAAACGCATCAGTCAAGGTTTCAAGGGTTGCAAACAGTCCTTCATCCTTGATTTGTTGTCTCAAACCCTCAGCAGATAGTCCCATGCGATCAAGCGCTTTATCAGCCTCATTGGTGGGCTTCGCAATCGTGGCTAGAATCTGCCTCAACTGTGTCGCAGCAGTGCTGGCATCAGTACCAGTCTTTGACATACCAGCCATTGCAGCGCCCACCTCAGCGAACGACACACTGAGGTTAGAAGCAAGTGGGAGCACCATGCCCATAGAGCCAGCGAGCTCCTCAGGAGCAAGCTTTCCAAGTCGCACAGCCTCAGCCAAAACATCTACCGCTTCAGCACCACCCAGAGTGGACTCACCGTAAGCGTTCACCGCTGAGGTTGCAAGATCCGCAATGGTCTTGGTGTCACCCAAACCAATAGCAGCACCCTTCAGTGAAGCCTCAAGAACCTCTGTAGCCCCAGCACCACGCAAACCAGCAGAGGTAATAAAGAACAGCGCATCCGCTGCCTCATTAGCGCTCACACCAAACTGAGGACCTAAGCGCCTCGCAGCTTCCTGCAGTTCCCCAATCTCATCAGCGGTAACACCCACCAAACCCTGAATCTTAGAAAAGCTAGACTCAAACTGTGCAGCCTCACGCACAGAAGCAACACCCACAGCAGCGATAGCACCGGCAGCAATCCTGCCCACATCCACTGCAAAGTTCTGGAAGTTAGCAAGAGCGCGAGTGGCATTGTTCAAACCCTTAGGGTCAAACTTTGTTACCAGTGGGATAAAGATAGCCATTAGAATCCTGCCTTACGCATTGCTAGTTCTCTGCTCGCATCTGTCATAAACTTCTTGATTGCTCTCTCACCAATACCCTCAATCTGAGGGTAACGCTTCACTGCTGAATCGTAGGCAAAGTATCCACCGCGCCCCCTGATTGGCTTATACGCCCTAATGCCTTTATTGAAAGCCTGCCCCTGACCATTTATTCTGTGTTGCAGACCAGGGTATCCACCACGCTCATAGACTTTCGAGAATCGAGCTCCTGGCCTCTTAGAGGATCCTGCAAGCTCAGCGTAATCAAAACCAATACCGCCACCAGCGCGAGTCCCCCCAGTGAACTTCATTGCAAGTAAGCGACTAGCGCCACCGCGAGCGCGCCCAGGAGTAAACGACACAGAGGAACGCACAGTCCCAGTCCATCGAGTCACACCGTTATGGTTCATCCCAGACAGAGGAGCCTGCTCAGGGACATCCCCAGCAATAGCCTTAGCTATAGGATTGATGCTCCCACGCATCTCAGCTCTCAACTTATTCAGAGCTTTCCTGTCAAGATTTCTGAGCTCTTTAGTCACATCAGCGACACCCTCAACGCGCATCTGAGTAGAAAGCAAAGCAGACTCCAATCCTGCCTTCTATTCTATCGCCTACGCTTACGCGGTCTCTGAGCTGCTTTAGCCTTAGCCTCCAGCACCCTCTGAATAGTGAACAACATGCGAGGGTGCAAGTCAGCAAGATCCTGTGGGCTGATACCAGTCTCCACAGCAATCTGTGCAATCATCCAGTGAGCTGAGGAATCCCCCAGCCCCTTGATTATTTTGGGGAGCCTGCCTCAACGCCTTCCACAGACTCAACCCACTTAGGGAACGCATCTTTGGTTTCCCCAGTGCGCTTCAGCACATGCCAGCCAAGCCACAACAGGTGTGTGATTTTCATGTCCTGGTTGAGGCGTGACACAGACAGATCGTATTCTGCCTCGAAAGCCACAAGGTCAGCAGCAATACCAGTGACCTCTTTGGAAGTACCGTCAAGGAAAGTGATTAGGAGCGTAAAGTTCATGCTCCAGATACTACCCTAATTTAGGCAGTACCGCGTGTGATTGCACCATCCACAGGCCAGGTAACATCCATAGTTGCCAGGTCTCCCACATTGCTTGCGAAAGGCGTGCTCTGCACAACCAGCGCGTTGAAGCTGTAGGAAGGGTTAGTGGCTGATACTGCACTGCTAGTGGGCTTCAGCACGATGGCAACAGTGCCACCAAGGTTGCTCCAGATTGTGCTGTCCACACTGCCTGAGGCGAAATCCTGGTGCAGAGAGATCGTCACGCTGGAGTCCTGCAGACCGCCAATGTATCGGCGTGCTGAGTCACCAAACGCTGTAATCTCAAGCTGTTCCCTAGAAACATCGAGGGTGACCGCAGCGATGCTGTCGCTGAAATCTGTACCTGCAATGCTGATGTCAAAATCAGTAGCTGCGAACTTCACAGTTTCTCCTAATCCGCGTAAACGATGGCAGAAAACTCAGCTGCCAAGTATTGTTGCTCTCCTAATGTTATCGCACCAATGTTAGTCATCTCCTGGAGTCTGACATCGTATGCGCTACCACTAAGAGTCTTATCTGACTGCAATGCAGCCTTCACGCCACCAGCACCTGTGGAGGCGTAAGCGTTCAACCTGGTTTGTGCAGTGCGCTCAGAAACGCGCCCCACAATCACAGTAATAGTGAAAGTATAAATAACCATCCCACCCTGGAACGCCTGATCGTATTGCACATTGTTTAGCTGTACGACAGCGATAGGTGGGGAAGGGTTGTCAGGGAGCTCAGCGCTAGTCCTCAGCCCACTAATCGTTGCAAGGTTAGTTGCAATCCCATCCCTAATATCTGAGATGCTCACGCGAACGCCATTTTCCTGAAGGGCATGAGGAGCTTCTCAACATCAGGATCCACGCGACCCACACGCATCACACC